>Ga0268247_10000102_pt1 | contig 27609 bp, 38 predicted proteins | sample AgamicOrMae_FD_200245 | JGI IMG/M metagenome (GOLD analysis project Ga0268247, IMG submission 200245) | Agave microbial communities from Guanajuato, Mexico - Or.Ma.e (v2) (version 2) | ecosystem: Host-associated > Plants > Phyllosphere > Phylloplane/Leaf | place: Guanajuato, Mexico | collected...
TGTCATAAGTGTGCAAAGTTTCATTGAGCTAACATGACTGGTTAGCTCAGGGTGCGACCGGACGATATTTGAGCAATTTGTCAACAAAGGTCCGGAAACCAGAATAGCCCTCTTTAATATATGATCAATTTGGGATACAAATGCTCATGCTAGGCCACTGAATTTTCTCTACAAGCTACAACAATGCATCCAAAGGCTCTCAATAGTACATACAGCCCCATTATGGCTTTGCTAGGTCCACCACAGGCCCCGCTAGCTAGTGAGGCCCCGCAGTCTGGGCTCTACGAGCATCAAGATTGTAGCCTTTGCAAGACGACGCTCTTTAGCTTGCGTGTTGATGGCTTAGTTGTCGCAGTTTGTATCCTCTACTACATGTCAATTGTGTGTTCTGGTGCAATTTAGAAAAATGACTAATATCTCTCCAGTTTCACAACGAAACATGTTAGCAGGCTAATCTTTTGCGTGCAACAATCTAAATGTCTACAAAGTGGATAACAAATCGCAAAAGCACAATACGACCACTACTTTCCCCATAATGGAGCTCAACTTCCTAAGTTTGAGCCTCACTGGGGGCCGCGCAAAAGGCGTTATGATGTAGCGGACTGCATACTTGTATAGTTTATGTATTATGCAACATGTTGATATGATTATTTTTTGCCTAGCTCAATTGGTTGCGAAGATATTGATGCTTGATTGTTACGGTGACGAAATCGTCTCAGAATTTGAAAAGAAATCGTTCTGCGGGTCGAATGGCAAAATAGCGCACAACAGCACGTGCAAGCGTGCAATGGTATGCGTTTTACGAGACGGGTCTGTGTGGGATGAGAGCCTGCATCCTCGATCTATGCTGAATACAGTGTCTGCTGACTTGAATCATACCGAAAGATACACACGAGAGACTCACAAATGAGGCACTTTGCTGGCTCTGTTCAATCTGCCTCCACGGTAGAGAATAGCTGGCATTTCTATGCATTGTGAGCCGTAAGCCCGAGCGATCCTTGCATTGAAAACATGACAATGGAATGTAATGCAATGCATTCGATTGCAGGAGCTTGGAAGCTCAACTGGTTGCTTTGGATTGGAGCCCACACTCTGTGCTATTCTTTGGAGCTGCTGCTCATCTGAAAAGATATCCTATGTCGAATAAGCAGCCGACTTAAGCGGAGACTTGTCTCTGCTGTCAGCTGAAAGATGAAAAGAAAGCCGGAAGACAGGGAAGTGGCCAAGATTGGGGCAGTAATGTGTAAAAGTGAGGCGATCCTTTGGAGCAAATGGAGAAGAGAAATCTCTTAGAATAGATTTATTTCTGACATTTGTATCACAGCGTTTGTTTGAGGTCACAAGATCATTTGACTATAAACAACATCGTCGTAGATGTTCTCCATGGTGGCCGAGCCGAGCGACTTGTGGCCCGGCTCGAACCTGGAGGCTTGCATCCTGCTTTGAGTGCCCGTGAAGGTGCGCTGGTGTTGAGCTTGGCGGTCGAGCTGGATCCTTGAGCAGTTTCCGGTGGCCACAATGGGCACCAGGTGTCTGTGGTGCGGCTCAGTGGAGGGCGCGAAGTCTGTCTGGCGGCTCCAGAGGTCTGGCGCGCGGCCCGGCCGGAGCAAAGAGGCGGCGCTGTTTGCGGGCAACTGCTGCTGCTGCTGGCGCTGCCTTGCGTCCCCGTAGATGCGGGTGCTCGTGTGGCCGGGGGCGCCTTGCTGCTGCTGCTGGTGCTGCTGTTGGTGCTGCTGTCTGGCGGCCGGCAGCTCGTTGCTGGCCGGCGACGAGAGCGACGTGGTGACGAGGGGCCGGCTGGCGAGCGTGGCGCTGGCCGACGACTCGGTGGAGCTCTGGTAGAGGGCCGTCTGCTGCTGCTGCTGCTGGCGAGCTTGAGTGTTGCCCGGCTCGAAGTAGACGGAAATGGGCTGCACCTGGAAGGGTCTGCTGCTGCTGGTGCTGGTGGTGGCCGGCTTGCTGTGGTTGGAGAACTCCTCGTAGTTGGTGGAAGACTGCGAGCAGGACTGCACCATGTCGTTCTCGGACGAGTCGCAGCCGTTCGACTCGCTGGCCAACTGTCTGTGGGCGTAGAAATTGGCCGCGCTGATCTTGGTGGGCCCGCCGTGTTGGGCCTGCACGAAGGGCGACACAAACATGGCCTTCAGGTGGTCGTCTTGCTGCGGCTCGCGCTCCGAGGCGGCCGCGAAACTCCAGCCGCTCTTGTGTCTGAGCGCCTGCCTCTGCTGCTTGGCGGCCAGCTGCCTGTGGATGCCCCTCAGCTTGCTCTTGCGCCCCAAATGCGCCCCCAGAGGCCCACATCCGGCCCCCTGCAGGCCGCTGGCTCGAGCGGCGCCCACCAGCGCCAGAAGCAGCCACACGAGAGCCAGACAGCAGCCGGCGAGCGCCGCCAAGGCCGCCAGGTCGCCCAGCTGGTCCAGGCCGAGGAGCCGCTTCAGCGAGCTGAGTGGCACCCGCAACCAGTGGTCGCTGGTGTTGCGGGCCACTGTTTGGCTTGGGGAAAAGTTCAGCGCCTGGCCAATGTTGATCACGGGCTGCAGTTGTTGCTGTTGCTGTTGTTGTTGTTGTTGTTGTTGTTGTTGCTGGTCGAGCATGATTTCCGCGGGCTTGGTGGCGGCGTCTTTTTTTCAAGAGAAAAGGCGAGATTTTTGCGTTTGGGATTTGCAAGATTTGCCGCATTTGTTCGAGAATTTGAATGAAATTTGTGAGCAGTTGCGAGCATTTGTTCGAGAAAATGTAGGTTTTTTTTTGGGAGTTTGCAGATTTTTGCGAATTTTTGCAAGTTTTGCCAATTGGAAATTGGAAATTGTTCCATTTTGAGAGATGTTTGCAGTCCAGAAGGAGCAAAGGTTAGAGTTAGAGTTGGATTATCATCGATCATTGGGTGGCGCGAAATGGCCATTCACCAATTAGTAAACAGTGGCAAGTGGTGGCCACTTATCTTAGTCAGCAGGCCAAGCATTGGCTGCTTCGTCAATGAGAATTGAGATTAACTGAAATGAATGAAACTAAAATAAAAGGAAATAAAGTAAAACAAGAAATAATATACAATTGTAATTGTACTCACTGAGTAGAATGCTCTTGTCCAGCTGGCCCAGCTCGCAGGCCTCAGAGTAGCCGCGCGAGTTGCGGCCAATACACTTGAAAGTGGCCCCCTCATTTTGGCTCATCAAGTCGGTCAACATGAACTCCTGCCTGCTGTTCACCACTTGCACCGGAAACAGCCACTCTTCCACAAGCTGGCCTCCTGCTCCTGCTCCTTTTGGCTCCTCGGCCACTCCCTTCGGAAGACTGTCCGTCCAGGCAGCCTGCTCGCTGGGTGGCGTAATCTGTTTGTTGTTGCGCAACCAGATGACCTCAAGCACGGGCTCTGATGACAAAATGGAACACTTCAGCTTGACAAAGAGCTCGTTTTGGTCGCTCATCAATTGGCCGCCCAGAGACAGTTTGCACATTGGCCGGCCTGTGTTTGTGTGTGCAATTGGCAATTGGCAATTGCAGTGATATTCGCCCATTCATGAGAATCGAGCGGAAATTCATTCATTTGCCATTCATTTGAGAGTGTGTGTGTGGCGCGAGTTGAGTCGATGAGTTGGAGAGTGTTAGTGTTAGTGTTAGTGTTGGAACAACGTTCGCTTGATGGATCGATTGGCCGGGCCGAATTATTGGCCGGCCGGCCGGATTATTATTGGCCAGTTAGAGCATTCCAGCTTGGCGATGCTGGCCGGAAATGATTAGGGCGCCTTAAATGCACGTTGAATGTCTCTAATGGAATCCAGTTAGCTCCATTCAGGCTAAGGAGGGACTTCCTTTGGGGCGCCCCTGAAATGGCGGCCTAAAATGGGCTCACGTTCAATGAGCCAAATGGGGGCCCAAATTGCCCCCAAGGGCCCAGGGTAATTACCTTCAATTAGCAGCGAGGTTGACACTGTTTGCGTGCCGAAACTGTTGCTCGCCAGGCAAGTGTAATTGGCCAGCAAATAGTTGGCCACCAAGTCGAATTTGTTGCCCATTTGGGGCCCATGCGAAGAGGCGAGCGGCGAGCCGGCCTGCTCGAGCATTTCGATGGATCTTTGGTCGGCGATCACTTGGCGCAGGCTCAACTCTTGGCCAGACACCGAGATCAGCTGCTGGCCCAGATGATGGCCGCTGCTCGAGGGCGATTGTTTGCACGGAATGACGTCCGTTTGGGCGATTTGGGCGGAAGGAGGTTGCACCCGGAAGTGGCGGTTAGCGAGAGTTTGGCGAGATGTGCGCCAGTGGCTCTTAGTGTCGAGTTGCAAAGCTAAGCACTTTTAGGGGGTCTTTGAGCTTTAAGGGCGCCTTTGGGCGCTCGGCGGCGTTTCAAAGACGCTTCAAAGGCACCCAAAAGAGCAGAACTTAAGAGCAACTTAGCCGGAAGTAGACAGAAGGACCGAAATTAGAAGAGCTACTCACCCGAAGGTCCACTTGTACTGGGTGGCGCCCGAGGCGAGACACTTGAGGGTGGGCGCGCTGGCCTGTTGGGGGTCGAAGATTTGGCCAATTTGGTTCTCGTGGATGCGGAGGCGGCGCGGCAGAGCTTCCGGCGAGGAGGAGGAAGGGGCGCCAGTGGAAGAGACTGGGGCGGCCTGAGTTGCGCCGCCCGGCCACCAGAGGGCGACGCTGAGGTTGCGCGGCGGCCGCTCCAGCAGCACGCTGGTGCGCTGCACCGCGACGGTGGCGCCCCCACCCGGCAGGCCCGCCAACTGTTCGCGGGGCCACAGGGCACCAAGCGGGCCACTGTCTCCGGTCAGCTGGGGCCAGTTTGCGGGCTCGGAAGGCGGAAACCAGCGGCCGGGCGGCACCAGCGTGTAGGCGACGAGCGGCGAGCGGGCCGCCGGCAAGCTGGGCGCCACCACGCAGTCGATGGCCAGCTCGTCGGGCGGACTGAGGCCCTGCGGCTGGCCCTGGGCGAGCAGCAGCTGGGCCAGCTGGTTGTAGGTGATCTCCAGCTGGCTGAGCACGTTGGGCGCGCCCCCAGTTGCCGGGGGCGCCTCCTGCAGCTCGCCCAGCTCGGCAGAGGCGCCCCCGCCCAGCAGGTAGGCCGAGCTGGCCAGCCAGAGGCCAGGGCGGCCGGCCGAGCGGTTGGCGCGCTCCAGGGCGTGCCGCTGGAGCAGCAGCGCCGAGTGAGCGCGGCCGGCCACCTGGAGCTGCAGGCGAGCCAGTCTGGCGGTCTCGTTCGCGGCCGGCGAGCTCGCGGGTGGCCAGCTTGGCGAAGGCGAGCTTGCCAGTGGCGAGCTTGGCGAGGGCGAGCCCGCAGCTTCCGGCTGCACGGGGAAGGGAGCGAGCAGGGGCTTGCCGTCGAGCAGCCAGTGGATGGCGCAGAGGGGCTCGCATTGGGCCTGGCAGGCGAGTCTGAGCCGCCGGGCGGGCCAGGCGGTGAGCTCGTTCTCGCTGAAGGTGCGCACTTGGGCGCCCTCGGGGGCGCCGGCCGGCCGCGGGCGAGCGAGCAGGGTGGGCGCCACTGTGTAGGTGCCATGGAGAGTCAGCGGTCAGTGGTTTGTATATATTTATAGCAAGTTTTCGTTTGGGACCAGGTTCGTTTGGGTGGGCCAGTGAAATGCGCAATTTCCAGTGGGCAGAGCGCGCGAGATGTGGGCCACATTTCGTATGGGAAAATTGCACTGGTTAGTGGTTCGTTTCGCGCACAGTAGATGGCGCGCGCGGCGCGCGTAAACCCAATGGCCAATAACACGCACTGGGCCTGCTCGAAGTGGTTTTTGTGAACCTTGGGCACCCTTAGGTTAGGCGCCGCTCGGCACCTAACCTACATACAAACAGTGGCTACTTACCGCTGAAGGTGAGCTGGAGCTCGTTGGCCGAGCTGAGCAGCTTGGGAGCGTGGGAGGCGCCTCCAGGTGGCTCTACTTGTTGGTAGGCGCAGCGGAGGGCGCCCCCGTCCGCCTCGACGAGCCGCCTGGCCACCGGGTCCTCGCTGGCCAGAGACAGGCTCAAGTTCAACAGGGAGCCCGCCGGACTCGAGGCCAGAAAGTGGCCGTCCAGCGTCCACAGGAGAGTCCACTTGGCGTTTCCGTGGGCGCGCTCACTCAGCTCCGACGAGAGACGCCCAGCGAGGCCGGCCGGGTCGCAGTCGAGCTGCAGCTGCTGGCCCGTCTGGCTTGGCCGCGGAATGACCACCACCAGTTGGCCAGAGACTGTCTCCGGCGAGCTCGCCGAAGTCCACTCTTCGCTCGTCTGGCGGCCTTTATCTTGGTAGATCAGCAGGCCGGCCGAGCTCGCGATGCGCACCATTGGCAGTTTGGCTGTTTGTTTCGATTCGAATCGATTCGTTCGCTTTGGGTTAGTTTTTTTGTCCATTTTTGTCCAGTTCGGTTCAGTTGAGTGAAGTTCAATGAGCTCTAGTTGGCCGACTTTTTGCTGCACTTTTGGGCCAGTTTTTGGGCTAGTTTTTGGCCCAGATTTTGGCGAGTTTTCGGCCCAGTTTCTAGCTGGACTCAGACGCCAAGCGAGCACCGGAAGAGCCGCAGACTAGGGCTGAGACTGGGGAGAAGACTGAGACTGAGGAGAAGACTGAATCGCCAAAAGGAGACTCCAAACTCCAAAAGGCCACACAGGAGGACAAATGGACTCAGGTCGAGCAGTTGGCCACTTGGGCCGCCCTCTCGCCACTTCATTTGGGCCCGCAGACAGTCTCCGGCGGCAAGACGCCAGCAGACTCGAGCAGAGACGCACCACTTTGAGAGGAGAGCCCACAACAAGAAACACAAGCAGGCAAGAGTCTTGGCCGAGTGAGTGAATTAAATCCGCGCCGAGAGGGCGACAATTTTCAGCTGAGGGCGGGCGCAAAAGTGTCGCTTGAGTAAGCAGAATGGGCAAGAGGCCGGCCCCAGAGGCTCCCTTCCGGCCAAATTCACATGGAGAATCCTGCAATGGTGGGCAGAGCTTGTGTCTGGCGGCATTGGGAGGACAGTTGCTGGTGGGTGGGCGAGAGAGTTTTGCTTCCAGAGGTCCAGGCAAGACTGGGCAAGACTGGCAGGCCGGGAGACAGTCTGCGGGCCGCGAGGGAGAAAGTTATTGCAAGTAATTTCTTGCTCATCAGCTGGCCGCTCTTTATCGCTCTTCTGCTTGGGCAAGAAGAGCGATTCCTCCTCTAGCTTGCAAGAGAGACGGTCTGTCTCTCTTGCGCCAGCGCCCAAGAAGCCCAGTCCACTGGACCTCTCGGCCAGCGCGACAAGAGCCGATAAGTCCGAGACGAAAAAGATGGACAGCAGATAGCGGTCAGTGTCAGCTGGTTGCAACTTCGAGACGTGCTCGCTCAGCGGGCCTGCCTCTCTCTCTTACAGGCTGATGGTGGCGACTCTTGGGCGCTGGGGCGTTACTGTGGCGCGACTGTGGCGCGACTGTGGCGGCCCCAGAGTGATGAATGGGCCGGCCGGGCGAGGGACTGTCTGCGGGCGGAGAGTGCATGCACTGTGCACTGTGCACTGTGCAGATGGGCGCTTTTCGGAGTTTTCCAAACAGACCACCAGGGGGCGCCACGCCCTATGGGAGGAACTGCAGTCGAGCGCCATTCGTAGAGACAGTCTATGGCGACTGAAATGGGGGCGCATTTGAAGTCAATTGTGTGGGGCGCAAACAATTTGGCCGCCCGGAATGTCGTGCTTCCGAGTGAATTGGCGGATGAATCACAAACACACACACTCACACGCACTGGGCCGCGCTCCGAGGGGGCTGGAGTTGGGTCTGGAGTTGATTCGGCTAATTAATTGGCAGTCTGGGCGCCTGATTGGCGGCCGGGCGGGCGTCTTGGCGCGCTTGGGGCTCTCAAGGAGGCAGAAGGAGAGGAAGAAGAAGAGGGAAACAGGCAGAGATTGGCCGCGGCTGAGCAGCTCTATTTGCTGGCGGCGAAGTGGGGGCGCCGTTGGGGCAGAAGAGCTAAGAACTAAGGCAGAAGAGCAAAGGCAGAAGAGTGCCGCTCCAACGTGGCCACTGATTAATGGGCTGGCTGGTGTTTGTTTGCCCCAACTTGCTGGCTGGCTCTTGCCGCTCGAGTGGCGTCCCAAGCGCGCGCGTTGGAAGTGTCAATTTGCGACATGAAACCGGCGATTGTTTGCCATTCCATTGGGACTGCATTGGGCTTGTGTGTGTGTGGCCCGCAAAGTGGCCTTCTCCCTCGGGAAAAAGGCAGCCAGTCGGAAAGTTTATGCATAAATCAATTAGGCTCTTGGGCGGGCGCCCGCCGGACGACTGTTGGCGGCGCTCCAGACGAGCAGAAAGCAGAGAGCAGAGAGCAGGTGCCCCAGAGGCCAGGACGCTTAGGTGCGGCCGCGGTCAAGTGGCCCCGCCGGAAGAGAGTCTTTCCACTTGGTCTTTCCACTTGGTCTTTCCTCTGCCTCTTTCCACTCGGCCAGCTCGGCGGCAAATGAGTCGGCGGCGACCATTTGGGGCCCAACTGCGCCGGAAGAGGCTCCATCGGCGGCTTGTGGGCGGCCTTTTGGTGCTGCTGCAGTGTCGAGCGCAGTGTCGCGCAGTGTCGAGCGCAGTGTCGTGCGCTGGAGGGAGACCTAAGCTGCGGAAGGGAGACCCAAGCTGAGTGGGCGCACAATGCGCACAATGCAGAAAAATGGGGCCAAGAGGCAAAAAGAGACGAGCGGAACGAATTCAATTTTGCGCTTCATTATCATTGGACGCCCATTGGCCTGCGAGGCGACTCGAGTGGACTGACTAGACTGAGCTCGGCTCTTAGACTCAGTCTAGAGACAGTGAGTTGCCAGGAGACAGCGAGCCGGTGGGGCAATATTTGGCGCTTTGAGTGGGCGCCTCTCGAGCCTTAGGTTTGGGCCACTCGTTCGAATGGGAGCCGAGCTGGTGCATTGTTCGCGCGACTCGAGGAGCTCAGTGCTCAGTGGGCGCAATCTGCAATCTGCAGTCTGCAATCTGCACTGCATTGCGGCCGAACTCTGGCAGCTGAAAGTAATGAGCGTTCGATTTATTGCGCCACTTGGCCTCCACTGCGGCTCTTTGCCTGGCCGCTCTTAGTCCTCCACTCTCGCCCCTTAGCTGCGGACCCTCAGCTGTGGGCCGGCTGGCGCTGGCAGTCTGCAGTGTGCACAGTGCACAGTCTGCACAGTTGTCATTATAAAAGGATTACTCGCTGGCCGAGCAGAGAAAGAGAGACAAGCGGCGGGCAGTCAGCGGGCGGCCCAGAAGCCAGCCAGCTAAGCAGCACCTGGCCGCTCGGAGCCAGTCTCAACTGGGCGCCCAAATGGACTGCACGTCCGGCCGCTCAAAGACTGCCGCTGGACACGATCTCGACCACTTGGGCGCCTCTTCTCTTGGCTGCAAACGAGACGCGTCCAGATTTGGCCATCGGAATGAGCTCCTTCGGATCTGCCTTGGAGCTGCGCCTGAGACTGTGTTCGGGCGCACACAGTCTTGCTTCGACTCTCAGGCCGAACACAGTCTTCGGAGGACACACTTCCAGTGGACGTGCGCCTGAGTGCGCCCGCTGCAGTTCCGGTCCGAGCTGGAAATGTGAATTAATATTGACCAATGGGGAGCGGCCGTTCGAAGCGGCCGCGTTGCTCATTTGCATTGCCGGGGACTGTGTGCGGCGGGCAAGCCAATGGGCGCTGGGCTGTCATCGAGTTTGCATGGAACTTGTTGTTGTTGTCGCCGAAGTCTGGGCCTAGCGGCTGCTCGAGGGCGAGTTGTGTGTTAATTCTAAGCCAGAATTGCCGGGCGGCCAGTCTTGTGGCTTCAGTGCCACTGCAGTGCGGCTAGTCTGCGGCCGACTGAGTGCAGTGCAATGGGCCCAGTGCAGTGCGGCCAGTCCTATGCGCTGGTGCACTCGCGCGCCAAGTCGCACACAAATTCGCGCACGAACTACTGCAGAAACTGGTGCACAATTTAGTGCAGAGACTAGTGCAGAAACTTGCCCAGAAACTAGTGCACAAATAGTGCAGAAACTGGCACAGTGCACGGCCGCAGTGCACTGGTAATGAATTGCAATGAGCGGAATAAATTAGACTTGCCCGCCTTCTCAGCCACCTCAGTCCTCAGACCTTCTCTTCTCCTTCTTCTCCTCTGCCCCCTGAGGACAGTTGGCCGCAGAGAGAGGGCAACATTTCAATTCATTTCGTTTCATTTGCTTGCCACCACTTTTGCCCGGCTGCTCTTTTGCCCGGCTGCTCTTTTCCAGGGCCCAATTTGGGCTCCGTGTTTGTCGCCGAGGCTTGTCCGCCGCACCCAAGCACTGGCCCCAAAGCAGAGGAGCCGCACACTGACCGCCTCTTGCCGCTCGGCGACAGTGCAAGTCGCCGGCGGCACTGGCGCGTGGCCCCTCCAGCGGCGAGCCTGACCTAAGGACTGGCTTTGAGCGGCAGACTGACCGCCCGGCTGGCCAATTAGTGATGCGCGCCAGTGGGCGACTGGGCCAAGACGGCCTGCGGTTTGCACTCAGGGCGCACTGAGGGCAATCGGAGCTCCAGAGACGGCGAGCAAGTGAGCATCGGCGAGCTCATTTGGCGGCCACTTTCCCGCTTGGGACTGGGCGCAGGAGTGTGGCCAGTTGGCCTTGCCGTTCTTGGGCCAGGCGGGAGGAACTTTCAGACCTTTTGCGAGAGCTTTTGGGAGCTTTTGGGGGCCGCAAATGAAACTTAAAACTGTCCCGGCCGCAAATGAGTCTAATTGAGGCGCAAAGAGTGCGTCACCAAATTGGCAGTGGGCCGTCTCGTGCGCGCGTTTCAATTGCAGCAGTGGCGCGCACAGAACACTGCACTGAACAGTGCACTGTGCAATGGGGGCCCATAGACTGTGTGCGGCGGTTCCAAAAGTGTGTGTGTGTGGCCAAATATTTGCACAATTCATTAAGTTTTCGCCCATTTCCCGCCCACAAACTGGGCCACTTGGGCGCTAGAGACGCGCCGGCCGCAAGCTTGAACGAGCCTTACACGAAAGCCGATGGAAAAGCCGCCCAGAAAGCAGCCCAGAAAGCTGCCCAGAAGGCCCCTCGAAGGGCCGGCCCTTAGGATGGATACCCATTTGGCAGTTCCAATTTGGCTCGATCGGGCGCTTGGTGAGTGCAAGTGCACAGACGCCCCACAGCTCGTCCCTGGCAGTTCGCAGCCGCCGCTCTTCCGGCCACGCCCGAGCGGCGAGCTGTCAGCGAGCAGCCCAGTTGGCCGGGAAACAGGTGGCGCTTGCAGTGTGTAGTGGGGGCTTGCAGGGCCGTATTCATGCGGCCGTTTGGGGCTGGGCGACACGTTTAAGTGACAGTCTGCGACAGGCAAACAGCGCCACAGGCTGGAGAGGGCGACTGCGAGATGGAATTGGCAGAATTCAGCCCAGAGAAAGAGGCGCAAGAAGGAGCGCGAGAGAAGAGCAAGGGAAGAGTGTCTGTCTAAAGCAAGAGCACACAGTGCTCACAGTGAGCATACTGACCTTCTATCACTGTCACCTGGACCGTCTGGTTGGCCTGGCCGCTGGTGATTCCGACGCGGGCGGCTGGCTGCGAGTGGGCGCCCGTCGAGCCGCTTGGGGAGAGGCCGGGCGGGGCGGCCGCCGGCGTAGGAATGAGCTTGTACTGGCAGGAGTAGTTGGCGGCGTGGGCGCGCTGCACGGGCCCCAAGGAGAGCCGGCTGGTGGCGTGCAGTCTCAGGCTGCGGCCCAATTCCAGGGGGTCCGAGAGGGCTGGAGGGAGGGCGCTTGGCATGTGCAGGTGGTTGGCGGCGTCCACGTGGAGCTGCACACTGTGCTGCGTGTTGTGCTGCAAACTGTGTTGCATAGTGTGCGCGTGTTGAGTGCTGAGCGTGTGCGTGGAGGAATATTGCGCGCCCTCCGCAGACTGTTGCTGGCGCGCGGCCGCACTCGAACTGTGGCCAGAGACACTTGTTAGCGCGCTGGGGGCCACTTTGCGCCCGTTCACCAGCCACTCGATCTGCACAATCGAGTGCTGGCCCAGCGGATTGGCCCCCACATGGCAACTCAGACTCAGCTCGGCGCCCACTTCCGCCTCCAGACGGCCCAGCTGGCCCGTCTGGCTCCACTTGGTGCGCGGGGGCGCCTCCAGCCAGGCGCTTGGTGGGTCTGTTTTGGTTGGGTTTCATTTTGTTGGGTTTCATTTCGTTGGGTTCCATTTCGTTGGGTTAGTGCTGTGCTCGAGTGGTAATGGCTGGCCGCTCGAGGGTGGAATAAAAGCAGAATTCTGCACCTTAGGGCGTCTCTTAGGGCCGCTTTTTGCCCTAAGAGACGCCCACGAGAACTGGCTTGCTGGTGGCCCCTTCCTCTTGGCATTTTCCGCCGCCAGAAGACCATTGGGCGAGCCAGAAGCTCGCCGAAGAGAAGCTCGCCAAAGAGAAGCTCGCCGAGGAGAAGCTTGCGGAGGAGAAGCTTGCGAAAGGAGAGCGTCTGAGTGACAAGTATTAATGATGCGGCCCCACTTTTTCAGCCTTCTTTTTGGGGGCCCAAAAGGCGCCCAAAAGAAGCGCCCAAAAGAAGGCAAACTAATTTGGAGAGAAATTGGGCTGCATAAAATGTAAAAAACAGGCAGCTGAGCGGCCCGAAAGCGAGCAGAGCGTGTGAAATAATTCGACGCGTCATTAAACATTCACTTCTGGCCGCCTTTTTCTCCTTCTTTTTCGCTTTCCTTCTGGCTCTTTGGCTCTTTGGCGCTCGCTTTCCAGCAGAACACTGCAGCCACCAGAGACTAGGCGCCGCTTGCTTCTCTTGCATTCTGCCTTCTGCCTTCCAGGCGAGCTCGAAATGGCTCAAAATGCGCGCCCAGTCCAGCTCGCAGCTCTGAAAGACCAAGCTCAAAAGGGCCAAGCTCGAAAGGGCCAAGCTGAAAAGGGGCCCCGACTGCTCTCTCGTGTGTCTGTTTAATGTCACTTTGTTGTTCGCTGCTCGCCCACCGCTCGGCCTGGGCGGCCCACAAGCTAAGCTCTGGCCGAGCTGAGGGCGACAAGTTGAAAAAATGGCAAGCCAGAAGGAGCCGAAATGGCTGACAATAAAGCAGGTCTTGTGCTTAGTTTTGCTGCTCGCTGCTCACTGCTCGAGCTCCCACAGACTGTGAGCCACAGACTAGCTGCCAGACGGCCAGCAGCTCGCCACAAGCTCGCCTGGGAGGCCAAAAAACACGGAAGCTCCTCGCTCGTGAGCCTGCTAATGAGCCCGTCATGTCGACCCGCCGCGACTCAGTCTTAGCCTCTGCCTGGGCCGCTCGACTGCAGTTTGGCGTGCAAAAATATAATGATAATAATTCAAATGTCCGTCCGTCTGTCTGTCTGTGTGTGTGTGTGTGTGTGTGTGTGTGTGCGTGCGTGTTACTCGCCCGAAACTATGCAACACGGCCCCATCGCGCACGCACGCCCGAGCACAGTGTTTACTGGGCCCAAGCTGCGCCCAAGGTGCACACGCACTGCACACTATTCGCCAAAAGTAAGATGACAAATTTCTGTGCAGCAAGCCGCAAAAATGTAACCCTATTTTTGACACGCACTGCAGACTGGGGCCAGCGGACTGCAAACACAGTGCACTGTGCACTGTGTTTCGGCCTGAAATTTGCAGCCGCATTTCAGCATCAAGCACCACTCACACTCTGCGCCAATTTGCCAAACGACCCGCACGGCGCCCATCCAATGAAGCCGAATTGGGGGGCCTCCTCGCGTCTCGCCAACCGCCGCTCGTCGCTCGCCGCTCGTCCATTTGCATTGGCCACCACCATTGGCTCGCTCGAAACAGGCACACAAAAAGAAGAAAAGAACACACACTCTCCGGCCGCCTAATTCTCGAAACTCGCCACAACACTCGAACTTCGAGAAAGCCGCCGGAAGTGGAGGGGCAAAGTTTCCTCGAGCGGCCGGAAATGGCCGTCGAGGAGGAGGAGTTGCAGCTTTGAGCTTTGAGCTTGGAGCTTTGAGCTTGGAGCTTGGAGCTAGAGGCCAAGAGTGATGTGCGTTGTTTAATTGGCGCGCCGCGTTCAATTAAAGCTCGGCGCCAATTGTTCCATTTGTTCGCTCGACAGTGACGCCGTTCCACTGGTTTGCGTCTCTCTCTGGCAAGATGTCCATCTCACAAGTGGAGCAGAAGAAGAGCAGCCCGCAGACAGTCTGCGGCCCAAGCGGCACATAAAAACTGTCCGCCTGGCCGATTTGCATTGCTTATTGCGCACTGAGCACAGTGAATTGTGTAGAGTGCATTGTGTACAGTGAATTGTGCTCCATGCAGCCTCAAGTGAGGGGCGAGTTCGGCGTCTTGCTTGGCCGCCGATTGGCCGCTTTTGGGGCCTCGCGGGGCGCCCAAGAGCTCGGCTCGAGTGCGGCCCCGCAGACAGTCTGCCGGCGGGGCCCAAAGTTGGCCAGGCGGCGCGAACAATGCGCCCTCCAGAAAGCAAGTGGGCGCGCCTGAGGGGCGGCAAGGCGGCGCCTAAGGAGCGGCAGGAGGAAAAAGACAACAAAAGTCGCCTCCCAATTGGCACCAAATGGCGGCGGCTAATCAAAACAAACTAAATTGTTTTGATTCGCCAAACAGATTTGCGAGCAACGCGCCTCAGCCAAAGAGCGTCGCCCATTTGATCGGCCCTTGTCTCGCGCGCTCTTGCTTCTCTTCGGCCGCTCCTCCTTGGCCGCGCGCACACACAATCTGGGCCAGAGATAAGGGCTGGCCGCTGGACGAGCGCGCGAGGCCTCTTTTGGGCCACGAAGGAGCCCAAAAGAGGCTGAAAAGAGAGACAAAACAAGGAGAAAACGGAGAGAAAACGAGCACAAAACGAGCACAAAATCGGCCCCCAAGACTCTCTCTCTCTGGCAGGCCGACCATCAATCAGCGATGACCACCCGGCGAGCGGCCGGCCGGAAGGCGCCCCCCAGACTGTTGGCGGAAGCTGAGCAGTTGGGCGAGCAGCAAGAGTCGAGCTGGGACTGCAATGAGCAGAGTGCAGTGGCCAACATCGGACGCTCAATGGGCCAGTGTTTGTGTGCAGCTCCAGCTAGAGACAGTCTCCAGTTGCGATCGTCTCGAGCGGCCGCCAATTGGCCGCCGCTCAATTAATCACTGAGAGAGCGCCAGTTTGTCTGCGCCCAAAGGGCCAGCGAGACGCCCACGCCACTGGCCACTCGTGTGTGGTCTGGCCGTGAGGATGCGAGCCACAGACTATTGCTAGTCCACGAGCACCAAGTGCAGCTCCACCGACTGCCCCAAGGCTGTCCAGTGAGCGCATGAAATCATCTTAATTCGCGCCTCCTTCTTCTCGTTCGTCTCGCCAGTGGCGCCTCCGAAGCTCGGCCGATCGGCCTTGCCAGAGTGGCTCGAGAGCGGCGAGAAGGCGGCCCAAATCAGAGGGCGGCCGACACAATGCGGCAGACTGGGTGCGGCGCGCAGTCCAACACACTGCGAACTACAGTCTGCAGACTGCTGCATGCCCAATGCTTAGCGCGCACTTGTGAGGGCCGCATTGAGTGCAGTCTCTCGTAGGCAGTTTGTAGCACACAGTCAGTAGTAGACAGCAGTCTACTGCTGCATTGAGTGCCCGAGAAAGTTAGTGGGGCCAAAAAGTGGAGTTTGAGGCGCCAAATGAGCGAGCTCTTGGGCCAAGTGGCGCTCTTGATGAGCCAATTAAGTGGGCAAACTTTTCCACTTTTGCTCCCCTCAAACAAACCTCACACTTTCTCGCCCTTTCGAAGCAAACTTCCACTTCTCTCTCTCTCTTTGCAGTGTCCCCTCATTACAGTGTATTAGGTGGGCCTCTCTCTCTCTCTCTCTGGCTCCTCTTAGGGCGGGCGGAAAAAAACTTGGGGCTCCTCAAAGGCGGCAGAGCAGCAGTACTAGTGCTTAGCTATAAAACTAGTATATAACTATACTAGTTATATACTAAACTAACTTCTGGTCGCCTTTTTTTATATTGTTAAGCTAGGGACTGGCCGAAGAGAAACTTGAGCAGATTTTTGGCCAGCCGAAAAGCGAAAAGTGGAGGAAAAAAGAGCCAGAGAAGAGTCTCTTTTCTCTCTTTTCTGGCAAAAGATGCTTCACTCAGACTGGCATTCTTCTGCCATTCGTTCCTCTTGGATCAGTCCAATTAGGATGATAAGCATCCTTCGAGGCTCGAGATTGAGCTGTGGGAATTGTGATGGCCAAAATTGTGTTTAAATTGTGTCCAAGCAATATTTGGACACAATATACAATTTTCGGCCACAATTTGGCACTTTTTGGGCGAAAATGGGCCTCAATTTTGATCTTTTTGATCTAGAGTCGCACTCGTCAGTCAGAGTCAGAGTCAGTTAGACGCAGAGAGCAGAAAAGAATACAGAGCAACAAGATATTAATAGAACTTAGAATAGAACAGAGAAGAGGAAAATGAAGATAATACTTACAGGCAACTAGTATTTTGGCCGGAATTATGGGCGCAACTTGAATCAGTTCGTCCAATTGGAAGGCCTCGTTTGAGACGCGGCAAAAGAGTTCCTCATAATTGTCGCGAAAGTTTGTCGTTAGGAAGAGGCTCGAAATGGTGCTGCTCGAATTGGATATTTGGTTTTGGATTTTTCATGTTTTTTTCATGTTTTTTTTCGTTTTTTTCATGTTTTTTTTCGCGTTTTTTCCAGTTTCGTTCCGGTTTCCGAAGGTGGACGTTGAACAATGCATTTGAAGAGGAAATTTTTCTCTCCAGTTAGAAGTTTTATCTATGGAAAAACTGTTATCTAAAAAATTATCGAAATTCAGATTATTCTTCCACAAACTTCAGACTAGGTCAAACTGGCCAAATGAACTCACCTCACTGTTCCGTCGGCCGCGTGCTCAATGTAACGAGTGTAACTCTTCAGCCGAGAACTCTCACTGCCAACAGGCTGTTGCTGAAACTGCTGGCTCTTCTGCTGGCTCATTTGGTTGTACTTTTGCAACAAGCTGCTTCCGGTCATTTGGAATTCGTCCCTGTCGCTGTGGATTGTGTGAGCTTGCTTCTGTTGCTGAGGGAGGTTGCCTCTTTTGGGCCAGCTCTTTTGAATGGGCTCGAGAGTGTCTGCGAGTGTGTGAGTGAGCCGCTCGACTGTTTCCTGCAACTCGATGGGCGAGCTCCTGTTGAACCAGGCCACTTGAGAGCGCGGCCTCGAACGCTCAACTAGACACTGTATGGCGTAGATCTTGTTCGGCTGGAGCGCGTAGAAAGGCTGCTGACTTTGGCGTTCGTTTAGACTGTTAACTGTATGCATTTCTGTGGTGTGAAACTGCGTCTGGGTCTGCATTTGCTGCTGCTGGCCACTTCCGGTTGGAGGTGGCCACTGAAAGACTGGCCGAACGAGCGAGTTGGCCTGGAGGTCGATGATTTGCATGGAGACGCTGAGGGGTTTTGCTGTTTGGAGACGAGATATGGGGGCAGATTTGTTTTTTGGGGAAAAGAATTTTCGGACAAGAAATTCGAACGATTTTCGGATTTTCGGTTCGAGTTTCCGTTTCCGGCTAGTTAGCTTCAAGGTTCAAAAGGTTCAAAAGGTGGCAGGCAAAAGAGGCTACCTAATTATCGGAATTATTCCACTTTAGATGCCACTTTAAACATCACTTTGGACGCCAATTTGGGCTCATTTTGGGGAAAAATTGGCAATTTGGAGAAAAAATTGGCAATTTTGGGCCAAATCTGGGGCAGAATTGGGAGAAAACCCGAAAATGAGGGCAAAACTCACCCAAAACGTTCAACTTGATCCACTTGAACATGGGCCAATTAGCGAGCTTTGAGGAGCCGCGCCAAGTGGTCAGCATGGGAATCTGGCCGAGCAGCTGGCCGAGCTGGTCGGCGTCGAGCAGCTCTTGGCCAAGCTCGCCCGCTGCTAAGCTCTGGCCGGCCGCTAAGCCGTTCCAGGAAAAGGCGGGCCCCTGGGCTGAGCTCGATGAGCCCGATGAACTCGACGAGCTTGGCGGGCTTGGCAAAGTTGGCGAACTGGAGCCTGAGCTTGGCAGCGGCGCCAGCACGAGACACACGAAGCTCGCCCGCTGGTCACTTCTGCTCAGCGTGATGGTGATGCTGCTCGAGGTGACCGGAAGAGGCTCGTTTGGCTGGCCCAAGTGAGAGTTGTTGGCCGAGGAGTGTTGCTGCTGGATGCTGAGCGGCGTCTGGAAGCTCGTGGTGCGCTTGGTGGGCCAATGGTGGCGCATGAGTTGCAGCCGGAAGTTGGCTGCCTTCCTGCCAGAGACTGGCTCTGGCTGCGAGCTCGCCCTCTCGCTGCCAAGCTCGCCGCCGCCAAGCTCCAAGCTGGTCAGGTTGAGCCACTCGATGCGCGGCGCTGGCTTGCCGCCGCTCGACTGGCACTCCAGACGCACTTGGGCGCCCTCCTTGAAGGTGAACGTGGGCTGCTGTTTGCTGGGCTCGAGCTCGCCAGCAGGAAGCACGGCCGGCCGCCCGTTAAGCAGAATCTCGGGCTCGTTTGGGGGAGCTTAGGTGCGGAAGTTTTGCGGCGCGTTTTGGCCAATTTTGAATTTGGTGTTGGAGCGTCCGTTTTGGGGAGAGTTTGTCTGAGGTTAGTGGAAACTGTCTGCCTGTCTGCCTGTGCAACTCGCCGGCCGCCAATCAGTCGCCAGCTGGCCGCCCAACTGCCTAGCTTGCCAACGAAAAGCTGTCTAGCTTGCCAACGAAAAGCAGTCTAGCTCGCCAAGAAAAAGCCGCCCAGCTCGCCGACAACAACCTGCCGGCCTGTGCGCTGCTCTGGCTCGTTAGGCACTCTTGCCCGAACGCCTCGAGCGCCTCTCGTTTGCGCGGCTCGCTCGCCAATCTCGCTCGCCAAGCTCCTCTGCCAAGCTCCTCTGCCAAGGTCCTTTGCCAAGCTCGTTTGGCCGGCGCCCGATTTGCGCCCCGAGCGAATTTGCATTGTCAGCGCGTTGAGTTTGACTGGCCCAAATTTTGGCCAGTCAAATGAGGCACAAGCGCGGCCGGAAGTTGACAGGTGGCCGAGTGGAATTTTACTTCCACTTTCTGGCGGCCGAATTGGAATTGTTATTGGAAAGATTGGCTTTCCAGGTTGGCGTGCTGGCTGGCTCTGCTTGCCTAGTGCTTGTCTGCGGGCGCTTGTGTGTGGGCGGCCCAAGTGGCGTCCAAAGTGAGCTAAACTGATCTGAAGTGGAGCCAAAGTGAGGCTAAGCTAGAGTCTAACTGCGGAGTCTCATTGCAGAGTCTAACTGCAGCGTCCAACTAAGCCAAAATGGGGCCAGTTTTGGCCGAGCTTTGGCCGAGCGGCGACTGGTTAGCAGCCAGCTAGCAGCAAGCGGCCAGAGACAGTGTGTGGGGCGAGCGCGGACGATTGTTGGCCACTGAGAGGGAGCAATGCAGCGCGAGAACATGGCGCCTATTAGCTGGGCGCTCGTGTGAGAGTTGGTGCGTCCAGCAGCCCAGCAGCCCAGCAGAGCGGCCTCAGACGAGAGAGAGAAAAGGCGCCGGAAGGAGAGAACCAGCGAGGAGCACACTTACCTATCACATTCAATTGGCTCACTGTGGCCACTGGACAGTGTTCATAATCGACCGATTCGCTGAAAGTAATCTCGCACTTGTATTGGCCCTCGTCGAGCAGTTCGAGCGGCCTGAGAGCCAGTTGGGCGCACTCGAAGTGGCCCGTTTGGAGCGCGTTTGGCGAGCGTTGCGACTGCTGCAACTGCTGCAGCAGAGCCGGGGGACAGTTCGAGGAGGAGAGGGGCCAGTGGGGGGCCGCCTTGGCGCCATTATTATTGTTATTATTATTATTATTAGCGTAACTGTTGTTGCCGCCTCCACTTCCGCTTTGAGTTCCACCACTAAGCGTCCGCTGCTGCTGCCAGACCTTGGGGTCGGCCCTAAGAGTGAGACTGGAGGCGAGACTGGAGCTGGAACTGGCTGGAGACTGGAACTGGAGCTGGAGGGGCGTGTGCAGAGCGGCGGCGGGCGACACTTGCGCCCACTGGCTGGCCGCCCCACTGCGCTGCGTCCGGTCCCACAGGAAGCGCGCCCGCTCGTTCAGACTGGCGCCTGGCCATTGGGGCGGCCACTGCTCCTCCTCAGAGTGGTGCTCGATGCGGTGCCACGCGCGGCTGCTCCCGTTCAGCCGGTACCAGGCGATCAGGTAGGGCTCGCCGCACACAGACTGCCGCCCAATCAGGCAGGGCAACTCCGCCTGGCCGCCCACCTGGCCGCTCACCTGCACCAGCTCGGTGCCCCTTCCGGCGGCCGCGCCCTCCACCAGCCGCGAGCAGGAGGCTGGTCCGCGCATCTCCAGCACTGCCACCATGAGCCACAAGCCCACAATTAGCCCCCACAGACTGGCCCTCGCGCGCCCCAGTTCTCTCCCACTTCCGCTTCCGGTTTCATCACAATGCAAAAGATCACTTCCTGTGCGGCCCTCTAGACCTAAGCTTCGTCTTCTTGGTGGTCTTCTTCTTCTTCTCAATAAGCTGTGCATCGTCCTGAGCTCTTCTGGAGCAACAGCCTTGCGAGCGTCTTGCTTTCGATGGCGTCTTGCTCGTCTTGCCGGCTCGTCTTGGCGCATTTTTGCATGATCTTGGCATCTTTTTGCATGATCTTGGCATCTTCTCGCTCGATCTTGGCGTCTTCTCGCTTGATCTTGGCGGCCGAGCTGGCCGCTGGCCCCACCTAACGGCTGGCCCCTGAGGCAACCCTCGACCATGGTTTCTCGTCGCTCGGCTGGCCAGCGGGGACTGTGTGCGGCCAGACACAGGGACTCAGTGCATCTCAACAAGCGCGATCATATGTCATCCATGGCGAGCTCGCCGAGCGCACTGACAAGAGACTGGCAAAGAAGCTGACAACGCGCGCAACACTGGCACAATGGCGCGCGCAACACTATTGCACTTGGTTCTCTCGCTCTCTGTTTGGTTCTCCTCCTTCCGCTTTTTGAGCTTTCCACTGCCTTTTGAGCTGGTCCAAAGCGAAAGGCTCGAAAGGAGCCTCGAAAAGCGGCCAAATGTCAACGCGCGGCCAGCCTGGCGACAGACAAAAGGTGCGTGCTCTGCCCACTCCTAAGGGCAAGCTCCTGCGACTCGAGCTGAGCCCCTTGGCGTGCTAGTGGCTCGTTTTTCTCTCCTCTTCACTCTTCACTCTGCCCTTCTCGTTCTTCTCAGTCTGGCCCTTTTCTCTGCTCGTTCTCCTTGTTTTGCTTGCAATAAAAACAAAACACACACCGCCCGATTGTTCTCGCCCTTCTGCCACAACTCGCCCTCTGCTCTGTCCGGCCGGCTCGTTAAATTAACGCCCAGAAGTGGCAAAAGTGGACCGAGCGGCGAACACGAACGCGCGCACAAAGTTACCTAATGGTAATAATAATAATAACGACTGGCCGAGACAGACGCACACATGGGCCGCCAGATCCGATTGGATCCCAACTCGATGCTTGAGGCTCAATGCTGGCGGCTTCAGTGCAGGCCTCTGGCCCAAAGCCTTGCGCTTGAACGGCCCCCAATTGGTTCTGCGGCTGCGCGTGCTGCGGGCCTGCTCGCGAGCGCCATCTGTCGTGCGGCGGCGAAGTTGCGCCCCGACAACGCCCCCTGATACGCCTCCGCTTGTCTGGCCCCCCACTCGCCGCCAGTCCAACGCCAGAGACAGTCCAACGGGCTGCCGCGCCCACACCACTTGACTGGCAGAGGCTGCTAGGCGCCACGACTGCTCAGCAGCGCAAAATAAGCCAAAGGCGCAAGATAAAATTTGAATTTCCACCGCCCGGCCCAAAACTCAAACTGGAGCTCAAACTCGAACTCATAGCAGAGCTCAGCCCCACTCGCTGGAATCCCACTCGGCCGACCATAACTCAAACAAACACGCCCCAAAAAGAGCCCCGCCAAATGGACGCGCTTCCTCGGCACACACACAGAGAGGATGGTCCACCGGAAGTGGGCGCCTCCTGGCCCACTTGAGTTGCGGAGGCGCGCGCACAGAGCACACAGAGAGAGAGAGAGAGAGGGCGGCCTGACTGCTGTGGCGTTTGGTGGCCGCTCTTTCCTTTCGTGTGAGAAATCAAACAGCAGAATGCTTGACTCGCCAGCGGAAGGCTGGCGGCCCACTGGCCCCAGTCTGCCGGCCAAGGTTGGCCGCACACACACAGACACAGACAGGCCACTGTTCGGCCACTCAGCGGCGCCAAGAAGGGGGGCCAATCGGCAAACAGGCTGTCGTCTGGCTTCTCCTGTGGGGCGCAAAATCGTCACCAAAAGTGGCAGCGAAAAAAGGCGCCGCCATTTGGGCCCGGCGGAAGAGATGTCGCCCAATCCTACTTGCAACGGGCGCCCATTCTTGGCCCCTTTGGGCGCCCACTGCTGCAATTTCTTCGCCCTCGTCCGTCCCCAGTCTCTGGCGCCACCCAGAGACCATCCTCTTCCTCCTTGGCGCTGAATGAATCATCCGAGCCCGCGCTGAACTGTGGCAGCCAATTGATTAATGATTGTCGGCCGCTCGAGGGCGCCCTTCGTGTGTGGCCGCTGGCGATTGCTTCCTCTGCTTTTGGGTGCTTTTGGGGGCTTTTCGAGACCAACCAAAAGCAAGAGAAACAGAATGGCTCGCCCAAAAGCTCGCCCAAAGCTCGCCCAATGCTTGCCCAATGCTTGCCCAATGCTTGCCCAATGCTTGCCCAATGCTTGCCCAATCTCCACCAATTTGGCCACAGACTCTCCCCCATTGAGGGGCGGCAAATTTAGAATCATTTTGTCTTCCTTTCGGTCACTTTTGCAATCACACACACGAGCACAAAAGCGCCCAAATGCACACACACAATGCAAATCAATCACTTGGTCCACCGCCACTTTTGGCAAGCGCAGCGAATCGACAACGAGCCGCCGTAATGATTTGGGCCGAAATGCAAAATGCAAAAGTTTGCCTCCCCAAAACAGGCAGTCAATAATAAACGGCAAGATTCCGCCCCCTTCCTGCTAACTGGCCCACTTTTCTTTTCTTCCCATAGTTTCAGCGTGTCGAACGGAACTGAAAGGGCCCACAATCACCGGCGGCAGCAGCAGACCTTAGGATGGGCGAAAGGGGGTTTAAATTAGACGCAACTCAGGCGAGCAAACAGCAGCGAGGGAGAGAGAGAGTTCGGTTGGCAATTTTGAGAAAAACTCCAAAACGCCTTCCTGGTCGCCCTCTGTTTGCTCTTCGCCTTAAACTAGACCACCAAATGGGCCCCATTTTTGCTCCACCTCAGCCAGTCCGTTTCCGCTGTTTCCGCTTTCGCCCCGGGCGCTTTGCTGCTCTCCCTTGTCTCTGCTGGCCGCCAACTTACAGCTCGTCTCCACACACACACACACACACACACGCACACACAGACGGGCGTCCAATCATTAGGAGAGGCGCCCATTGTTGTGTCACGACTGCCCACCGGCGATCGGTCCAAACAGAAGCGTCCTGCTCACTGGCAACTTGTTGTGCGCAACCAGTCCACTTTCAGCTCCTCCTCAATGGTCCACTTCTGGCCCCATTCTTCTCCATTTTCCCATTCTTTTTCCACGGACAGAAATCGAGGATCAGTATTTTCGTGCGGCCGATGGACAAGGATCCAGCAATAGAGCAGCATCGGTCAGGCTATCAGCTGAGCTGAGGGGAGGGGAAAAAATTGTTAAAGCAAAAATTGACAGCCCGCCAAATTCATTAGTGGCCGCCCTCAACTGAGCTCAACTAAGCTCAACTGGGCTCAACTGGCGCCCACTCCTTTGGTTCAACAATCGAGAGGGACGAACCGAATGGAATTATTTAGCCCGCCGGACGATTAAGCCGCAAACTGCTTGATGCTGGCGCCCAATTTCCAACTTTTCGCCCAGCCCCCAATTGTTCTCTCGCCCGATCTCGTCTGGCTCCACACCGCTTGGCTGCGGGCGCCGCCTGCTAATGATTCCAGCTACCCACCATTTCGGCTAAGAGTGTTGCATAATGAGCATTAAAATGATGAATTTTGATATTCTCGCAACAGCTGGTCCTCGCTTGGGAGCGGCCCCTGTTTGCCATTCCGTTTTTCTGCCGTCTCTCTAGGGCTGCTGCCCCCCATTGGGCTGGGGCGCCACTAGGCGCGCGCACTAATTTGTGCAAAGACTATGGGGCTACAATGATCATTTGCGAAAATTAGTGCGCGTCCTTCTGCTGCGTCGACAGAAGACAGCGTCTCCTCTCAGAGAGCTCCTCTCAAAACGGCCCGCTGCTGCTCCTCTTCAGTGCTAGTCCAACTCGCAGTCCAACTGGGCCGGGCACAAAAGTCCAATTGCATTCCGGTCACTCCTGTCTCGTCGTCTGCTCGCTCGGCCAAATGCAAATCAATTGGATGTGGAACTGTTGGAGCGAAACAAAAGAACGAACGCAATTTGCCCAAGTGTCGGCCCGGGCATTTGTGATATTGAACAGGCGCACAAATGATTTTCCGGCCAAACTTTGCAGTGAAAACTATCCACTTAAACGTGGATCAGGCTTGCTTTGTCCCCTCCTCTTGCGTTCCTCAGTTTCCTCCTCTCTGTATCGATTGCGAGCTCTAAAAGAGGCCCGGACATACACAAGGGCACATAGTCTGCGGCAGGCCGACTGTGGCACACATATTGCTCACAGAATCGCCTACGAGAGAGACAAGAGTGCAAATTCGATTTCTCTTCATTGGAGTGAAATTTTTCAACTTTGCCGCCACATTTTGGCACGCAAAAAGCTTCTCCAATTTCTCCTCCAACATTTGGGGCCCCAAACCGAACCCAATGCGCTGGGGCTAATACTGGAGTTTGGGGCCCGATCTCGCGAGGGGGAGGCGCCTATTCCGCAAGAGGAGGAGCAGCAGGAGGAGGACAACAAACACCACTTGATTAATTGTCGCCGATCGTTCGTTGCGCCAGCAGAAAGGGAGAGCGAGAGTTTGTTGTCGTTGGCTTCTTCTAGTGGTGGCCTAGTGGTAGGCTGGTTGTAGGCGCCATTTGGGGCGCCCTGAAAAACCGGATCGGAGCAAAGAGGGAGAGCAAATCGAATCATCGTGTGACGCAGCAAGCAAGTCAGATGAATCATTCGGCCGCCCGAATATGCTGCTCTTTGCCTCGGTCTCTTGCTCCTTTGGCTCGCCTCCTCTCTGCTGTGTGCCGATTTCTCTCCTCTCCTTAGGCTCCTCTCTTGCTTGGCGCCGTTTTGTGGCCCCTCGTTGGCCGCCGCTGGCCCCTCGTTGGGCCCCAAACCAGTCGTCTTGGCCCGCATTTCCTGCTCCAAACAACAAGCCAGCCAATGGAATCAATCTCTGGAGCCACTGCTGTTGCCTGTGGCCCGCTGACAGGTGCTATTAATCACAGAAAAGCGGCTGGCACGTGGACGATTGCACGCGTCCAGTTGACTTGGCTCTCTCTCGGGCCAAGTTGGGCGGCGGCGGCCGCTCGCTGGTTGGCCACGCTGGTGGGCTTAGGGCGAGCCAAGTTGGCGGCCGTGCGCCAGCAATTGTGTCGCCAGCACAACACATTTGGCCGCCCCAACTCGATGGCCAAATAAAGTGCTTACGCCTGCTGGGGTCCAGCGAGAGCACACAGCGGCCAGCCTGGTGAGAAGCGGCGAGGCAAATGAGACGCTCCTCCTTTTGGGCCCCCTTCGAGCTGCGTAATTCGCTTCGAAATTTCGCTCGGGCAAAAAATTTCTCCCCCAACCAAGCCAAGAGGGCCAACTAGGGCCACTCCACCACCCTCGTCGAGCCCCAATCAACGTGGAGCGATTTGTAAATTTGCCCCAACGGTCAACTGGGGGAACGCTCCTTGGAGTGGGCCAGTGGAAATGTTTTGCGCGTGTCCAACGTCGCCGCCGACCCAAGCGAGTGCCCTAATGCCGCCCAATGGTGCCCACGATGAACTTCCAACATTATTGTCAATTCCTCTTCCTTTCACTTCCCCTGTGTTCACTCTTCTTGCACACTCTCCTTGCAGCAATCTTGCCAGCCGCGCCAAGCTGCTGGCCAGTTGTGGGCTCCCGAGCTTGCCAATGGCCCGGTCTGGTACACGTCATCGTTGGCTAAGCTCTGGGCCAATCTATGGAGCAAGTGTGTGTGTGTGTGTGTGTGGGCTGTGTGAGGGAAAAACCAAAATCCAATCACGACGGAAAGAAGCCCAAATCCAGCGGAATTGATTTCGCCGCCTCCGCTGAGTTTCATTCTCCTTTCCCCTCGCCATTCCTTTCATTTGCTTCTCCTCGAAGCGCCCACAGAAGGGGAGGGCTGGCATCAGCAGGCAACATAAACAAACAATTTTCTTGCCCACCCAACTGAACAGCAACCGCCGAAATCGCACACAAGGAGATTAAGACGATGAATTGTAATAATTCCGCTAGGAAACAACCACACTAAGTTGCTGCTGCTGCTGCTGGCCGGCCTACCCTACTTGGCCTTGCTCTCACTCTACGCCCCTAGCCTCTGCACTCGTCCGTTTGCTCATACTGCCACTCTTAATGCCGCTTCCCTTTTCCGTTTGGCTCGGCCATTCGCTGCGCCTCCGGAAGTAGTGGACATAAGCAATGGTTGTTGTCGGCGAGTTGGCAGAAATGTCGACTTATGTAGCCAGTTGCATTGCCAATGGTGGCATAATACACTGATGATTAATGGGCGCAACGCTAGAGGCTGCAAGTACACTTTGCCTCCCTCTTTGCCTCCTCTCACTCTCACTGGAGCTTTGCCTCTCGTGTCTGTTCAATATTCAATGCTGCCATCTAATGATTGTTCAACAAAGTAAATGTTATCGATTGATCTATGGAAAAAATCGCTTCTCTCAATTTGAGAATTCTTTCGTTAGACTGTATAATCATTCGGCAAATATAGCGCTCTTTCATCCTATTCGATGCGATGGTTTATGTCACTACGAAAGCGTCGCGTATTATTCCATTCCAAGCCAAGCTGATGCTCATGATTGATAGGCCAGCATATTCTGGGTTGTGATTCGCTAGATCAACAAATCTTAGTCAAACAATGGATTTTTTCTATCCCGATCTTTCCTCTCTTGCCCCCCTTTTCTCAATACATCTTTTGTTTGCTCTCCGGCAATCATTCACCATTTTCCAGCCAAATTCCTCCCAAAATTCATTTCTTATCCTATCGATATGTTGAGCAGATGATTGTATCAAGGTGGTATGGACTTACCTAAAAGATCCCATGATTGGGCAATATTTAACCATCGACGAATGATACTATATCTTATGAGCAGTTCAAGGATTCTCGCTCACTATGAGGCATTGATTAAGGATGTCAAATGAGATTGATTTAAGTTTTGAGAAAGATCTTGGAGTAATACTAGAAAATACATAGATAAGGTAGATATCCAGGTGATAGATACTTGTCGCCTATGGTTCACAGCGAACGAGCGAATTTGCATCATCGGTTTATATCACTGCTCAACCGCCTCCGCACAAGTGGTCCGATCTTGAACCGAGCCACACCCAAATACTGCGCGACATTTCGGGCTCCATCGGGTTTTCGGTTCGGGCTCTCGAGTGTGCGTGACCTGAGAACTAGACGCTCTGCCACCGATCGCACACGGTACCAACAACAAGTGTAAATATACAACATCCCCAATGGTACAGGGGCACAGCCTGGACACCCACTTGTTCTGTTATTAATGATCACTGAATGATGTCATATTATAAGATCAACAATTAGATTGAGGCAGGAATCTTCAACATTCAATTCATCT
>Ga0268247_10000105_pt1 | contig 26906 bp, 16 predicted proteins | sample AgamicOrMae_FD_200245 | JGI IMG/M metagenome (GOLD analysis project Ga0268247, IMG submission 200245) | Agave microbial communities from Guanajuato, Mexico - Or.Ma.e (v2) (version 2) | ecosystem: Host-associated > Plants > Phyllosphere > Phylloplane/Leaf | place: Guanajuato, Mexico | collected...
TCGAGACAGCTGTTGTATCGTTAAATCATTCATGCAAGACCGCATTTAACGGCCAGGGTATTCCGCTACCTTAGGACCCTCATCGGTAAGGCCGCCATTGATTGGGGGTTCCTTCAAAACCTAGCCTGTTATATTAAGCTAAGAAAATTCGTTAACCAGCCAACATTGGGCAGAAATCACACTCAATACTTTGATTTGACATCTTATGCAAAGTGCTTTGTTTTAATTAAACAGTCGTACAACACCATTTTATGTCTCCTATTATTAACCTAATATAATTCAGGAATAATGGCACACCTTATCCCGAAGTTACGGTGTCATTTTGCCGAGTTCCTTGATGATTGTTAACTCAAACGCCTTTGTATACTCTACTTGCTTACTTGTGGTAGTATCTAGGTACGGTTATATATATAAATCTTTTTCCAGAACACTTTGTACTCATACTTAGTCTAATAGACTAAATAGATAAATGTTGTCAGATATATATAAAGATTTTCCCATCATTTAATCCTTTAGGTCAGTTCAATAAATTTAGGGGCCGGTACTTTAAGCATTCTAATACCATAAGCTTAAGGCGAGGGGATATCCCTTTTTCGTTACTCATGCCAGCATTCTCACTTGGGATTGTCTCATCCAATATATGCATTGAACTTACTTAATTCAAAAGGAATTAATTCTAAGATATACCCAACGTTCTGCTACCCCACAGATAAAGATTTTTACAATTTACTATTATAAATAGTTTATTAATAAGAAATTTAATTTATCTATGGACAAGATTTCGGTATATTGTTTAGATCCGTTAAATTTTCGGTGCCTTTAACTTACATTATCATAACGATAATAAACCAGTGCTCTGTTACGAGGTCTTCAAAAAATGGCCGCTTCTAAGCCTATTTCCTGGTTGTATACGAAAAAAACTTCCTTAATTTCACTTAACAATAATTTTGGAACCTTTAATTCTTGTTCTGGGCTGTTTCCCTTTAGACATACAACCTTATCGTACTATGTCCGAGAGTTCAAAATCCATCATTGCCCTTCCGAGAGCAAATTCTCACTGATAAGATCTTCACGATCCCCCAATGTATACAAGCTGATCCTTTCACCCTAGTTAAACACCAAAGTGAAAATAAACCATAACTTGCCTGAGATTACAATTCTGTACCTGCTATGATGTAATTTGAACCACCTACTTATATAGGTTTCGCAGAAAACCAGCTATCCTAGTCAGTTTTGTCTTTCACTAACTTACCACAATTCTTCGGATATCTTTACAACGATAACCCGTTCGAGCTTTTATAACTCTGATCATGGTAAGATCACTAGGCTTCGGGTCTAATATTAGATACTAACTCATTAATTAGTAATTGGTTTATCTAGGAGAATACTCTCGCATCTAATATTAACTTGCTGACCCATTATGCAAAAGGTACGCTCTCATTATTTGTTTAATTTTTACTTGAGCTGCTTATAAAACTACTATTTCAAATGTTTCCCTCACGCTACTTATTCGCTGTCGCTTATATATCATATTTAGCCTTAGAGAAAGGTTTCCCTAAATTCAAACAGAATACTTTCCATTTTACTTTAAAGGCTTTTCTGTATGGGTTTTTAAGCCATATTATCAGAATCTCATTTGATTTATATTCCTGAAGCTAGTAAGATATTTCAATTCACTTCGTTTAATATTGGATTTTTCCAAGGATTAAAAGGGCAGTCCCTAATAAATTAACTCCTATGATATATAGCTTTCATATCCGTAATAGTTTCTTTATATACTTGAGATCGCATAAACGATCAAATATTACATTACATATCAAATACATTACTAATGAAGATGTAAAATAGGTCTATTTTACTTTTTCTTATCTTCAAAAACCAAAATTCGGGTTATTATGATTCGAACATAACTTTTCCTCAACCCAAATGAGGCGCCTAACCAACCCGGCTCTAACCCGCGTACATTTTTTTATAGTCTTTGCTAAACAGAGAATATCCGATTCGAACGGATGTGATTTTTTAATCAAATGAGTTTCAAGCTCACCGCCTTAGACCACTCAGCCAATTCTCTTTTAATTATTATTTTTTCCTGGAAAACAGCACCAGGAAACCTGCTTTATGAGTGGAGGTATATAGAACTTATTATTGATTTCTCGACGACTTGAACGTCGAACATATTCTTATCAAAAATACACTTTACCTATTAAGTTAAGAAACCCAGATAATAAATCAAGAGCACTCAGACTTGAACTGATAATTTGAAGTTTGAAGCTTCTTGTTTTGCCAATTAAACTATACTCTTTTAGATATGTGGTTGTTACTACCTTAAAACAATAAGCGGAAAAGAATGGATTCGAACCATCAAGTGTTAAAACACAATATTTAGCAAATATCTTGCCTTACCTATAGCGACTTTTCCTTATATATGGCTTTGCGAGTTAAGTCGGCTACGATCCGACATCTACTTTCTCGACAAGAAAGTCCTTTACCAATTAAGTTATTAACTCTAATGTATAACAAATCAGTTATACGGCCAACCGAATTCGAATCGGTGCACATCGTTTGGAAGACGAACGGTCTACCATTAACCTATAGCCGTTTATAAATAGTAAAAATACATTACTAATACAGATGTGATTGATAAATTCCTTGACTTGCAAGAAATAGTGCATACATTTGCTGCAGAGAAAAAACAAACCATATTTAATTATTCATACATTTTTATGTCAAATTAATATACTACTTATAAGTATGGTAATCTTAATTAAAATGTAATGCATTTGTTATTTATAATATAATTTACGAGTCATCTTTATCCAGCCCAAACAATCCATTTTTAGTATAATACACTTACCAAACAACTATGCTTAGTTAGAGACTATATAAATGAGAGTCAACATCTTTTGCAAAGGATGAACTGTCTTTCAAATTATTTGTAAATATTTATAAATAGGTTTTCATTTAACTAACAATATAACTTTACCTAGATTATTACATATTTTAATGGTTTATTTTCTTTTAACACAAACTTAAAAAGTTCAAGCATTTCACTTTGATGAGAACGTTGATTTCTATCATGTAATGCAAAAGATATAGGAACATTATATCTTATCTTTGCCTTATTTTCAGGTTTACTAGGAACAGCTTTCTCTGTTCTTATAAGACTTGAATTATCTGGTCCTGGAGTTCAATATATAGCAGATAACCAACTTTATAATAGTATAGTTACTGCGCATGCTATATTAATGATTTTCTTTATGGTTATGCCTGCAATGATAGGTGGATTTGGTAATTTCCTATTACCACTGTTAGTGGGTGGACCTGACATGGCATTCCCTAGACTAAATAACATTAGTTTCTGATTACTTCCACCTAGTTTAATATTATTTTTATTTGCTAGTACAATTGAAAATGGAGCAGGTACAGGTTGAACATTATACCCTCCATTATCAGGAATACAAAGTCACAGTGGTCCTAGTGTAGATCTTGCCATTTTTGCTCTGCACCTGTCAGGTATTAGTAGTCTACTAGGAGCGATGAACTTTATTACAACAATACTAAACATGAGAGCTCCTGGTATTAGATTACATAAATTAGCCTTATTTGGATGAGCAGTAATAGTAACAGCTGTTTTATTATTGTTATCTTTACCCGTATTAGCAGGAGCTATTACAATGGTTTTAACAGACAGAAATTTCAATACATCTTTCTTTGAAGTTGCAGGAGGAGGAGATCCTATTTTATACCAACATTTATTCTGATTCTTTGGTCACCCTGAAGTATATATATTAATTATACCAGGTTTTGGTATAATCAGTACAACTATCTCAGCAAGTTCTAACAAAAGTATATTTGGATACTTAGGTATGGTCTATGCTATGATGTCTATAGGTGTGTTAGGGTTTGTTGTATGAAGTCATCACATGTACAGTGTAGGTTTAGACGTAGATACTCGTGCCTATTTCACAGCTGCAACTTTAATTATAGCGGTACCTACTGGTATTAAAATATTCAGTTGATTAGCAACTTGTTATGGAGGATCTATACAATTAACACCATCTATGTTGTTTGCTTTAGGATTTGTCTTTATGTTTACTGTAGGAGGGCTAAGTGGAGTTGTTTTAGCTAATGCTTCTCTTGATATAGCATTCCATGATACTTATTACGTTGTAGCACATTTCCATTATGTTTTAAGTATGGGTGCAGTATTTGCATTATTCAGTGCATGATACTTCTGAATCCCTAAAATACTAGGGTTAGATTACAATATAATGTTAGCTAAAGTTCACTTTTGAATCTTATTCATAGGAGTTAATGTAACTTTCTTCCCTCAACATTTCCTAGGACTACAAGGAATGCCAAGAAGAATAAGTGATTACCCAGATGCTTTTGCTGGATGAAATTTAGTGAGTAGTTTTGGATCTATTATTTCTGTAGTAGCTACATGATTATTCTTAAACATAGTATATACTCAATTAGTTGAAGGTAAAAGTGTTTCTAGATACCCATGAGTAACACCTCAATTCTATACAGATTTCTTACAAACTTTATTAAGTAGATCATACACTAGTTTAGAATGATGTCTTAATAGTCCACCTAAACCTCATGCTTTTGCCAGTCTTCCTTTACAAAGTTAAGTGTCATAACTTAGCAATGAATCATAGTATTTTTTGTTAAATTATTACTTTAAACCAAATTAAAATCAATATCCCATTATTAACCCTTTTTAGTTAATAACTAAATAAAAAACATTTTTTTTCAATGAACTACAATCAAAGTATCAAATAAGTCTATTTATTTCATAGATTTTTATAAGTAATATATATATATCAAAAAAAAAAAATATAAAATGAGAATTTTAAAAAGTCATCCTTTAATTAGTTTAGTAAATGGATATTTAGTAGACTCACCACAACCAAGTAATCTAAGTTACTTATGAAACTTTGGTTCATTATTAGGATTTTGTTTAGTTATACAAATCATAACAGGTGTAACTTTAGCAATGCACTATAACCCTAGTGTGTTAGAAGCCTTTAATTCAGTTGAGCACATAATGAGAGATGTAAATAATGGATGATTAATACGTTACTTACACTCAAACACAGCTTCAGCTTTCTTCTTCTTAGTATATTTACATATAGGTAGAGGGTTATACTATGGTTCATACAGAGCACCTAGAACACTTGTGTGAACTATTGGTACTTTTATCTTTATATTAATGATAGTAACAGCTTTCCTAGGTTACGTTTTACCTTATGGTCAAATGTCATTATGAGGAGCTACAGTTATCACTAATTTAATGAGTGCTATACCATGAATAGGTCAAGACATTGTTGAATTTATTTGAGGAGGATTTTCTGTTAATAATGCAACTTTAAACAGATTTTTCGCACTACACTTTGTTTTACCATTTGTATTAAGTGCATTAGTTTTAATGCACTTAATTGCATTACACGATAGTGCAGGTTCAGGTAACCCTTTAGGTGTTTCAGGTAATTACGATAGAATACCATTTGCACCTTACTTTATTTTCAAAGATCTTATAACAATATTCTTATTTATTGTTGTACTATCAGTATTTGTGTTTTTCATGCCTAATCTTTTAGGAGATAGTGAAAATTATGTTATGGCTAATCCAATGCAAACTCCACCAGCTATAGTACCTGAATGATACCTTTTACCATTCTATGCTATATTAAGATCTATTCCTAATAAATTATTAGGAGTAGTTGCAATGTTAGCTGCTATATTAATATTATTAATCATGCCATTTGCAGACTTAGGTAAAACTAGAGGTTTACAATTCAGACCTTTAAGTAAATTTGCCTTTTATGTGTTTATAGCTAATTTCTTAATATTAATGCAACTTGGAGCCAAACACGTTGAATCTCCATTCATAGAATTTGGTCAAATAAGTACAGTATTATATTTCTCACATTTTTTAATCATAGTTCCTCTTATTAGTTTACTTGAAAACAGCTTAGTAGAATTACACATCAACAACAAAAAATAATAAAAAATATTTTACCCAAATGTTAATATCTCTATTAATCTTATTATTACTTTCAAATGCTGTTACATCAAGACGAGATAAATCTATATTGTATTCTAGAATCGTTATAGTAGGGTTAATTTCTACGAGCTTTTTAGCATTAAATAGTTTTTTTATTAAACCTTTAGAGAAAGGTATAGGTATTTATGGAGGTTTGTTTAATGTAACAACATTTACTCATACATTCAATATTTTTATATTCTTAGTAAGTGCTACTATACTTACATTGACTGCGTTTTATCCTAGAAAAATCTACACTAAAGAACATTCTTCTATTTTAGATATATTATTTTTAAAATTGTCATATAACAAAAATATTATTTCAAATAAAACAGGAGAACAGTTCCGTATAATAGAATATGCATTAATAATAGTTTTCATATTATGTGGTGCTGTTTTTCTAATAAGTACTGGAGATCTTGTTTCTATATTTCTCTCTATAGAGCTTCAAAGTTATGGTTTATACATATTGTCTACTCTGTATAGAGATTCAGAGCTAGCTACTGGAAGCGGTCTGACTTATTTCTTATTAGGAGGGCTTTCTTCTTGTTTTATACTATTAGGGTCTGCCTTATTATACGCTAATTCAGGTACTACTAGTTTAGACAACATATATGTGATTACCAGTATCAGTGAACTAAGTACTACATCTTTTGTTAGTTGATATGAACCATACTATATACACTTATCATTAATAATAATGTCAGTAGGATTTTTATTTAAAGTTAGTGCTGCACCATTTCATTTTTGATCTCCTGATGTTTATGACGGAATACCTACAATAGTAACAACTTATGTTGCCATAGTTGCAAAAATATCCATTTTTGCATTTTTCTTAGAATTAGTATACTATACAGAATATAACTTTTTTGATTTTTCTTGAAAGAGTATATTACTATTAAGTAGTCTCTTTTCTTTAATAATAGGTTCTGTTTTAGGGTTAACACAATTCAGAATAAAAAGATTATTTGCATATAGTACTATTTCTCACGTAGGTTTCATTTTATTGGCATTATCTATAAACAGTGCAGAATCTATCCAATCATATATATTTTATATCTTACAATACTCAATATCAAATTTAAATGCGTTTATCATATTAGTAAGTATGGGGTTCTCTTTATATTTATATGTTTACAAAGAAAAAGAATATAAAGAAGAGTTAATAGATCAGAATAATTCACCTATACAGCTTATTAGTCAAATAAAAGGGTACTTTTATATTAACCCATTCATCGCAATAAGTTTATCAATAACATTGTTTTCATTTGTAGGAATACCTCCTGTAATAGGTTTCTTTGCTAAACAGATGATACTAAGTGCTGCTTTAGACAATGGTTATGTATTTATGGCAATAGTTGCTATACTTACTAGTGTTATTGGAGCAGGTTATTATTTAAATTTAATAAAACAAATATTCTTTTTTAAAAGTGATTATAAAAAAAATCCCTCACTTTACTCAAATAATATAGAGCAAGGATACTTTAGAAACTCCTTTGCTAATAGTTCATCTTTAGTGGGTTACATCATACCTCATGCAGAGGATAAAGTACATTCAGGGAAAAAAGTATTGTTCAAACCAGAAAATATAACATTAAACAGTTCTCTTAGTAGCAGTATTTCTATATTAACATTATTGTTAATACTGTTTATTTATGTACCAGCACAGTGATTTAATATAGTTAACATATTGACTCTTATTTTATTTAAAGTATAAATGACAAGCCAAACATTTTTTTTTATATTTATCCCTATACTTGCTATCATATTACTAGCAATTAATTTACTACTTGCCCCTCATAATCCTTATGAAGAAAAAGATAGTGCTTTTGAGTGTGGATTCCATTCTTTTTTAGGACAAAATAGAAGTGAATTCAGTATTTCTTTCTTTATCTTTGCTTTACTCTTTCTTTTATTCGATTTAGAGATATTATTAGTTTACCCTTATATAGTAAGTGCGTATGTTAATGGTGTATTTGGTTTAATTATAATGTTAATATTCTTTTTAGTATTAACATTAGGTTTTGCTTTTGAGCTAGGAAAAAACGCACTTTCTATAGAAAGTAGACAAGCATATTATGCAAAATAATAATTTTGTACGAGTGCAGCTTTAGATTAATCTAAAAACTAAAAAAAGATCCAGATTATGAAAGCTTTGTTACTACATGATACACGCTCTTAATTTAAAATAACGATACGTATTTCCCCACTAAACTCACTACTTGACGTGAATAGCCCCTTGTAGAGAAATAAGTACGTAAATGTAAGCCAAGTAATGTGGGTGTTTATCTATCATGTTTGCAGTTTATACATGGTTTACAAAGCTTATTTTTTTTTTTATTTTACTTTAGTAGATAGAGATAATAGAGCAAATATCACTATTATTAATAAGTTATTGTCAACAGTGTATAAATAAGGAATTAACATGTAGAATGTTAGTCCTACCAGTATATATAATGCGTACGATGTTATAACCCCTGTGTCTAGGTTAGCTATGTTTTTACTTAACAATACTAATCCTCTTTCTAGCCCAAAGGGTCCAACTAATTCTATAGAACCTTTGTCAATAACCTTAGTTGTTTGTCCTCCTAATTTTAAAATGAGATCTGTTATATATTTGTTGTAAAACAGTTCAACTAAAAAACGTTGGTTGAAGAAACTAAAGATGTTATACCCAAATCTAGATAATTTAAAGTATACCAATGCTTTAGGTATATACTCAGAAAAGATGATAGAAATTATACTTAAGGATACAGTAAATATAAGAGGTAAAATCTTAAATATTGTAGGAACCGCAAATTCAGTATCTAACATTATTTCATGCGAAGGGTGTATGAATATACTATTATCAGAAAAAAAGTCAGAACCCAACCCTATAAATATATCTTTAGTTACATAACCAAAGAATATAGAGAAAACAGCTAATATAATTAAAGGCATGCTCATAAAAATATCACCTTCATGAGCATGTTTATAGTTTACAACAGGACCATTAGGATTAGTTAAGAAAGTTAAATACAACACTTTAACTGAATACAGAGTAGTAAACATGGCACCAATCGTAGATATGAAATATACAACTGTACTAGAAAAACAAAACTGACCATATGCTGATTCGATTATTAAATCTTTAGAATAGAACCCTGTCATAAAAGGGAATGCTACTAAACTTAATGAAGCTATTAGCATAACTGAGTATGTCAGCGGTAAGAAAGCTCTTAGTCCTCCGTATCTTCTGAAATCTTGGTTGTCTGCTACAGCATGAATTACAGCACCAGCACCTAAGAATAAAAGTCCTTTATAAAATGCGTGATTTACTAAATGAAAAATAGCCACATTGTATGAAGATAGTCCTATTGCTATAACCATCATACCTAACTGGCTCATTGTAGAATATGCTATAACTTTTTTTATATCTTGTTGGAATAAACCTATAAGAGAACTAAACACTGTTGTTATAGCACCAATTCATAAACACAACAGTAAAACTGTGTTGCTATACTCTATTAAAGGAGAACTACGCATTAACAAGTATACACCTGCAGTAACCATAGTAGCAGCATGTATCAGTGCAGATACAGGTGTAGGTCCTTCCATAGCCATAGGTAACCAAACATGTAAACCAATTTGAGAACTTTTTGCCATAGCACCTATAAGTAAACAAGTACCTATTATAATTATAATGTAATCGCTCATAAAAGGTGCAATAGAGAATACAGTAGAGTAATCCACATTACCAAATGATCATAAAATAGCGAACATACCTATAGTTAAAAAGCAATCACCTACTCTATTTGTTAAAAAAGCAGAAATAGAGCTTTGATTTGCTGCTATTCTGGTAAATCAGAAACTTACAAGTAGATATGAACATACACCTACACCTTCTCATCCTACAAACATCAGTAAGTAGTTATTTGATGTTACAAGTATTATCATCATAAACGTAAATAAACTTAAGTAACTGAAAAATCTTTGATTATGAGGGTCATGGCTCATATACCCTATAGAATAAACATGCACTAAAGAAGAAACTATAAGAACAGGTATAAGCATAGATACTGTTAAAGAGTCAAAATTAAAGCTTCAAAGTACATTTAACGATTCTGAATCTATTCATCTGAAAAGTTTTATAGAAACTGGCATATTGTTTAAACCAACTTCGAAAAAGGCTATTGTAGCTAAAATTGTAGTTGTTATAATTGATGTACATGCAATGAAGTGTGATCCATTTACACCGATTTTTCTACCAAAGAACCCAGAAGCTAATGAGGATAATAAAGGTAAAAATATAATAATTAAATACATTATTTAAATTCTATTGCTACACTTCCTCTTAATCTGTAAAATGCAACTAAAATACCTAGTCCTATAGCTGATTCTGCTCCAGCTATAGCTATTATATATATAGCGTATATTTGCCCTAATATGTCATCAAAGCTAAGTGAGCTAACTAATATGAGAAATGTGATAGCTAACAACATTATTTCAATAGATATAAGCATTAAAATGATATTTTTCCTATTCAAAACGAATCCTAAAACTCCTATAAGAAATAGTATTAATGACAAGTTCATTATTTTTTTTTATTTGTTAAAGTGACTTAATAATTAATGGGAATTTAACCTTTGTTTTCCTAAACATTCATATATGGATTATTTGGCTGAGTTTTGCGTGTTGTATGTAGTACGTTTGTGCTTTTAACACAGGATGTTAAGTAATATAATTACACATTGCATTTTACTCTAAATCTAAATAGCCTATCTATCTTAATTAAACCTAAGTAAATACAGAGGTACATATCTTCCAAGTTGACAGTATATAAATACTAGTTAGAAGAAAAGTATTTAATTACTCTATACAGCCATATTAATGACATTCATTAGAAAGCGCTGTCTTTTAATAATCGTTTCACAAAAGTAATTTATATAACAAGCATTTTAAACCAAACTTTATAAAAATTGGTGCATAGTATACAAACTGTGCGAATTATCCTAACTTTGGAGCCATTCCAAAACACTATTTATTTGAATTATTTTTTTATTTTATTATTAACATGCTGACTAATTCACACTTAAGATCCTCAGTAATACACAGATAAGAAAAGGAATAATCACACAACGTCAACAAAATGTCAGTATAAAATACCGGCCTCTAAACCTAAATGATGGTTTTCAGTTAACTGATATGCAAATAAACGTCAGAAACCTACAGCTAAGAATATTGTACCAATTATTACATGTAATCCGTGGAAACCAGTTCCAAAGTAAAAACATGATCCAAATGCACCATCACTTATAGTAAATGAAGAAACTGAGTACTCTACCCCCTGGAACCCAGTAAATATAAGAGCTAACACGATAGTAAACATTGCACCATATAAAGCACCATTTCTGTTTCCTTGGATTAATGAGTGATGAGAGTAAGTTATTGTTACACCTGATCCTAATAATATAACAGTATTAAGTAAAGGTAATTCAAAAGCATTAATTGCTTCTATACCTACAGGTGGTCATTGAGCACCTAATTCTACAGTAGGTGAAAGAGCACTGTGGAAATATGCTCAAAATATAGCTAAAAAGAAGAAAGCTTCAGAGATTATAAATAGAGCTACTCCCATGTTTAAACCTCTTTGCACCGCTAAAGTATGATTACCTAAGAAAGTTCCTTCTGAGATTACATCTCTAAATCAAAAAGACATACTTGATACTAATAGTATAAATCCAGCAAGTAATCAGTATGCTGCACCTGAGAAACCATGCATGGTTGAAACACCTGAAGTAGTTAGTGTTAATAGGCTAATACAAGTGAATAATGGTCAAGGAGATGGAGAAACTAAATGGAAAGGGTGGCCTTGAAAAGCGCTTCTATTAAGATTAGACATAATAATTTTATTTTTTTTCATTAATACAAAGAAATAAGAATAGTTTTCAATACAAAGAAAATTTGCATTAGGTTATTCAGAGCAATGTCATAATATACAGCTAATCATCACCAGGTTCAAAAGATGTAAAATCTGTTTGAGTAATATCACTACTGTCTTGACGAAATCTCGAAGGTCCTGAATTCGCTGCTGTCCCATAAGTCTCAGGATTACTTGTTGTTTCAGAAATCTCCGAATTACTAGCTGTTTCAGAAGACTCAGGACTAGTTGATATATTAGAAGACTCGGGGTTTATTAGATCACCTCCTCCGGTATACGCATCAATAGAAGCAGGTACAGGAATAAGAGGAGGGTTACCTAAGAGAGCGTCAGCAGCTTTATCGAAATCTGCTACACGTTCTTTAGAACTTTTTGCCAATTCCACATGATATTCAGTTACCCGTTTATCTTCCTCCATACAATCTTTAATTTTCTTTTTCAGACCTTGAAGAAACTCAGCCCCATCGGGTGTAGTAATAGTATTTTCTTCGTTTAAAAGTTCGTCTATTACCTTCAGATTTCTAGCCACTGTTAAATCATTAACACCTTGGTTAAGATACCGAGTAGTTAATACAGCATCAGGATCAGTAGCAGGTTTATCCCTTAATTTTTCTATTTCTTGGGAACCTGATGCAGTTAGTCTCTCAAGCTTATAATCCAATTCATGTATTCTTTCTGCTGAAGCTTGTGTAATCGAAGCACTAACTAGTTCATTTCTTATATCATCTTCGAAAAGACGACGTCTTTTGTTAACTTCTTTCTCCATAGGAACTATATAGTTCCTATGTATTCTATGAAGTCGTTCTAAGTCTTTTTCCTTGGCTTCTTCTTCATCATGAAAACTAGCTCAACAGTCTGCAGAATCCAATCTATTAAACTCATTTCTATTACGTTTAAGACGTTTAGAATCCTGAGACATACTACTAGATTGAATATTAGCTTGATTTTCTAAAAATGATTGAGTATTAGGCTTAGATTCATATTGAGATTCACTTTGCTGTGACTTAGTATCTTTTTCTTGGTCATCTTCAGGACGATCATCTGTGAGTAAAAATGCCTTAGATGTAAAGCATGTTTTATGTGTTTTGACTAAACCAATTAAAGGGTGGCTTTTTAAAATTCTCATTTTGTGTTTTATGTATATATATATATTACTTATAAAAATCTATGAAATAAACTTGTTTGATACTTTGATTGTAATTCATTGAAGAAAGTTTGTTTTTTAATTGAGTAAAGGTAAAAAAAAAAAGCAAATAGTATTTCATTGCACTTATTTGAAACACCTAAAGGGTTACCTGAACCTGCACAGCCATGTAATGCAATAAAGCGCATTTTTAACAGAAATTTTACAATTTATTTACCTGATCACGGTATAGGTTTTTTATTTAGGTTAAATAATTTTTAGATAAAAGAGTTACTAATGCAAGTTATTATACTTTTTGCTGGTTTTAAATTTCAACTACAGTTTTTTTAAGAACGGATATAGTTAAGATAGTTTCAGTTTACTCTAAATATATAGTGTCTGTACATAAAACTAAAATAAAACTCGATAAAGGATTTTTTTTTCATTACACTTATTTTCTGTTATATACCAATATTTTTATTATAATATATGTATTTATGCTTTTTTTACAAAAAAAGAGCAGTGCTAGACCTTACTGTAATGCCATATTCCACAATTTAGAGAATACAAACAATACTATACAGTATATATCACGTCAAAACAAATTAAATGAGGCATACATATAGATTAATGTAGTTCTAATGCATCTTTAATATAAGAACAAGATAAAACAACAAACACTTGGGCTTGTATAAATGCAATACCTAATTCTAAACCAGAAAATGCTATTATGAATGTTAAAGGAAGTAAACCTAAGATTAAGAATATAAATCCTGAATTCATTATGTTGTATGTGAAACCACTTAAAATATTTAACAACATGTGCCCAGAAAGTATATTTGCTGCTAATCTTAAACCTAAAGATACATTTCTAGCTAAGTATGAAATAAATTCTATTAATACTAATAAAGGAAGTAAAGCTAATGGGCAACCAGCAGGAACAAAAAGAGAGAAAAATTTAAGTCCATGTCTGCTTAATCCTAATATAGTAGCACCTAAAACAATTGTGAAACTTAATGAAAAAGTTAAAATAAAATGACTTGTAGGAGCAAAACTGTAAGGTACTAACCCTACTAGATTATTTACTAATATAAACATAAATAGAACATACATAAATGGAAAGTATACTTGACCTCTTTTTTCATTTATTTGGCTAACAACTATACTGTGTACTGTAGCATAAATGGATTCTTGACCTATTGATCAAGGATTTGATATTACTTTATTGTTGTTAGTAGATAACAAGTTTATTATGAAAACCAGGTATCCTGCTATAGTTAAATAAAGTCCTATATTAGTTAAAGATAGAGATAAGTTACCTAATATAGGGGCATCTAGACTCAAAAGATTTCTTATTTCGAATTGGTCTAATGGACTTATTATATTTACAAAATTGTTCATCATTTAAACAAAAATAAATATTTATTTACATAGGTACTATTGCTTTATATATTTGAAATTTATATAAAAGAAAAATAAGTTTATTTATAATTTACTTATAAATAAACGTGTTGAGAATAAACGAACAAATCTAGGTAATATATATTTAGAAAAAACATATACTAATAAGACAATTATAGTGAATGCGAAAACTACTTGGTTCATAAAATAAAATGGTACTAATTGAGGCATTTGATTTGATATTATACTTATTATTACAACAATCTTAGTAATAAAGTTCCACAAGGGAATTTGGGTTTTAAAGGGATGTGAGAAAAAACTCATGTAATTTTTCCGAGATGAAAAGCTCTTACCCAGGATTCGAACCTGAATCTAAATATTAGGAATATCCAGCTCTACCATTAAGCTAGTAAGAATTTTTTTTTTTATTATTGTTCTTGTAGTCAAGATAAGAATTTTTCAAGTGATATTGATTCTATAACAATAGGCATAGAACTGTGTAATATTCCACATATTTCTGAACATTGTCCAAAAAATGAACCTTCTCTATTTACAAGAACGGATACTTGATTAAGTCTTCCAGGGTAAGCGTCACATTTTATACCTAGTGCAGGACAGGCATAAGAATGTATAACATCACCAGAAGAGATAATGAATCTTACATGAGTTAATTCTGGCAATATAACTCTGTTATCAACTTCAAGCATTCTTAGTCCTCCATCTTCTAAATCTGACTCAGGAACTAGGTAAGAATCGAATTCTAATTCTTCGTCGTCGTCATTAAGAAAATCAGGGTATTGGTAACTTCAGTATCATTGGTGTCCTTCAACAAACACTGTTAGTGATGGATCTGTTACTTCGTCCATTAGATATAACAGTTTAAAAGATGGAAATGCAATTAATATTAGAATTAATGCAGGAGTTATTGTTCAGATTAATTCTATAAGTGTACCATGATTAAGGTATTTATTACTTATTGGTGATTTATCATTAGCATAATTTCTTATAATGGAAATCATCACTCAAGCTACACCAAATAATATTATAACTAAATAAAACATGATATTGTCGTGTAGTTCTACTAGTGCCTCCATTTGAGGACTAGCACTGTCCTGGAAATAAACACCTCATGGTCTAGGTGCGTCACAATTAATGAATAAGTTATTTAACAAGTTAGTCATGAAAAATTTTTTTTATGATGTTTATAGTTTAATTAGCTAAAAAAGAAAAAAACATAATTGATATAAACTGTTTAAAAACATACTCCGATTATTAAAGGCATATTGCCCTAATTCTTACCCAAGACTTGAACTTAGATCCAGATATTAGAAGTATCCTGCTCTACCATTAAGCTAGTAAGAGTAAATTATTAACTATTTTTTTTTTTATTTTGCAATATTTATTTATGTCTTTTCAAAACTATAAATAACAAAAGAGATATGGAGGAATTGAACCCCTTGTTTCTGATCTGCAATCGGAATGTAAAACCTTTTACAACATATCCCTAATAAATTATAAATAGCAAAGAAACGCGTAAAAGATTTGAACTTATAGCCTTTGTGTCCGTAGCACAATACTCTACCATTGAGTTAACGCGTCTTCGATAACTTTTTTCTAGGCTAAATCTATTAAGTAAAGCCCTTAATATGAATTGAACATATATCAGAATATTAACAGTATTCCGCTCTACCGTTGAGCTATAAAGGCTGCAGATTAAATTGCATATTTATAGGAAGAAAAGGAATTGAACCTTCGACAGCCTCAGCTATTGAGTTTACAGCTCAACCCATCATACCAACAAATGGAACCTTCCTTTTTATTATAATGTGGGGGGGGGGTGTTGTTAATATTAATTAAACCCGTGCAATTTCTACTACACGAACCGTATTTCGACTTAACACTAATTAGAGTCACGCATACGAAGATCGATTGATAAAATATTGCCCTTACTTTTTCCCTTCATCTTTTTAGTTTGTTAGGTACTCAATTGGGGAGTAACCTTATTGTTTTAGGACAGATTATCAAGAAACCAAACTTATTGCACATACTCCTTTCAGCGCCTGACGAGTGGTTAGTACCTATCTGAGATTAAATCCACCGTGATATGGTGATTCACGATTACTAGTAATTCCTTTTTCATGCAGTCGAGTTTCAGACTACAATCCATGTTATATTTTGTTTTGGGGATTAGCTCCAACTTGCATTATTGCCTCCCTTTGTCCAAATATATGTGGCACGTCTATAGCCCACAATATTAAGGTCATGATGACTTGTCTTGGTCCCTGTTATCGTATCCAATATAGTGGTGAACTACTTTATTTATATTAATACCTTATTTTGTATTAAATAAAGCAAGGGTTTACGTTAATTTAATGGATCTAACCAAAATCTCACGACATTAACTGAAGACAGCCGTGCAACGCCTGTAATATTTGATACCTTTATTTAAAGGTTTACTTCAAATATTATTCAAATTGTGGTAAGGTTTTTCGAGGGTCATCGAATTAAATAACATACTTCACTACTGGTTTCAGAAACGGTCTAATGATTTCAGTTCCTGCGTTGCCACATTACTCTTGAGGTGGAATGCTTACACTTTCATTTATACACTAACTTTTAATTCAGTCTATAACATTCATAATTCTCTGCCTGGACTACTAGGGTATCTAATCCTATTCGCTCCCCAAGCCTTCGTCCCTTAACGTCAGTTTATACATAGAGGGTTGCCTTCGCCGTTATCCGTTCCATTAGTATCAAAGAATTTCATCTCTACACCAATAGTTCTAATATTTACCTCTCCCATAAAACTCTAGTATATCCGTACCCTTTTGGGGCTAAAAATACCGTCTACGTACCCTTTAAACCTAATAAAGATGAATAACACTAGTCTTCCTTGTATTGCCGCGACTGCTGGCACAAGACTTGGTCAAGACATATAGATAGGAGTTTGTCATTATCAATTACCTATCTAGAACTTTATTTGACATAGTCAATATACATATGTAAAAGATTACATATGCACTAATATACATCATACATTCCCCCAAATTGCTGGTTCAGCCGTTAGGCCATTGACCAATATTCCTCACTGCTGTACTACACGTATTGGGATTTTTTCAGGCCCAATGTGGTCAATAAACCTCTCAGTTATGACTACAAGTTTAAGCTAGTTAAGACATTACCTTAACTACTACTTACTTGATTATATTGCGAGCATCTTAAAGCGAAAAAAAGTACTGAAAAAAGTATTTTTTCTTTGATAAAAGGTAATTTAACATTATACCTATTATATGTTATAAGAGATTTTGATCTTACTTTAAGGAAACCAGAATATTTTATACTCACCTTTACACCACTCCATCTCCTATTAACTAGGAAATAGCGTACGATTAGCATGTGTCAAGCCTTTGGACAGCGTTCAATCAGAGCCATCATCAAACTCATCAATATAAATATTAATTTAAACATTACATTACTAATGCAAATGTTTATAAAAAACTAATAAGAGCTATGAGATTTGAACTCATATTACAATGATTAAAAGTCACATACTTTGCCATTAAGTTAAGCTCTCTTTATATTAGCTTATATTATTTAGTAATCTTTGCTAATCTTGTTACCAAATTACCCAGTTTACTCAAAAAATATAACTATTCTTTCTTGAAGAATTGCAGTGTGAGTGTTAAGCCTATACTTTAATACATACATTACATTACTAATACGAAGTAGTACCTTTTTTTTATTTTAATTTACTACATATTAAAATGATGACATGATTTTATTTTATTAAATTAAATTGCCATACTTTTACTTTTTTAATATATATATATATAGAGGAAAAAAAAACTGATTAATAAACTAATGATTAAATATATCTGATATTTAATGTAAAGCAGAGTTATATATCAGTGAAGATACAGAATAGTGCAGACCATCTAAAATTGGAGCAGGATATATACCTAACACTACTGTAAATACTACTAATGTTAATAGTATACTAAATTCCCGTTTATTTAAGTCAGGTATATTAAACTTGAAAAATCTTGAGAATGATCCTGCAAAGGCTATTCTATTAAACATATATATAGTATATGCTGCACTAAATACAATAGAAGAGCTTGCAAATGCACCAAGTAAAGGAGATCTTTCAAAAGTACCATAAAGACTCATAAATTCACCAATGAAATTTAAGGATAGAGGTGTACCAGCATTTCCTAGACAGAGTATAAAAAACAATATAGAGAACAGAGGCATCATTTGAGCTACTCCCCTATAAAAGCTTATTAATCTAGTAGAAGATCTGTCATATAGTACTCCTCCAGCACAAATAAATAACCCGGAAGAAACAAAACCATGAGCTAAACCAAGTACAATTCCACCTTCAATACCTTGTATTGTATTACTAAACACACCCAATAAATAGACTGCAGCATGTGATACGGAACTATAAGCGATAAGTTCTTTTATATCTATTGTTCTTAAAGTACTAAAACTAGCATATATAATTGTGATTACACCTATTACATATACAACTGGTGTAAGGAAAAAATAAGCTTTAGGCACCAAAGGTAAAATTAATCTTAGTATACCATATAAACTTAATTTTAACACTATACCAGCTAATATTATACTACCAGCAAGCGGTGATTCTACATGAGCTTTTAAAAGTCAAGTGTTTAAGAATATTGTCGGAGTTTTAACAGCAAAAGCTATAAAAATACCAGCAAATATAAACAATTGAGTAGTAAAGTTAAAATTAGTTTTGTATAACGCATCAAAATCAGTAGTTCCCATTATTGATGACATTGTAAGTATAGATAAAAGCAAGAATAGAGAACCTAAAAGTGTATATAAAAATAGGTAAAAACTAGCTCTAACTCTATTACTAGAACCAAACATACCTATAAGTATAAATAAAGGAGGTAATATACTTTCAAAGAATATATAAAATAATAATATGTCTAAAACCATGAAAACAGCCAACAGTAATGTTTCCAGCAGTAGTATTATTATAACAAAAGATCTAACATTTTCTGATATAGAGTTTCAATTAGATAATAAAGATATAGGCATAATTATTGTAGTTAACAATACGAAATAGATGGATATACCATCTACTCCTAAGTAAAAATCAAAGCTGCTTATGCTGTGATATTCTTGTACAAACTGGAACTGATTACTACTGAAATTGAACAATATGAAAACGATCATAGATATAAATAAGTTAATTATTGATGTAGACAGGGCTATTATTTTTACCTGTTTAAGATTAGATGTTAAGTTATCATTGTATGATGTAGAAATAAGAAATATACCTATTAAAGGCACCAGTAACAAAAGTGTAAGCAACATATGTAAATATTTGAATGAATAAATTTTCCTCTTTCTATACAATTTATACTAAAGAGGGTAAAAAGCATATCTTATGACAATACATATATTTATGTATTTATTACGGGTGCTGTATTATTTAATTTTTAATTAGTTTATAGATTGTATAAACTAAGTTATTTTTTAATTGTTATAACTATAGCTCCTACCATAGCTAATAAAAGGATTAAAGATGTTAATATAAGTCATATAGGATAATTAGTATATATAACATTACCAATGGTTGTTATATGAGAAGTTTCTGCTAAGGCCCCATCTCATATTTGGGAAGTTACAAATGAAAGATCGTTATTATAAGACAAGTTAATAGACTGACTAACAGGATACACCATATTGCTGCTATAAACTTTACCGAAGGGAAATGTGTGTAGAGAGCTTATATTGGAAGGTAATAAGTTGTATAGTGTCATGTTAAAAAAAATACCTATAAATATAGCTAAAGGTATACTATTGTTACTGTCACTTGTAAGTTCAGATATCCTAACATTGATTAACATTAATATAAATAAAAATAATATTGAAACTGCTCCTACATACACCAGTAAATACGATAGACCTATAAAATTCATACCGAGCATCATTAAGTAACCTGCTATATTAAGAAACAAACCTATTAAAAACAATACTGAAACGATGGGATTTTTACTGATAATAACAAAAATACCACAGAATATAGACGCAAGTGTTATCAGATCTACAACACTATAGCTTAGACCATTAGTAAAAGTCTCGTTTAAGATAAATAAATTAGTCATACAATGTAATTTACAATTTTCTCAATCCATAAAAGCTACATTTTGAGATTATAAACCTATTTTACCTTAGAGAAGGTGATTTTAATTTTTTTCTTGTTTTTTATTAATTTATAATATTAAATTATATAATTAAAGTAAACTAATGTTACTAGGTATTATGTCAAAGCTGTATATTATACATGGTACTAATACAATGAAGGCTATTACAATAGGTAACAGTATAGTTCAAGAGAAAGACATCAATTGGTCAAAACGTATTCTAGGGAACGAAGCTCTTACTCATATAAAGACAAATATCATTATACAAGCTTTTACACCTATAGTTATACCAGATAACATACCTTCAATTAATGGTGTTGAAAATAATGAAATTATATCATCAAGTATGCTACCATAATACGTATCTTGGAGTATATATGATAATAATGAAAAGTCTAATAGGTATCCTCCTAAAAATAAGATACTAGTCAATATACACATTAAAACTATACTTGCGTATTCAGCTAAGAAAAAAAATACGAATATTACTGCAGCGTGTTCTGTCATAAATCCACTTACTAACTCAGATTCTGCTTCTGCTAAGTCAAAGGGGGCTCTATTAGTTTCAGCTACAGAACCTATAAAGAATATAACAAACACAGGAAATAATGGCACTATAAATCAGATTGCTCTTTGAGTTTCTATATCCACAGTTAAATTAAGACTTCCTGTAAGCAATACCACAAGTAAAATTGCTGAACTTAATATCAATTCATAACTTATTAACTGTGCTGTACTTCTAAGTGAACCTAGGAAAGCATATTTAGAATTGGCGGATCAACCTGCCAGTAATATACCATAAGTTGAAAGTGAAGAAACTGCTAACATATACAGTATACCTAAATTAAAATCTCACACAGCCAAACCAGGACCATAAGGGATCACAGCATATCCTAATAATGCAAAGATTAAGGTAATTATAGGACCAAGGAAAAATAATATAAGATTTGCTTGAGTAGGCGATACATATTCCTTTAAAAGAAGTTTTAAAGCATCTGCAAATGCTTGTAATAAACCATAGTATCCTACAATATTGGGACCTAGTCTTCTTTGCATACTGGCCATAGTTTTTCTTTCAGCTACTGTAACAAAAGCTACAGTAAGCAATACTGGTACAGTAACTATTATGACTTCAATAATAGATATAAGGGTAGGAAAATATAACATAACAAAAATCAAAAAATCTAAAATCAGATAAATTAAACATTGTTATAAATGAGAAACTTAAATATATGTTTAGGATAAGTATATATATATATATTATTATTATTTTAAACCGTTGTTAATTAAGAACGCTAATAACAAAAACAATAAATTGTTTAGGTTATAGAATAGTTGGGTGATACACTGTAAATACATTAGGTAAGTCATACTACATATTTAGAGTAAACTTTCTATAAATATGCAAAACTAAAATTCAAATAAACTTAGTTCATAACCTTTTCTAAGAAAACGAGTGTTTATTATGAAATGTACAAGATAAGTAAGGAATAATTATTAACATTCTTATATGGTTATCCACATTTTCTCAAGTTAAATCGCCAATTTCTACAGGAAGTATATTATACAAATCTGGTAATGTAAAGTTTTTATAGTCTTTTATAAGCTAACACGACCTGATCCTTATAAGGAATAGGTGATTTGAACACCTAGCCTTCCGTGTGTAAAACGGTTGCTCCACCAATTGAGCTAATTCCTTTTACAACGACATTGTTAATTCTATAAAGCCAGAGGAGAAATTCGAATTCTCATTATTAATGCATGAAATTAATGTTCTAGCCTGTTGAACTACTCGGGCGTTTAGTCTGGTATCGCTAATATTATCATTATTTTTAGCGTTTAACAAGGGTGGATACCCTGATTTGAACAGAGAACCTACTGTGCCACATACAGTTGCTCTACCTATTGAGCTATAACCACCTTTTACATATTATGTTGGAGTGATTCGAACACTCAATAGTAAATACCAAAAATTTATGACTTACCGATTAGTCTACAACATATAACAATTATTTTATACTTTATATTAAGGTAAATCCGACTTGAACGGATAAGATTTTTAATCAAATAGTCCTAAGCTATTCATGTCTACCAATTCCATCATTACCTTTTATTGTTTGATGTTAGTCTGCTTGAGGTAAGATTTGAACTTACAGCCTAAACATCTTCAGAGTTCCGCTCTACCAGGTTGAGCTTCTCAAGCCTACAAGTATGGAGATATTAGGACTCGATCCTAAAATAACGATATGCAAAATCGCAGTTTTACCAGTTAAACTATATCCCCTTTATTTTTTTGTAATAAAAATAATAACCCACCTGGGGATCGAACCCAGGATGTAGCAGTGAAAATGCCATGTCTTAACCGCTTGACTAGTGGGTCTGTTAAATGTTTTTAATTTTACATATTTCTTTCTTATCTTGAACATTGGAAAAAAATATTGTATCCGAAAAACGACTTGAACGTTTACGATATTCTATCAATAAATCTTAAGTTTATCCTGTCTACCAATTCCAGCACTCGGATGTATTTGCTCTTTATTAAATAAAAGAAAATATACAGTAAGGCCAGAGTGATTCGAACACTCATCTAAGCTATCATGAGCAGCTTGCTCTACCAATTAAGCTATAGCCTTTAATTACTGATCAGTTTCTTTTAACACTGGAATGCGGACAAAGGATTCGCACCTCTAACTACTGGTCATGAGCCAATTATGTTACTGTTACACTAATCCGCAATAGTAAAAATACATCTACATAAATAGTAAAGCCCAGTGCAAGTATCGCACTTACTTCTACCGATTACAAAACGGTTGCATTGCTTTTATGCTAACCGGGCTCTATAATAAAAATTATTTAGTTGTGTATGATAAGTATGCTATTTAGTGTTTAACAAAATTAGTACTTTGTACATTAAGACATCAAAGTCCTTTAAGCCAAAGCCTATACAATTTTTTTTTTATAAAATTATAATTAAAAATTCGTAGTGTTATACCACGTATATTTAAGAGTATCCTAAAGTAAGTTTCGTGCCTATATGCATTCAGCACTTATCTATAACTAACATGGCGTTCCTGCCGTGCCTATGCTAAATATATACATGAGTAATTGCAAATTCCCTGATAAATAATATTGGGCGCATAAACAACAGGTAAACCAGAGGTTAACATACCCAACTCCTTTCGTACGAAGGGGCTGTCTTTATTTGACTCTAATTTCCTCTAGAAGATAGAAACCATACTGTCTCACGACGTATTTAACCCAGCTCGTGTAGCTCTTTAATCGACGAACAGTCGAACCCTTCATGACTCCTGCATTCATGTGGATGAGCTAAGCCGACATCGAGGTGCCAAACTGCGCACTCAATTTGTACTCTCTGGCGCAATTAGCCTGTTATCCCTAGCGTAGCTTTTTCAAAAATCCAAGACCTTTCCTTTCTGCATCTTGTGATCATATGCCCCGCTTACGCGACTGATAGACTTGTATGTCAAACAGTAAAGCAAGATTAAGCCATTAAACTTTTAAAGTTGTATAATAATCATTTCATTGCCATAACTAGGACAATAAAACAACTGATAATAACACTAAACATATTAGTTGGTATTATTTCAACATCTATTTTCCATATAGTGAAAATCTTACTTATAAATTATAATAAATCTAACTTAATAGAAATGTAGCTGAATATATTATATTAAATATAATAGATTGCAAATTAAAATAAAAATATCATATGTAGCTTAACCTAAAGGTTAATTACATTGATTATTTATCCGTCAGTTACTTAACCAACAAATTTACAAAATTAACTTTGGATACACCCAGGTACTTTTTGTGGGATCTGTGCCCCGCATAAACTATCCACTAGCAAATGTCTCCTGGCCAGATGTGTTTTCACACATGGCCCTTTAACTTTAGGATAAGCAATTTAGCTTATTTTAGCTGTAATATTGCTATAAATATGATAAACTAAGTAAAGGTGTTTCAATTTTATCTAATCAACTACCTTATACACTACAACTTGCTTGGTCATATTCAATTACTAGTAACAGTAAAGCTGCATAGGGTCTTCTCGTCTAACTAGAGGTAAACTGTATCTGCACAGTTATTCCAATTTCACTGAGGCAATCATCGAGACAGCTGTTGTATCGTTAAATCATTCATGCAAGACCGCATTTAACGGCCAGGGTATTCCGCTACCTTAGGACCCTCATCGGTAAGGCCGCCATTGATTGGGGTATCCTTCAAAACCTAGCCTATGTTATCAAGCTAAGAAAATCCGTTAACCAGCCAACATTGGGCAGAAATCACACTCAATACTTTGATTTTACATCTTATGCAAAGTGCTTTGTTTTAATTAAACAGTCGTACAACACCATTTTATGTCTCCTATTATTTACCTAATATAATTCAGGAATAATGGCACACCTTATCCCGAAGTTACGGTGTCAATTTGCCGAGTTCCTTGATGATTGTTATCTCAAACGCCTTTGTATACTCTACTTGCTTACTTGTGATAGTATCTAGGTACGGTAAATACAACCTTTTTTGTTTCTTCCTTAGGTTGTAAATTTCTTTCTTTTTCCAGAACACTTTCTACTCATATACATAAATATTGTAAGATACTCATATACATAAATGTTGTCAGATTTAGTTTAAGATTTTCCCATCATTTAATCCTTTAGGCCAGTGCAATAAACTTAGGGGCCGTTACTTTAAGTAAATACCATAAGCTTAAGGCGAGGGGTTATCCCTTTTTCGTTACTCATGCCAGCATTGTCACTTGGGATTTTTCTTACTCGGTTTATTGAGCCTAATTGATTCAAAAAGAATTGCTTCAAGCTATACCCAACGTTCTGCTACCCCATAGATATCTGTAATTTAGTTTTTTTTTTTAATCATGTAATTAATTTATCTATGGACAAGATTTCGGTATATTGTTTAGATCCGTTAAATTATCGGTGCCTTTAACTTGGTAAATAAACCAGTGCTCTGTTACGAGGTCTTCAAAAAATGGCCGCTTCTAAGCCTATTTCCTGGTTGTATACGAAAAAAACTTCCTTTATTTCACTTAACAATAATTTTGGAACCTTTAATTCTTGTTCTGGGCTGTTTCCCTTTAGACATACAACCTTATCGTACTATGTCCGAGAGTTCAAAATCCATCATTGCCCTTCCGAGAGCAAATTCTCACTGATAAGATCTTCACGATCCCCCAATGTATACAAGCTGATTCTTTAACGGATTTTTTATCCGTTAAAATAAAACCATAACTTGCCTGAGATTACAATTCTGTACCTGCTATGATGTTATTTAAACCACCTACTTATATAGGTTTCGCAGAAAACCAGCTATCCTAGTCAGTTTTGTCTTTCACTAACTTACCACAATTCTTCGGATATCTTTACAACGATAAACCGTTCGAGCTTTTATAACTCTGATCATGGTAAGATCACTAGGCTTCGGGTCTAATATTAGATACTAATTCATTAATTAATAATTGGTTTATCTAGGATGAAGATTTACCTTACTCATTTCTGTTTCATTCCCAACTTATTTCCAGCATAAGCAAAAATAGATCAAGTTTTACCCCAACTTATTTACAGCATAAGCAAAAATAGATCAAGTTTTACTCCATACTCTTTTTTGAACTTTCTCTCGCATCTAACATTAACTTGCTGACCCATTATGCAAAAGGTACGCTCTCATTATTTGTTTACTAAAAACTTGAGCTGCTTATAAAACTACTATTTACCTATATGTCCCTCACGCTACTTATTCGCTGATGCTTATATATCATATTTAGCCTTAGAGAAAGGTTTCCCTAAATTCAAACAGAATATTATCCATTTTACTTTAAAGGCTTTTCTGTATCAGTTTTGAATTGATATTATCAGAATCTCATTTGATTTATATTCCTGAAGCTACTAAGATATTTCAATTCACTTCGTTTATTATTGGATTTTACCAAGGATAAAAAGGGCAATTCCTAATTTTTTGTTTATCCTATGATATATAGCTTTTATACCCGTAATAGTTTCTTTATATACTTAAGATCGCATAAACGATCAAATTTTACATTACAGATCAAATACATTATACATAACTAATCGAGATTCTTTCACATAAAAAAAGGAGAAAAAAAAACAAAAAAAATAAAATTATAAAAAATTACAAGAATCTTAAAAAAAAGTAATAAACAACATCCTTCGCCTCACTTTGATCCTT
>Ga0268247_10000107_pt1 | contig 26624 bp, 35 predicted proteins | sample AgamicOrMae_FD_200245 | JGI IMG/M metagenome (GOLD analysis project Ga0268247, IMG submission 200245) | Agave microbial communities from Guanajuato, Mexico - Or.Ma.e (v2) (version 2) | ecosystem: Host-associated > Plants > Phyllosphere > Phylloplane/Leaf | place: Guanajuato, Mexico | collected...
GGAGAACAAGAGATGGCCTCTGGTGGACTGCGCGACGTGGTGAAAAGGCCCGCTGGATGGAGACACTAAAACTGGCTCCCACTTGGGTCAATATTTCGATATTTATTCACGTTTAAATTACCCGCATCAAAGTAGCCAGCAAAGAGAGAAGCGAAAGAGGCAGCCAAATGTGGGCTAGTTGGACTCTTGGTGTGCTGAATGGATGACAGGCGATAAGAGCCATTGGTGCTAGGCTGCAAAGGATCTTTAGTTTGTGAGTGGAAAAAATTGATGCTACTAATTTGAATAAGTGTGTCTGTGTCGTGGACACTTTGCATTGTAAAGACAAGTAACTCTTGTGACTTCTTTTCATTTGAGTTATTTTGCTTCAAGCTGCATGCGACATTTCTAAGAGTTGATGGAAACAACAATGTTCCCTAAACTGTGCACAACACCATGGCATGTGTTTAGACTATTTCACTAGCGCCGAAAAATCTCAACAGATTTGGGTGGATCTTCATCTCGAGCCACCAACCAATAGGGCAGAAAGTCAGTGAGAGTGGAAGGTGAAATCAGCGGGAACTTAGCTGAACTAGGGAACTTAACAATGAGCTAAAGCATGGGCTTCAAGTTGAAACAAATAGTTTTCGTTTGGTGTGATTGAGACAAAGACCAGGGGCAAAGATCGGAGAAGAAATGGCGATGAAGGAGACAATAATGCATTAGCATTGGCGGCGAGAATTTGGTAGAAGAAAATATAATCAGATGATCAATAAAATGTCTGACCATTTCGGCCAAGATTTGGCCACACCGGTGCTCTGGGGGGCCCGACGGTCCAGTTTAATGTCTCCACGAATTGCCTGTCCCCGGCGGCCATCGGGGAGCAGCCAGAGGGGCCCACTGGCGGAAGGGGAGTTTCATTTGGCGGCCGAGTTATAACTCGAGAAATATAGTCAGACTTGTGGAGTTTCGGGTGCCTCTTTGGCTCCAAAGAGGCGCCTGAAACTCGGCAAAGACCAGCACTTGGAGCTGGCCAAGAACGTCGCCCAACTGGAAGGGGCATCCATCCCTGAGGAGCAACTCTGTGTGGGACATAGTTGGAATTTGGCCTTCTCCAAATTGGTGGCCAAATTTGTGGCCCTTTTGAATGGTGGAGATGCAGCAGGCGAGGCAGAGGAGAGACATTGGGAGAGATTTGGCACCATTTTGTTGCCGGCGAATGGTGAACACAATGGAAAAGAAATAAAAGGGGGCAAATTTGGCCCAAGTGGAGCAAGTGGGGCTAGAAAATCATCTTTTCCATCATGCAGCTTTGCAGGAGTGTAACCTTTTTCGCGGCCGGCTCGCCACGGAAGCCTAGGCAAAGTGTGTGTGTGTGTGCGGGGAGAGAGGCAAAAGTTGTCTTGCTTGGAGAAGTGTGCCGGCTGGCTGGCGAGCTAATCTCATTTCCCGGCCACGTTAATTTAGGTGGGCAAAAGTTGGATGCTTTGAGCGAGCACGAGTGGCTCCAACTTGGGCCCCCCACTCGCACCAGTCTGGCCGCCCACACGAGAGAGACACGCGCGGACACACACGAACACGCACAGGCAGACAGAGAGAGAGAGAGAGAGAGAGGCAATGGCAATTGTGTGACAAGTTAATCAGCTTCAAGTAGACGACATCATCGAGCCGCTCGACTGTGACAGCAGACTAAAGCCATCACTTGGATTGTGGTCGGTGTGCTTCGTTGTTTTGCACCATTTCCAAAGCAGCGAGATGAGTTTTATCTTTTTGTCCGAGCGAGCCAAATATCCGCGCCCCAACTGGAGCCTAAAGGGCCAAAGCCAAAGCCAAAGGGAAAACTAAAGCCACCAAGAGAGAGAGAGAGAGACACATACACATACACTTTGTTAGCTAAGTAACACTTGAGCCTGCGTTCCACTTGCTCTCTATGCACTGGCCAGCCTCTCTGCCTTGGCCAGTGAGCCGGCGAGGCTGAGCCGCTGGAAGCAAAGTTCCATTTCATCCTCGGCCAGTGGCCAAATTCGAGCAGACCTCTCCAATTGCGCCCTGTGTGTGGCCTCCTCTCAGTCTCAGTCTCAGTCTCTCACTCTCTGCCTCTTCCGTCTCCTCGCGTCCACTCCAACTGGCCGCCCACTGGAGAGGGCACGGCTCCAGTGGCGCTTCCATTTGCTTGAGAGCAGAACAGAGGCCAGCGAGTGGAAGTCTGTGCGCCGGAATGAGTGTGGCCACCACCAGAGAGAGTAGGTCCGCTCGTTAGCTATGCCGCTTACGGTTCCGTTTTTGCTGATGAACGGACGCGTGGACACCAGATGGGAGGCCAGAGATGAGTGTGTGTCTGGTTGGGAGGACGAGCAGAGGCAGCTAGACACAGACTGGGATGGGCGGCAAAGCAAATGGAAAGCAGAGGAGAGAGACTGCGTGGAGCTCAGACGAGAGAGACGAGCACCAGTGCCAATCTGGTGGAAGTGGGCGCCTCTGCGGAGGCGCAAAGAGGAAAGGGCCGCCATTTTGGTGCCAACAAATCCTACAAAGAGGCGGCCGGACGAATTGATAGCATCTGAGAGCAGGAGCAAGGGCAACTTTGGGACCTTTGCATGCTCGTGCGGTCGGTCGGACGGACGAGCGTGTGATGCTAATGTAAAAAGAGCCTGGCAAGAAGGCGAAAAATCAGCACCAGAGGCGTGCCACTGCAATGCACTGCAATGCACTGGCGAGCTTTCCCTTCCACTCCCACTCACAGTTGGGGGCCATTTGGCTCGAGCGAGCATCTAACGAGCAACCAGAGGGCTGGATTGGACGAGGCTTGATGGGGCCAGTTTTGAGGCGACTCTGTGCTGCCTGTGCGCTCAGACAGACGCCCACTGGCACTCCAGTGGGCCGCGCGGGAGCTTCAGAAGCCCTTAGGAGCCCTTAGGGGCGGCCCAGAGTGTGTGCCAAATGGAGGGCCACTCCCTCGTTGGAAGGGCGACACTTGTGGGCCTGAAGTGTTCCTTGTTTTGCACCATGAATGTTCTGTTGATTCTCCCTTGTCACCATTTGGGCCCCAGTCAAATGCACCTGTTTTTGCGCCGCCAAACTGGGGCCCCCTTTTGGCCGCTCTCAACTGGGCCTGATTTGGAGATGTGTGCTCGCTCGGCAAGCGCGTCACTCTATTAGGAGGAGCCCAGAGACAGAGACAGACAAATAGGGCACGAGTGCAGTTTGCAGCCTCTCTGACAGGCGTCCAAGGGGCTTCCAAGTTGGAGGAGGAGATTTTGCAGAATGCTCGCAGGCTGGCCCAAAGTTTCCCAAAGACAGAGACAGAGACAGAGAAAGGAGGCAGGAGGAAGGCGGACAAAAAGATGATGGCGCGTGATGAGAGCAGGCCCGCCGGGAGGAGAACACGGTGACAAATCAAGCGTAATTGATGCGGATGACACACTGCCGGCTGGCGACTACTGCGCCTCCCGCTAGCTACTGGCTGCCGGCTGCTCACGTTCCGACGTTTGTGGCCCCACGGGGCCCCCAAGCGTCCACAGATGTTGGCCAGCTCGCTGCGAGCTGGCTGCTTCTCGCGCCCCAACGAGCAGAGTTTAAATTTAAACATCATGCGTCGGCGTGTGTGTGTGGCCCTGGCGAGCGAGTTGGAGGCGAGCCTGCCGGAAGCTTCTTGCGTCTGCAGTGGTTGTGCACGAGTTTTGGGCGAGTTTTGGGAAAAGAATGGCATGTGGAGGCAGTCTTGGCCAGCGGAGGGCTGATTTGCTCCCCTCTGGCTCATTGGCGCTCCATTGGAAGGCCGCCAAACGTTTGGACTGGGCGCAATGTTACATCATCATAACGCAGACTTGCCCAAGCCGGAAACTGGCCCGCCGTCTTCGAGTGGGCGCTCGAGCCAGAGGCAAGAGGCCAGAGGCAACCTTGGCCTGACGGGCAGGATGTGGCCGCGCGGCCTGAGACTAACCAGCGAGCGCTCTAAACTGGAACCAATGCTTGAATAACTCCGACTGGTCGCCCACGCGGCGGCGGAAGTGGGCCGAGGCCAGTCTCTGGCCAGTGGGCCGCTTTTTGGCCGCCTCCTCCGCGCGCTCACACACAGACAGACAGTCTGTGTGTGTGTGTGTGTCTAGAGTCTAGAGTCTAGACACACTTGAGGGCCAGCTCGCCGGGCACAGAAAAGAGTTTTCTCCATGGCTATAATTCAAATTTGTCATTCATGAATTAATGGATGGACGCTCGCTGGTGTCTCGCTGGTGGCTGGCGAGCTCGGCAAGCTAGGCCCAACCAAGCTCAGCCAAACCGAGCTTGGCCAAACCGAGCTCGGTGGGCCCACACACGACGCTCCACGCACCACGCAGCGCAGTGTGCGGGCCACAAAGAGTCGGCGTGTCGAAGGCGTGCCCAGTGGAGTGAGTCGCGGGCGGCGAGACGCGCAGGCCCAAAGCTAAGCAGCGAGGGGGGCCAGTTGGGCGACGTTGGCTCGCTGGCTCGCTGGGAGGTGAAGGCGCCGCTTTTTGAGCCGGCCCTGAGGGAGAGTGGCCGAGATAGAGGAAAGCGAAAGAAGTGGCATGCAAAGCCGGCCTGGTGTGCTCGTTCGAGTGCAACAATTGAGCCACTGAATGTCTAATGCCAAGCCTCGAGCGGCTTGCTCGTGCTTGTCATCATTCATCTGGATTGAGCTGGAGCTGAAGCTTCGGCCCACTTCGAGTCGAGATCTCAGCTCCGAGATTGAGATTTGTTTGTGTCCCCCTCTTCTTTGCTCGCCCTTCTTCCTCTTCCAAGTCTCCATCTCTGTCTCTCCATCGTGGCCACTCACTGGTCGGCTCGCCCGGGGGCCTCGCGCACTTTCATTGGCTTCTCTAGCCCAGCGAGTGGATGACAAAGATCATGCGCTTAGTTGCCATCAAGTGCCACTTCATCATCGGGCCCAAGCCTCGCCCTCAGCTCCAGCCTCGAGCGCCGCTCACTCTCGCCAGCTCGCTCGCCCGCTCGCCAGCCAGCCAAGTCCAACAGGCTCGCCGAGCTGCCCGAGCGAACTGTATCTCAATTGGCGCCGAGATTGGGCCCCCAAGCGAGCAGGACAGTGTGCGGGGACTCTCGTTTGGTGGCCTTCTCCTTTGGCGCAGTATGTTAATTGCGCGCTCGTGGCCCACTCCCAAGCACTGGCGCCCCAACCGAGCACACTCAAGGGTCGCCCACTCGCCTCAAGAGCTCCCCCGGCGGCGACCCTAAGCCCATTCCAAGGCTGCACGGCCACCCAAGAGGCTCAACCTCCGCCCGCTCGGACCTCCCAGCGCGCGCGGCCGCCCATCCTGCTGGCAAATGGGCCCGATGAGACAAACAGCGGTCGACCACGCCAACCCTTAGGAGCGGCTCTTGCGCGTCGACTCTCCTAGATGCAGGATGCAGATGAGCTCGAGTTCAGTTGTCGTCTCCATTATCTGGAGGATTGGCAGTCCAGTGAAGCGAACAAGTGGCTGGCTCGATTGCATTTCCATTTCCTCCCCCGCGCTTTCCCCTTCGTCTTGGCAAAGGGGCCTCCATGCAGACTATCCTCTGTCTTCGGCCCACTGTCTTCGGGCCACTAGCTCGCCAACTCATCAAATCAAACATTAGAAACAAACGCTCGCGCCTCCCAATCTTGGATGAGCCAACGCGCCACTGGCTACACTCTGCTCATGTTGGCCCGCAACTGCCCCCAACTGGCCAGATTGGTCCATTGGCTCGGCGCGAATATGGCGCCAAATTGGCTCGCCAATGTTGATTGAGCCAGTGCTTTGTGAGAGCACCAATAGCACACACAGACACACAGACACAGACACAGACACACACAAGCACAATCTCCAAAGGCACTGGCCAATGCCAATAACGCGCCCCCAGCCCAAACAATCTCCAGCTCAAACGCCTCCAAGCAAGCGAGCAAGCACCTAAACTTCCGCCCACTTCCGGCGCATCAATCCGCCTCTATAATATTGGAAAGCCGCCCCTTTGGAGTGTTCTTTGGACTGTTGTTGGCTTCGAGTGGCTTGGAACTTGGGGGCCACTGTGTTTGGCTCATTAGTGGAAAAACAGGGCCAAGTTTGGGCCAAGTGCTCTCTAGCTGGGCGCTTGCAATTGGAGTGGGCCAGCTCTCAGTGGGCGTCTCAGTCTGTGAAGGCGAGCTGGAAATTGAGTCCCAACGCGACTTGAGTGGCGCCCAAATGTATCTCGAGCGGCTCAAGTGGATCAGTCAGAAGGAGTCTGCCTTCCCTTCCCTTGTCTCTGGCTCTGCTTCTGCTTCATTCATGATTTGTGTTGGTTGTTGTTGGCCCAACAGCAACAACAACAACAACAACAATAAGCAGAGAAGACAGACACACAGCACAGTCTGGCCAACGTTCCACTGCATAGGGCAAATCTCCGCCAGCCCAGCGAGAGGCCTCTGCTCGAGCAAGAGCCTTTCAAGAGGGAAGGAAATTAATCAGTTGCCTGCAGGAGTCTGATTGGGCCCAGTCCAATTGGGAGCTTCAGAATCAGCAGTTGTGCGCCACAATTGATGAGGCTTGCCTCTGTTGCGCCTCTGCTTTCCCTCTGGCTCCTTTTGGATGGCCAGATGCTCGCTAGCTTGCCAGAGCTTGCCAAACACAAGCGATCGCCCACTGCGCACCCTAAGGGCAGTTTTCCGGCTCGAGTTGACGAAATTTCGGGAGGGCAAAAGTGAGAGACAAATAAAGGGGAAAAATATTGTTTCAATCTTGTTGTTGTTCCAGTTTGCGAGCGGCCCAAAGAATGCCAAATGCCAACTGCCGACTGGGAGCTTTCAGCTTTCGGCATTGGACTTACAGCTTTCAGCTTTCAGCTTCCAGCTTGCAGTTCCAAGCTGAAAGCTGCAAACTGCGAGCTGCCAGCTACAAACTGCGAACCACGAGGTCAAGTTTAGTGGAAATTACTCATGTGCCAGTGCGGACATAATGTTGACTAAGAGAAAAACATCGCTGACAAATTGGCCCCGAGACGCAGCCAGTCTCTAGCTCTCTGGCCCTTTGAGCTGCCCTCCAACTCTGGCCGGCTCTCTGTTGCCCCCAGAGAGCATCAGGCGGCGCTCAGTCCAAATGGCGCTGACTAAGCTCGGGCCCAATTTGGCCCACACACAGTCGCTCGCACGGAGGAGCCAGAGGGGCCAAAAGGGCCGCCGATGGGCAGCAAATCGGCATCTGTCGAGCCGGGTGGTCTTGCTGGACAAAAGCTGGACACTTGCTGCACACGAGCTGCACACGAGCTGCACACGAGCTGCACACAAGCTGGACACTGGCGCCAGCTAAGCACGAGCCCGAGAGAGCCAAGGTTCCAGTGGGCGACCCTTAGCTCTGTGGATGCAAATGTGGCCAGAGTTGAGCGGCACACCAGCACCACAGCAAAGCCGAACGACGATGACACACGAGCTCCGAGTCTCATTTGTCATTTCCGTCCCTCTCGGCTGGCCTCTGTGTTTGGGTAGCCATCGCTTGCCTGGATTTTGGTGCAGCCCTGGAGGGAGACTGGCGACTGGCGCCAGATGAGCGCCACCAGAAGCCAGTTGGGAATCGTTAGCGGGCCAAGAGTACGGCCGTTGAACAGAGCAGAGCAGAAGGGGCCAAATCAATTGCCTCTCGTCAATAATTAAAGCGGTTTGCGACAAGGAGCAACGAGCACAATGATCACAATTACACTCCCTCAAGTTTGGTGCTGGCCGCTCGCTGGCCCAACATCCGATTTGGGCCCAGGCTGGCCGGATGTTGGGCCATGTTTGGGCCCACAGTTTTCCAATGATTGTGGCGCGCAAGCTGCCGCTCTCGAGCTGGCGGCGTGTCTGCGGCCAGCGGGGAGCCCCAAGTGGCCAGTGTTGGCCAGCTTGGCGTCGGCTGGCGCCTAGCGAGCCAGTGGCGACTGTCGGCGCCCGATTAGCGCCCATCGGCCGCCCGGTGGTCTTCATTAGGTTTTTTGCCTGCCCAACAGAGGAGGGCAAAGCTGGCCCGAGTTTGGCCAACTAATTGTGGCCCAAGTGGGGCCGAGCAAATGCAGCTAGTCTGTGGGCGCAATGCTGTTTGGGGGCCAAATGGGCGGACGCAGCAGGCGCCATAGTGGGCGCGTGGCGCCCCGTTCAGCCTTCAGCGTGCAGTGTGCAGTGTGCAGCGTGCATGCAATGCTCGCCGGCTGGTCCAATATGTGCGCTATGCAGTCTCTGGAGTCTAGAAGCGCTGGTGTGCCGCCCAAGCTAGTGTGTTGTGTGCGGGCCGCCTGATTGCGGCGGAACAAATTGAAATGTCTTGGCCGCACGCCAGCAGGCGGCCAGTCTTTCTGGCCAGAAGGCGGCTAGTCTCTGGCCAGCAAACTGGCCAACTTCGGGCCGACAACTGGCCCCCGAAGAGCAGCAGAGTGTGTGTGTACTTTGGGCGTGCGCATATGAGTTTTCACACATATTACATCATTTCACCACAACTCAGCGCCACTTGTCACAGTCCACCATCCATCCAAAGAACAATATTCCCAACCGGCTGGCCAGTTTTCCATTTGGATTCCTATAAGGAAAGTTTGCAAAATATCCGCCCCCAATCGGCCGCTAGAGACACGGGCCGGCCCAGAGGGCAATCATCGGCGCTCGTTTGCGGCAAGCTAGGCAGAGGGCAACCGGTGGCTAGCTGCTGGCTGGCTTCTGGCCAGAAGGCTAGCTAGTTGCTGGCCAGAAGGCTGGCTAGTAGCTAGCTGGTGGCTAGCTAGTGGCTAGCTGGCGGCCCAGTTGCATGATCAATGTTGGCGAGCGAGAGAACAAAAATGGACAAAGAAATGAAATTCGAGACGCGTGATGATTGAGGAGGGCGCCCATTGGCACAGTTGCAGGCTTGAAAGAGGGGAAGAGCTCGAGAGCAAAGCCAAGGGGAAGAGGCCAGATGTTAGATTGCGGGCCAAGAGGCTCGCCGGCGAGCTTGGCGAGCTTGGCAAGCTTGGCGGGCGGCCTCAGCTCGCAAGGTGCGCACCAGGGCGGCTCATTTGGATTGGTCGTATTTCAGCCGTCCAATGGTGGTGCTCTTGCCTCTGGTGCACCCTTAGGGCAGCCCTTCCACTTGGGGCGCCCTTCCACTTTGCGGGCCCCTAGCTGCGCCACCAGCATTGCGCACGGGCCAGAAATGAATAATATTAATATTAATAATAATGATGATATCAGGAGGGGGGAAAATGGTGATAATTGAGCCCGCTGGAATGGGGGGAAATTATTTAGATCTAATTTCAGGCGCGCCCTTCCGCTCGCCACAGGGCCCATTTGCGGCCAGACTGGAGTGGGCGTGGAGGAAGGGCGGCACTGAGAAGGACGAGGAATGGAGGAAATCTGATCTGGTGCGGCCGCTCGCTGCTGGGCCGCTTTGTCGCCGCGCCACATCAAGACCTGGCCTGAAGGTGCTCGGGGCGAGCAAAAGTCCGTAAATGAGGCAATTTTTGGGGCCCATTTTTGGGCAGCCCGAAAGAGCGATAGCAGCCCAAAAGGGGGGCAGTTCTCATGGGGCTCTCTACTAACCTGGTTCAACCAAACGTTGATCGTCATCACTTGGTTCTTCAGGTTCTACAATTTGGCCACCGTCGAGTGTACATTTTGGCGGCGGCGGGCAAACAAATTGGTCCCCCAAAGGATCGATGTTGGCACAATTGATTGGGGCCAATTTATTTGTCGGTAAATTTTGGCCCGAATCGGGTAGGAAGGGGGCGTGTCATATTTTGGTGGTGGGCGTGGCGCGGGTTGGAATAAACCCAAGTGGGTGCGCGCGAGCGAATCGTGCAGTTGCGAGCGCGGTTTCGGTGCGCGGCCGACGCAGCGGCGGGGGCGTGGCAGTGTTTAATTGGGTTTGGAGTGTGAGCGGGCGGGGACGAAACAAATGAGGTGGTTGGAGGAAGGAGAAAGATGGGCCGAAACAATTTGCACGGTTGCAAGGGTGTGACAGACACGGAGGCGCATAGACAGACAGACAGACAGACAGACAGACGGGCGGAAGGGCGCAAAGGAGGGCAGACAGGCGAGAGTGTGGGCAATTGTGCGCGCCAAATTCAATTAGGGCCCGGGGCACGTCGGCGGTTAGGCAAGTGGTTTAACGTAAATGAGCACAGTTGGGGTTTAGTTGCAGTGGTCAGTGGTCAGTGGTCAGTTGTGGGTGGTCAGTGGTGTGATTATGAGTGGCGGGCGCAATGTTTGCGGCGAGGCCAATTGTGAATGATTGCACGTTGCGAGCGCGAGTTGGTGGTGTCCAGTTGGGGCCAGAGGTTAGGTTTGGTTCAGTTTGATTTGGTTTGGTTTAGTTTGGGGCCAGATTTGCGATTGTTGATTTGGAGAGGCCGAGGTTAGTATTTAGCGCTAGTGGTTGGCGAGGAGTTCAGGCTCAACGCTCGAGAGTTGGAATGAAAATGGAAACGAAACAGGAAGTGGCCGCCGAGACGAGCGCACTTTTGGGGGCCACTTTGAGCCGCACTTTGAGCCTGGAGCTTGGGGCGAGTGTGAGCCCCAAGCCGGGGGGCGTGGACTGGGTTTGGGGGCTGATTTGGTGGAGTTGCAGTGCTTATTAGTTGGCCGAAGCGTCGCTGGTGGCCAGAGACAAATTCCGCCGCCAAGCTCAGTCTGCGTGGCTGCAATTGGCTCTTTTTAACAATCGCGGCCCTTTGGCCAATTGGCTCGGGGGCGCCGATTGGTCCGATTGGCTCGGGCGGCATTTGGCCCAGAGAGTGTGGCGCACGCGACCACCCACTTGGCTCGCTCGCACGCTGACCCACAATGCTCGCCTTTGGACGCGGTGAACATTTGGACGAAAGCGAGACATGCTTTTCTGGCTGATATTAATGAACCCAGTTCTCGTTTGGGCTCGAGAAAAAGAGCCTAAACGAGCAGCCAAGGGCGGCCGGAAGGAATCTGAACGCAGTTTTTGCACCACAGTTGGCTTGGTGGTGAAAAGGGCAAGTAATCGGCCACAGTTGCGAGTGGCGAGCACGTAGGTGGCCGAGTGGCCCATTGGCAAGCTAAAAGGCCGTCTCAAGTGGCCGGCCTGGAGGAGAAATTGGGCGAAGAGACTCCTTAGGTCTGGCTGGGCAGCAAGCTCGCCCCCAGCAAGCTTGCTGCAAACACGCCGAGCCACTGTGGCCGGCACACTGTCAGAGGGGCGCCCAAACAGTGGCGCACGCGAGGGGCCAACCTCCTGGCCTGCCAGCTAGACGACATCATCAAGAGCGGCCTCTGCATGGCGGCGCTTCCGGCCGCTTTGGAGGCGCCCCCCTTGAGCCTTGTGGGCTTGCCGGAGCTCCACTTTCAACACACAGGCAGAGCCGCGACAAGTGGAGCAGACTGGCGGCCGGCCGCCCAGCGCCAGCGTCCAGTTTACATGCTTCATCGATCGCTTGATTGATCGATGGGGCCAAACGGTGTTCGGGCGGGGCGCAATTGCCGGCGTGTTGGCGGCCTGCCCACGCAAGTCCGCCCGGCTGCGAGCTGGCTGGCTGCAAGCTAGCTGGCTGGGTGGCTGGTGGCAAGCTCGCTGGCTGTAGAAAAGAGGCAGAGGGGCTCTTTGGGGCGGCCTCTTGGCCTCTTGGAGCAGATCGTTGCGCCACTTGGAGGCTGCAAGCTTGGCGGCCGCGAGCTTGCCAGCAAGGCGCCCTCGCCGTCCGGAGCAAATGGAACGAATGAAACTGAGCCCATTGTGCTGTCCATCAGGCGCACAGGCGGCCAGTGGGCAGCCTCCTGGGCGCTGATCTCGCGCGGACTTGGGCCGCAGACTAGGAGCGGGCGGGCGCCTGTTCAGTGCGGCCTAAGCGGAGCTCGGAGAGCACTTTCCAGCCGGCTCTTGTGGGCCAAAATTGTTTCCACGACTCGCTCACTTTGGGGGCACAAGTGAGCGCCAAACGGGCCAAAAGCGGGCGGAAAATTTGCAAAAAATAAACTCTCCCATTGAGCAGGGCCGAACGGGGCTTCTCTGTGGACGCTTTTCGTTTACACGCCAGCTTGGGTCGCCCTTTGCTGTGCCCAGTCTGCTCGAACTGGGCCAGGCTGGTCGCCATTCATTGCTCGCTCGCTCACTCATAAGCTGGCCGACTTTTGGCCCCTCTTGCTACATTTCTCTCCTCTGCTTCCGCCCGTGTTCGCGTTGGGCCCACTTTCCGGCGAGCTAGCTTGCCGCCGAGCTGGCTGGCTGGCCGGCGGACACACAGCTGGCCGGGCAGAGGAACAGACGAAGGGACGAGCAGAGAGGCAGACGAGCAGAGAGGCAGACGAGCAGACGGGAGATGCGGCCTATCGGATATTCTAATCACAAGCACGAGTGGTTGGGCCCAGTTTTCCACTGGCCGCCCATTGTGTTCGTTGGCCACTCATTTACCATTCGGCGGAACATTGTTTTAGAGTCGCCCTTTGCTCCAGTCTGGGCTAGTCTCTCGTAGAGCCGCCCTCCAGTGGGTGGCCCTCCAGCTTTGCCGCCGAGAGCTAAGCCCCCTCAGAACACACAGAACGCACAGAGCCCAGTGGACCTTTGCGCACATTAGGCCGAAAATGGGCCCGCGCCAACAAAAGCCCGCAAGCCGAACGAGAACGAGAGTTTCTGCTCACTGTTTGCCGCTTGCCGTTTGCTACTAGGTCGCCCAGTTTGCCCAGTTGGCTCGCCGTCCATTTGGCGTGATTCGTTGGGGGCCAATTGTGCCATTGTGTTGGCGTTGCGCGTCAGCACTGCGCTCGTTCACCTTTGGCCGGCGCTTCAGTTTGAAAGGAAACCAGAACGAGCTGGAGGGGAAACAAACTGCACTTTGTTGAGCTAAGGGCCGGCCAAATGTTTCCATTGGGCCGCAAACTTTATGTGCCAACTTGGGGAGGGCGAAAAAGTGGCCAGTTGAGGCCAAACGAGTTGTTTAATTACATGCGCCATTGGACTTGGCGCGGGGCCATAACGCAATTCGGTCCGCCCGCCAAGCTTGGGCGGCGCATTAAAATTGGCCAGTTTAATCTAAACTTGGCCGCCGGAAACTCGCGCGGGCACCTGGGGGGCGAGCTTGTTGGTGGAGGGTTGGAGCTTGTGTGTGGCGAGTGGGCCAAATGATGCCGGCTTGTTTGGCGGCAAGTCCAAGGTGGCAAATCGGAGTTGTTTCTGCATAAAAATAACATTGCAGCGCCCGCAAACTGGGCTCCACCTTAGCCTCGCCCGCTCACTGCTTCTTGGCCCCAGTCTCAGTCTCAGTGCCAGTCTCAGTGCCAGTCCTAGTCTCAATCTCTGGCTCAGGTGCGTCGTTTGTTTGTTTATTTGTCTGGCTGGTCCGTTTGGCACGCAGCTCAGAGGCGGCCAAGAAGAAACAACGCGCCAGCAGCACAACTGGGCCGCGCACTGTTTCTTGCCGACTCGGCCGCGTCTCAATCAGTCGGGCCGCGTTTGTTTATTTTATTTCTCACCTCAGCTCCTCGGCACTTCCTGCCCCCCACTTGCAGCCAAGCAAATGGACGGCCGCCAGCTCGCTACTGATACGCGCAAGGGGGGCAGCTCGGCAGCCAAGGAGGAGGAGCGGCAGCTGCGGAATTAGGCCGAAATGAGCAGCCGGCCGGGCGTCTCTCACTGCCTGCCTGTCTGTGTGTTTTTCACTTCCGGTTGCCTAGCTCGCAACAAATGTCGCCTCGGCTGGGCCGCCCTTCCGGCCTTGCTGGTTGCCTGCGTGGCCGCTCTATTAGGAGCTGGCCCTAGTCTGTGGGGCGCAAAGTGAGCGGGCGCACCTCCGGCCAGCTAAATGGCTTAATATTTCTCTCTCTCCGAGGCTGCTTATTGCTCGCCCACACACTGCTGCTCAGCGCCGGCCGCCCACCAGGTCGACTGGCGCCAGAGACCAGCTCGAGCTTGTTTGTTGTTTTTAGTCCACTTTTGCTCTAAATCAAGTGCACTCTTTTGCAGACTGTCGCCGGCGTTGCTCTCAGGCGACAGCTCACACGAGCTCACCTCACACGAGTTTTTGCCAACTGGGCGCAAGTCTGAGTGCTGCCACCAAGTTGCACCTGAGAGATGGCGAGCGAAATGAACTAACTGCCGGCTTCATTTCTGCCAAACAGATCATCTCTGGGCCCCCTTTTTTGGGCCTCTTTTTAGCCTGCCAAGCGAGCGGCCAACTGAGAACGGCCGCTCGGAAGCAGCCAGCGAAATGGGCCGGCCGAGCATTAGCACCACTGGGCGCCCCTTCCGGCTCATAATGCGAGCTGGCGCCAGCCACTTAGCCGCCTGTTGGCTGGCTGGCTGGTGGGGGACGAGCGGCAAGCTGGCGACTGCTGCTGCTTGGTGTTAGCTGCGGGCCGCATCACGCCGGCCCAGCTCCACTCGGCGGGCTTACTCGACTCGACTCGAGAGGCGGATTTGAGCTGGACCCAATTGGTGGGGGCGGCCCGCAAACTGGGCGCTGTTTAGCGGCTCGATTGGGCATGTTTTGGGGCGCAGAATTGGCAAAAAAGGGGGCAGAATTGCGTGGGTGGGCGGCCTGCAGTTCCCAGTTTGCAGTTTGCAATTTGCACTGCACAGCCAGAGGTCTGCAGGCTGACCTGTGCCGCGTGCTTTGCGCTCAGAGCCGCGGACTGTGTGCGGCGCGCAGTGTGCACTTTGCGCCAAAAACAAGATAATAAATTTCTGTGCGGCACGACGCGAACATGTAACCGTATTTTTAACGCGGCGTGTGCAACGTGCGGCATGCAGTGTGCAGTAAAGAGTGTGTGTTGTGGGTGCGCTCGGCCAACTGCTGGCCGCCTCTCGATCACTTAATTGCATTGGCCCGATTCCAGCGAAGAGGAAAACATGGGCCCCCCGTTTTTTGCGCTGCCAAGAGTGACCAGCGGCCGCCGAGACACCTGAGCGACAGTCCGGCGGGCGCTTGATGGGCGAGTAAGAGAGCGAGTTAGAAGTTGGTAGAACGCCGGCGAGCCAATGGGCCGGCTGACGGACGATCGTTTGACGGAGACAAATGTGATTCCAATTTGCAAATAGGGGCCAGCGTCGAGCCAAAAACAACAGAAACAACAAGTCGCCATCGACTAGCGAGCGAGCGAGCGTTCCGTGCCGGCTCATTAGCCTGTCCACGAGGATGGGGGCGCACACAGACTGTGGCGGCTCGCAGGAAGCTCGCCGGGTGGGCCCATTGTGAGGAGCATGCTTGGTGCCTTACTAGTCTGCCGCTGGTGGGCCACCGTGCCAGCATAACAACTAGATTGCGGCCAACAGACAAGCCGGCGAAGTGGGCGAGGTGAGCGAATGCAAATGGTGCATGTCTTGGGCGGCTGCTTGTTGGGTGCTGATGGGCCAAATTGGGCGGCCACACAAGACGCAGGAGAGCCGCTGGAGGTGGAGAAGAAAGAGCGCGCAGGAAGAGACTGTCTCTCGTGGAGGCCGGCAAACAGTTGGGGCGCCGATTGTGTAAAGTGAGGCGTGAAATTGGGCGCTCCAGATTGGCCAAGGCCCGGCAGATAGTCGCTGGAAGGTCAGAAGAGGAGTTGGCCGCCACTGCTTTTGGGCTGTTGGGCGCCCAATTGAATTGTCACCACCACAGCACTGTCTGTCCTGTGCCTCCCTCTTGCAGAGTTGGCCAGACGGAGAGAGAGAGAGAGAGCCACACACAGTGGCGAGCTTGCCACTGGAGCCGAGCTTGGCGCCAGAGCTTAGCTGGAGGGGCCCTGAATGGTGCACTTGGTGAGCCAGTGGCGCAGACAAGTGCCGGCGACAATCTCGGGTGCCAATCTTGCCCGTTTCGATCGAATCCTCGCCGGCCTGATTACTGCAGCATCCAGGCGGCACTCTTTTTGGCCCGGAGTTTCAATTTATTTGACTTATCGCTTGCAAGCATCTTGACAACAAACGACTTCTAGGACCGCCATTCTCCCATTGGGCGTTGTGGGCGCGCCCAGCAAGCCAGCGGCCGGCCTCTGCCTCTGCTGCAAGTGCCAGCCGCACAAAGCGCCCCTCCCGGAGCTTAGGGCGTCCCACTCGTCCGCCTGAGAGACACTCTCTGGCTCTCTAGCTCTGTGGCTCCCCCGCCAAGCTCGGCCGAGCGTCTTGTGCGCCGTCGGGCGGCCACTCGGGCCACTGGGGCGCCGCTCGAGGAGTGGCGCCAATCGATTGGCGGCGCGCAAGAACGGCCGCTCGCAGCCACTTCCTGCCGCTGGCCCCGAGCCAGGCGGGCGCGCATAGTCTGCTCCTCATTCGTTTCCGGCTGATTGGACTCATTAAGCGGCGAGCGAGTGTCTGTGTGTGGCTGCAGTCTGTGTGCTGCTTGGGAGGCGCGCCAAGCCAGCCGAGCCGGCCAAACAAAACTGCCAACTTGGCGGCCGGATTCAGGCGAAATCTAGGCTGCAAGTGGGCCTTTCTGTGTGTCTGTCTGGGGGCCTGTTTGTCGAGACGCAGAGGCCAGAAGGAGGAGGCAAATCAACTGATTTGAGGCGCCCAGCCGAGTGGCTGCACTGCACTGTGTTGGCTGTCGTGCAGCACACTGGCCTGTGCAGAGTTGGACTGTGTGCAGCACTGCAAACACGGTGCGGCCGCTCGTCGCACTGGCTGGTGCCACTTTTGCGGCCGCAGCTAAGGGCTAAGCAGTGCAGTGGAGTCTCCATTGCGCGGCCGATCCGCTTTTTCCATCCAACTGATTGGACGGCTTTGCCTGCCCCTCAAGTGCCATCGGCTGATTGTTTTCGCCGCTTTTTCTCGCCAAACTGGCGCCCACTGGCCAGCCAGCTGGACAGACAGACGAACAGACAGACAGACAGACGAACAGAGAGACGAAGAGACAGACGGCGGGTGAGTGGCATCGATCTTGTTTCGCGCGCCGCCTCGTTTACATTGGCCGCGGATGCCATATGCTGGCCGGCGACATTGCTCTGGGCCGGCTCTTTGGGCCAGCTCGTTGGGCCGCCAGACAGACAGACAGGCCGCCAAGCGAGAGGCTCGTGGCCAGCGTCCAGTGGTGACCAGTGGGCCACTCGTACACTAGCAACTGGCGACTGGCGACTGGCAACTGGCGGCTCGCGTTGCCCCAACGGCGGTCATCAAATCGAATTAGTTGGCGCCGCTCGAGCAAGTGGGGCTCCTAAGGGCGAGCTTGAGCTTCAGCTTGAGCTTGAGCTCGAGCTCGAGCGGAGGGCCAGCTTGCGAGCTCGCCAGCGGCCAGTCAAGTTTAAGCAAAAGTGACCCCTTTTTGGGCGAGCTCGGCGCCCAAATCATCTAATTAGAACCGATTTCGTCAATTGTCATTTGCCGCCTCCCCTCCCCAGTGGCTGCCAGTGGCAGCGGGCGACTGTCCAGCGAGCTTGGCAGCCACCAAGCTTGCTCCGAGCCAAGCAAGCAGCGCCAAGCTCGGCCGCACATTAGCCCCGAGCTGCTTTGGGGGGCCAGCTCCAGTCTGTCGCTTGGGCCAGGCAGCAAGAAAAATGGACGCGCAATCTAATTTGTCGCCGCCACTTCTGGAAGCACAATTACACCGCCCAAATGGAGCGCCCCCACTTGGACGCCCCTCGACCAGCCACCTTGGACGCCGCCGGCCAAATGGGCGCCCCCCGAAGCTAAGGGCCGCCCACCAGGGGCCACATCCAGCGCCCAACTGCGCCCCGAGCAACTCCGGCCGGCCGCCAAGCTCAGCCCGCCAGCGTCCACCACTGTCCGCCCGTGGGGCCAATCGCGCCCAAGACTGTCTCGCCCAACGCGTCTCTGCGCCTCCAGCCAGGCCGGAAGCGGGACAAAAAACAATGCCACTCGATCGGCGCCCGATGAAAAGTGCAACCTGAGCCGCCAAATCGCCGCTCGCCGCAGACTGTGTGTGCTGCGTTCGTGTGCGGCTTTGGAGAGCTCAAGACTCGCCACAATGCTCTCGCCGCACACGAGCACAAACTCGCCCAAATGGGCCTCAAGATCGACGTTCGAGCGGGACTGGCGCCACTTCCGGTGGGGACTGTCTCAGCCAGTTTGGGGAGCAGTTTGGACAGACGAAGGAGGGCGCTCTTGGGGCGATTTTCGAGCTCGTGGCTGCGTGCTTTGGGGCGCCTAATTTGGATCTTGTCGCGCTCTGGCCGCTCTTGAGGGCCGCCCGTTCGTGCAGCTCATGGGGGCCGAGCTAAGGGCGGCCCCAGTTTGGCTTCCAGCCGCCCAACTCTTGGCCCTTTTCCTGCCCATTTTCGCCCCCATTCGGAGTTTCGGCTCAGCTTGCCGCGAGCGAAACCGATCGGGCTGCAACTGGGGCCCATTGGTCGCCATTCATCGCGGGCCACCAGTTGAGAGGCCGCCTGGTGGAGGTGGCCCAGTGGTGCAGTGGTGCAGTGGTGCAGAGGCATAGTGGTGTAGTGGCTGACTGGCTTGGGGCACAACTGGGCGCCACACCGCACCAGTGGCGGCATCACTTGGGCGGCCGCAAATGGGCAACCGCCCTCCGCCCAGGCTCATCGGCGTGATGGATAGATGGGGGCCCGCAGGAGTTGGGCTCCTCCTCGTTAGCCACAGGGGCTGGCTCGCTTGGTGGCTTGCTAGCTGGCTTGGTGGATGGCGACGTGGGTGGTAAATAAGTGGCGAAGAGGGGCCAAAATGTCTGGGCACAAATGAGATGGAAGAGGAGGAGGAGGCGGCGGCGGTTCCTCTTCGGCTGGCGGAGCGACAATCATGCATATTCAAGTCCCGTGCGTTCGTTTGAGGCGCCCTGGCAACTTTGTGACTTTTGTGCAAGCATGTCGCCGTGCGTGCAACTGTGTGCAACTGTGTGCAAGTGTGTGGGCTCGTAGTGTGCAAGTGTGTGCAGTGTGTGCGTGCTGCGTGCGGGCAGAGATTAGGCACGGCGCATGGGGGGCGAAAAAATCGATATGCATGAACTGGGCTCCTTCTTATTATCATATCAGGCCCGCGCTTGGCCCATCAGCTCGGCATCGGACGGCGCCCCAAAGCCGTCGCCTTGATCATGATTGGCCCCATCATTATGGTTCCCCCTCATTGGGCTCGCCAAAGCCGCCCGGCCGGCTGGCCTGCCTGGCCAGCCACTCGGAAAGTGGGCGCGCCCTTGGCAAGCGAGCGCACCTGCTGGGCGCCTCCTCGCCCAAGTGTGGCGCCGCCACTTTTCAAACAATCTCCACGCCGGAAAGGGCCAATCGTGAACTGAGTGCGCGCCTAGCTCAAACGGCGAGCTAGTCGTTGGGGAGTGTGTTGCGCGCAAAGAGGCGAAAGCCAATCAATAATCGATTGGCTTTGGGCTCTCCAAGTTTCTCTAACTGGCTCGCGCTGCAGAGAGTCCAGAATCGAGAATCGAGTGGCTTTAATTTTCGCCCCTTCCTCTTGAGCCGCTTCCCCTCGAGGGGCAAAAAATGGCATCCCAGCTAAGCGTCGGCGCCCAACTGGCACCCAAGCCAAGTGGAGCTTCCTCTTCTTCCGAAGGGGATTAGAAGCGCTTCAATGGCAATCAGAGAAATCCTGCTCCTCTTCTGGCCTCTTTGGGGCGCCAATCTTGTGGTATAAATTGGCCTGAGCCCAAGTCAAGGGCTCCCTCCCAAGCTAGTCCCTCGCTGGCCAAGCTCCAGCTAGTCTCTCGCCAACTTGGCCAAGCTACTCTCTGCCCAACTTCTCTAATTCGGCCGCTCATTCCCCGCCCAGCCCTAATCTTATTTAGCCCCTTATATTGCGTAACAAAGTCAACGTAATTGCCCACAAGCTCGGGGCCACAGTCCACCGGAAGCGAGTGGGCCGGGCGGCCAAGTGGGGCCAATGGGCAGTGGTGATTGGGGCTGCGAGTGTGGGCGGGCGACTGTGTGCGGCGGAGTGTCTGCGGAGCTGCACAGTGGCAAGTGTCTGTGCAGCTCGCTGGGCAGATACACGAATGCAGTGCGAGCGAATAATGCATAAGTATAAATAAATATGGATCAAACGCAGAATCCAGAGGACCAAGAATAATGGACTTTATTCTCGCTGATTTGCACACTGTCTAAGCAGAAAGAGAGACGAGTGTCTCTCTCCTACTCTCCAGGCAGCTGGCCGGTGTCCTTTGGGCGAAGAGGCCGATTTGAAGCGGAAGTGGAAAGTGGCCCCAGCTTGATCGCCGCGTTCCATCTTGAGCGGCGTCTCTCTGGCCGACTGGCTGAGGCAGAGGGATGACTTATCGCCGGCGCTGGACGGCTGCACTCGAGATTGGGTCGTCCGGCGCGCGCTGGCCACTGGAGCTTGACTGAGCTTGGCTCTCGCCGCCGAGGGGAAGCAGAGGGGCGCCCAGTGGAGGCATGCGGGCGGGGAGAGTGGCTGGCGGCCGGCAATCCAATCAGATCATTAAGCGGCGCGCTGGTGCTTGGTTCAGACTGGCCGGGGCGAAAAACTGGCCCCAAAAGAGTGGCAAAGGCGCGCCACTGATTGCGGGCCCAGTGGAGTGGATCTGCATGCGCGTTGTGTGTGTGTGCAGAGATGCCGGCGGCCCTAAGCACAGGCGGCAGGCCCCGCGGCTGCACAGCTGCACACTGGACCCAATGGGCGCAGTGCAGGACGCAGTGGACGCACTGCACGCGGCCCGCTGCCTGTTTGTCGTACGCAGAGCTGCGTGCAAGCGCGTGTATAAATAAATATATATTTATTTATATACATATGCGCCGAGATTGGGCTCGCCGAGTGTCTGGGGCGCTTGCCGAGCGGGGGGCCTTTGTGTGGCGAGTGTGGCGAGGCGCGAACTTGCTCATGAGCCGCACCAAAGGACGGCCAGAAGCTGGGCAACAAAGAAGCCGTCTTGCCACCCGGAGGGGCCACTGTGCAGGCCAGCCAGGGGGGAGCGTGCTCCTCTAGCTAAGAGCAGCAGGGGAAAGGCGACGAGGAGGAGAGATTGCAACTTTTGCAGCGGTTAGGCCGCCTAGGCCGAAACTGATGAGAAAGTCCGGCGACAAAGCGTAACGATATTTTGCTTGCTCAAGCGAGCGACCAAATTACGCGCCCTTTCTCTTTGGGGCAAGCCCAAAAGAGTTCTCCTGGCCACTCGGCCACACTCCTCTGGCCCATTCTTTAAGCAAAAGCTTACGACTTCTCCAATTCTCTCAAAGCCGATAAATCAACTCTCTCTCTCTCTGCCTCTTCCCACTCGCTGCCTCTTCTTCTGGCCCGCAACTAATTCCTCCGGCCGCCGCTCGTCCAGCCTGGCGACGTTTCCAAAGTGGCGGGCCCGCAGAAAGTGGCACTGTGAGAATGGCCGAGCTGGAGCTGCAAATTTGGATCCGGGTCAAGTGGGCGTGGGCGCGAGCTGAGCGTGGGGGCAAAACTGAGAGTGAGAGTGAGACTGGGGCTGGTGGAATTTGGGCGAAATTTGGGGGGAGAAAGTTGGAGATGATTGGGGCGCGAAGGAGAGCATATTTGTAGTGCAGTTTGGGGGCGCTTTTGGGCTGCAGAAGAGAGGCCAAAAGCGAGCCAAGGAGAAGGCGCAGACTGTCCAGGGGAAAGGTTTATGATTTTTGTGCACACAGCGCAAACATTGGGCCGCCCGATTAAGTGCCTGCCAGTTGGCCAGAAGTTGGCCAGAAGTTCCCCACTCCTTAGGGCCGATACTTTTGCCCACTGGGGCGACACTGTTTTCATACGAATGTTGTCTATCAACAGGAATTTGGGGCAATAAACACGCTTATTAACCATGAAAAGGCCACTAAGCCATCGAGGGCGCCCTTCTCCACGCAGCGAGCGAGCGAGAAAGCTAGACAGAGAGAGACCAGTTTGGCCGCTAAGAGAAGAAGAAGAAGAAGGAGGAGGAGCAAGAGGAAGAAAAGGAAGAGATTTGAGATTTATTGTGCATTTGAGCTGGCCAGTGGGCGCAACTGAAATGTTGCTGATAAAATAAGCCGCCAAAAACACTTTGGCCGCCAAGCAAGCTCCATTGTTTTTCTCCAAAGCGTCTCCCTTTCTCTTGGCGGCCAGGCAAACACTGGACTGCGCTAGCCAGTCTACGACAGTCCACCGGCCACAGCAATGCTCGCGACCAGAGTTGCAATGCCCAGAGGCCTGCTCGCCGCCGCCCACCAACCAAGACCGATGGACAATGGCGACACGCAGAGGCAGAGGGGGAAAAGGCCGGCGCCAGACAGAGCAGATTTATTGGGGAATTTTTATTTGTCGCCCAAGTGGCCCCCCACTCGCTCGACATGGGGGCGCACACTGTTTGTAGTTGCGGCGTCTGCAGACAGTCTTCGTGCTGCTCGCTGGTCTTCGGCTCGACTTGGGCGCCCAACTCGCTACATACAGTGGCACACTCGCCACTCGAACAACAGCAAATGGGCCAGTTGCCGAGCTCAGTCGTTAAGTTGGCCACACTTTGGGGCTGGGCCAGCTATCGTTTCTCGCTCGGCGGGCGCCCCTCCGCGCGGGCTGCACGTGCGATAAGGGGCAGCTGCCGACAACTAGCTTGAGACTAGCTCGAGACTAGCTCAAGACTACTGTACGCCCACCTGAAGGCAGTCTCGAGCTTCCGAAACGCCTCAGAGATGGACCAATTTCTGGCCAACTACATTTGGCCGAGCCCAAAGCTGTCGGCGTTGCAATTTGGGCCAGCCAGTCCCAATCAGCTCACATCGGCGCCTCTCAGACGCGCCCAAGTGAGCGGCGAACTGGCATCTCTCTTCTGGGCTCCACAGTACAGCATTACGACGCTCCTAAGGTGCGGCCAAGACGGCCTTGGCAAGCTCGTTAGGCGGCTTTAAACTGGGAAAATAACTCTTAGTTTTTAGAAAACTAAGAGTTATTTCCAACTGAACCTATTTAACCTGCCCGCTCGCCTGCCGCGCCCCAGCTCTCAGCCCTCTGGACATCCTTTGGAACCCTTTGGAGCCACTTGGACACCGCCGGAAGTTCGGCGTCCAGATGGCGGCCGACCTGTTTGGAGGTCTTGGTGCACTGGAGTTAACCTTAGTGCTGGAGGTTAACTTTGGGCCGCAATAAACCAATGATTCGGAATGGAAAATCGGTCTCTATTTGAGCACAATTTTGGGGCCAAAAGTGGGGAGCCCAATTCGCTCAATTTATTGGCCACTCTTTGGGCTCCACAGAGACTAGGTGCGTGCTTTGGGGCGCGCAAATTTAGCGAAAAGACCTAGAGGGTTGCCTTTGGGAAGTCTTGAGGGTGGCTTGTTTGTGGGGCGGCTTTGGTTGGGGAGAAATTGGGGCCAGAAATGGTTGGAAATTTTCTGATTTTCCGCTTGATTCTCCCGAACTGGATTGCGCCTCCCTCTCGAGCGAATGCAAAGCACTGCAAGCCGGATTACCCAAAGAGAGGCAGCCCTCTAGCCTTCTCAAAGTCGGAAAAGCAGCCACAAAAACAGACACACAGACAGACTGGGGCTAAAGAGGAGCTTCCCTCCTGCTGCAGTGGCTTGGTGACGAGCGCGGGTGGAAAAAGTGGGCCCGGCTGAGCTTGGGGCCAATAAATTATCCCCGCGATTGGTTGTGCCTTTTGGAGCCTCAAAGGCAGAGGGTGGCCGAGATGGAGCTGCTGTGTGTGTGCGCCGCAGCTCAGTGTCCGGCCTGTGGGTGTGTTGGGCGAGGAGCAGGAGGGCGCCAGTCTGGCCAGGGAAATGAGATGTCTCGCTTGGGTCGAGTGGCGGCGGACGGGCGGCAGTGGGGCGGCCCAAAAGGCTGCACACCACTAGCCGCGTCTTGTGCTCAAAGGCGCCCGTGCTGCTCACTTGTGCTTGGCGGCGGCCCGATCGATCAGCCAGCGCCGGTTGCATGCAGGAGAGTGTGCGATGGCCGCCTTTTGGGACGCGCCCGCCTGGCACCAAATGTCGCTCCTCAGGGCTCCACACTCGCCGGCCGGCCGGCCGCTCTGTTGATCTTAAACTTTTCGCCAGCAGAACAGGGCGGCGAGAAGCAGCCAGAGGAGGAGGAGGAGGAGGTGGCGAGAAATTAATGCCGAGCAACACCGATTTGGCGCACCCCAAACGAGGTGGTGAGCCCATTCTCTTTCACGTTCCGAATTCCATCAAACTGCATGCAAAGGAAACCGGCGCACTTTGGCTTCCTCGCCGGTGAAAAGGCGGCCAAAGTTCAGCGGCAGAAGCAGCAACCCAATTGGGCCGATCGTCTTGCCACGGTGAGGCGCCCAGCGAGCTGGTTAGCTAGCTGGCTGGCAGGCGAGAGACCTGGTCTGCGAGCTCAGCTGATCGGCTTAGACTCCTCCTGGCAAGCGACCTGAGAGTGTGCGCGGCCTCCAGACGGTCCTGCTCGTTGCTCGCTGAGCGGCGCCATCGAGAAACCACTCAATGTGTGAGGGCCGACGAGCTTGGTGAGTCGGCGAGCTCGAGAGAGGCGCCAGCTCGCAAGACGGCCCCAAGCTTCAATTGAGTCCAATGCAGAGAGTGAGCGGAAGGAGTGGGAGTGGGGGGCCAAGTAGAGGCAGAGGCAGCCACTCCTTTTGGGCACCCCTCAAAGCTGGAGGGGAAAGAGCTGGAAAGGAGGGGAGAAAAAAGTGAAAGAAATTATGCAACCGCCGATTCTTGTGAGCGGCCGCCAAATTCGCTCGCTAGGTGCCCGCCACTCTCCCATAGGCATCGCATTAAATTCAATTCACGCTGGATGCAGCTCACCCACCGGGCCTCTGCACTGCGGCTTGTCGGGGCCGCCAAGCTTTGGGCGCCAAGCTTGGGCCGAGCTTGGGGCCCGGCTGGCCAGCTCGCCGCTTTCTCGGCAGACTGGCGTTGGGAGCAAACTTCCGCCGCCCAAGTGTCTCGCCGGCCGCTCTTGGTGACCGACAACAAGGCCCAGCAAGCCCGCAGGAGTGTGGTCCGTCGAGGGGCCGAGCTAAGCTTGTTCCGGGAGCGCGCGGGGCCCAAATCTTACCTCGACTCTGTGCTCAAATGATCGATCACTGCCAGCGGCAGCACACTGGCGCCAATGAGAAGATGGCCAGCAGATTGGCGGCTCCACTTGGGCGGCGCCGGCGGACAGTTTTGCGCTTGGCAAAAGGGCGCTCGTTGGGAATGATGGGCGGCCATGAAATAACAATCATCGGGCCTCGTTGGCGGCTCATTTTGCGAGCCCAGAGTGAGGCCGCCAGAGGTGCAGGAAATGAAGTAAAAAGGAGACAGAAGCACCACTTCACCTTTGGACTGGCGTTTCGTGTGTGTGTGTGTGTGTGATGCACCCAGTGAATGGCACACACACACACTCAGCAAGCTCACAAGGTGCTCTCAAAGTTGGCGCCCAGATGCCAAGTTCAATTTTGTTTCAGCGCAATCTTGCGGCCCGACTTGGCCACCACTTGGACGTCCACTTTGGGCGTCCACTTTGGCAACGCTCAAACCAAACTGGAGCCGCAACAACACAGACTAGCTCGGCCCGCACACACACACTCACTTGGTTTGGTCCCACACTCACGGTACGCCACTCGCCTCGAAACATGCTCCACCAAGTGGGCGCCCCTCGCTCACCATTGGCGCCAACAGTCTCCGGTCCGCAAACACTGTCTCGAGTGAGCAGCACTGTTCCCCGGCGGCCGTCTGCTGCTTGCGGCCGCTGCAATCTGGCCCCACAGAGCAGGCGGAGAAACAGCCGCCAGACAGTCTCAAGTGGCTGCCACTCGGCCGCCCAGCTCGCTTCCGTTCGGGGGCCCAACTCGAAGGGAAAGAAGCTCGGCCGGCCGTCGCTCCTTGGGGCTCGCCAGTTGATGTGTGTGGCCGCTGGCATATGAACTCTGGTGGCGAGCTCGCCGCGAGCTTGGAAAAAGAACAAGAGTTGCACGAGTGGAGGAAGATTATTGAAATTTTGCACACATCATCTCGAGCAGTGAGCAGAGATCAACTCGCTCTCCTGTTGGGCACATCACTCGCGAGCACATCATTTTTCTCCAAGCTCAAAGCTGCAAGCTCCGAGCTGCAAGCTTGAAGCTCAGACATTTTGCCAAATTTCTCCAACTTGTCCTGCGCTTGCAGCTCGCGCAAGCCTCGAGGGCCGCGGTATCAATTTGCGGGCCCCTGTCTCTGGGCGGCCCATTTGAGCGGCGGCAAATCTTGCCCGCCCGCAACAGCAACAATGGCAGCTGCAACAACAACAACAACAGAAAGAGGCGCCGCCTCGCCCAAGCCCCACCGGAAACGGCGCCGGTCTTGCCGGCCGGCAGACAAATGGGGCCCGCCAGCGACGTGGACAAGAAGAGCGGGCCACTTCCACTTGTGTGATCGTAAAATTGGGCCCGAGAAGAGGCGGCCCTTTGCCGCACTTTGGACGCCGGAGGATGGACTGTGGCGCGCTGCTGGCCCTGAGCCAAGCGCGTGCGGCGGCTTAGGGGCGCACTGCTGCAGCCAGTCTCCAGTCTCCAGTCTGCAGGCCAAAAGCGGGCCGCCCAAAAGGCTTACGACGATTAGCGCAAGTATCCTCTGGACTGCTGCTGGCACAACAACAAGAGAACAACCGACCAAACAGACGAAGAGACACTCGCAGAAGCACTCACTGCCAGTTCCAGTGGCCAGCCGCACACCTAACTCACTAAGCCGCTTCAGACTAGCAGCAAAGGCACACAGTCCAGGGAAAAAGCTTGGGCCGCCTACAAACCGGAAGCGGCCGCCATATCATGCGACCTAATGTCCAACAAAGCAAATTGATATTATCAATTGTTCGGCCAAGTGTTAGTGTGCCTGTCCTCCTATCTGCTTGGCTGGCCCATCGAGGCTGAGAATTGGCGGCCGGCATCTCTTTGGACAT
>Ga0268247_10000108_pt1 | contig 26448 bp, 30 predicted proteins | sample AgamicOrMae_FD_200245 | JGI IMG/M metagenome (GOLD analysis project Ga0268247, IMG submission 200245) | Agave microbial communities from Guanajuato, Mexico - Or.Ma.e (v2) (version 2) | ecosystem: Host-associated > Plants > Phyllosphere > Phylloplane/Leaf | place: Guanajuato, Mexico | collected...
TGCTATTGTCATCAGGATCCTGTTTGATGTTGAGCAAATTATTAGTGTCCTGTTGTGAGCCTGGACTAAGATCCACGGCCATATGAAGTTGCTCGGGTGTGTAGCCTGAACGTTTAGGAATAGATTTTTCGTGATCGATGTGATGATTGAACACGATAGAGGAATAATGTTAGTCTATATTAAGGTCAACTTTGTAATGGCTCAAGTATGTGATGGAATCTTCTCGAAGTGGTGAATTCCGGAGAACAGCCGCAGATTATGAAGAGGCTATGAAATTTGAGAGAGTAATATCCAAAAAGATCCTTCAGATAGAGTGACACTTACCAAGCAAGGATTCTAGATTGCAAACGTATTTGTAGACATAACGTTTTCCAGATGTTTTATGAATGATATTTTTGTCATAGTAATACCTGAGCCCTCTGCTCAATTTTTCATAATTCATCTTGGGTTTATTCTTGCGCTCGCCCCACCTCTTGGCCACCTCGTCTGGATCGATCAGTTTGAACTCCCAACCATCGCCCGTCCAGCAGATGAAGGATTGGCACGACTTTTCAGTGAGGAGCTCGAGAAGGAATTGCCACAATTGGATTGGCCCACTTCCGGCCAAAACTGAGGCCTGAATGACGGGCTGGTGGGCTTGGTGATGGTGGTTATGGTGATGGTGGTGGTGATGGTGGTTGATTGGCGAGATGGTGTTGTTGTTTGTATGGGCGGCCCGCATGAGAGCAGCAGTGGTGGCCGAGGGCGCCATTGGGCTGGCGGCCACTTGTTGCTGGTTGTGGAGGAGTTGCTGCTGCTGCTGCTGTGGCTGGTGGTGGGCCAGCGGGTGAGACTGTAGTTGGTGTTGTTGCGAGTGAGGCAGTTGGGAGAGCAGATTGTGGTGGGGGGAATGTTGTGGCTGGGGTTGTTGTTGTTGTTGATTGTGATTGTGGTTGTGGTGGTGGTGGTTGTGGTGTAGAAGTTGGGGCGAGTTTTTCCCCAGGTAGTTGTTGGGCTGCAGCTCGCCAATGAGAGTCTGTTGTTGTTGTTGTTGGAGTTGCTGTTGCTGTTGGTGGTGGTGGTGGTGCTGCTGCTGCTGCAGGTGGAGGTGAGTGTGCTGAAAGTCTCTGTTATTGTTGTTGCCATTTGTTTGGTTGTTGCTGTTGCTGTTTGTCTGTTGCACACTTCCGCTTGTTGGGGACGAATGATGCTGGTGGTGCTGGTTGTGGGCCTGGTGGTGTTGCTGCTGCTGCTGCTGTTGAGTCGCCTGCAGGTGGTGGCTGTGTTGGTTGAGGTTTAGATTTAGGTTCAGGTTGAGCTGGTTGAGCTGGTTGAGCTGGTTGAGCTGGTGGCCATGCTGCAGGCCCGAAGTGGCTCGCGACTGTTGGTGCTGCTGTTGCTGGCCATGTGGGTGGCCCCTGGCGAGCAGTGGACTCAGTTGCTGGCTCAGCTGCTGGTTCAGACTAAGCATGGTGGCCGTGGTGGAGCTCTCGTGGGCGTGCCCGAAGTTTGGCCCATAATTCGGCCCAGAGTACTGCTGCTGCTGCTGCTGCTGGGCCACATTCTGGTAGTGTTGCTGCTGCTGGTGCATCGCGTGCACCTGTTCCTGAGACTGTGGCTGCTGGTGGAACTGCACCGAAGACTCGTACTGCTGTCTGCCGAGTGGCGACACTGAGCCGGAAGTGAGTTGCTGTTGTTGTTGTTGTTGTTGGCGCGAGTCAATCATGTTCGAGTAGAGTTGCTGTTGCTGCTGGTTGAAGTTTGTTGCCTCGCGCGCGCCCAAATAGCCGCCAGTGGTGGAGGAGATCTGCTCGCAGGCGTCCAGGGCGGCCTTGCCCTCCGGCGAGCTGGGCGGTTTCTGCGCGCTCGACGAGGTGGCGGCCGCCGAGCTCGAGCTTGAGGAGCTCGCGTTTGAGGCGGCGCTGGAGCTTGAACTGGCGCTGGAGCTTGAGGCTGAGGCTGAGGAGTTTCTCGAGTTGCCGCCGCCTTGCTGCTGCTGCTGGTTGTCCATGATCGAGTCGTGCAACTGTTGCTGCTGCCACACGAGCTGGCTGGCCGTCGCACTGGCCGCACTGGCCTCTGGAGGACTGTCTGCGGCCAGCGCACTTTCCGCGTAGGACTGCGCCTGCTGGGCCAGAGCCAGAGGTGCGTGGTGGTGCTGGTGGGCGTGCAACGCGTGGTGGTGGTGGTGGTGGCTCGAGCTGAGCCCACTGCTCGGCTGGTTCATGGCCAGCGCCGGACTCATGCTGCTCACAGTCTGCGGCTCGCGCTCTGCTTTCCGCTCAGACTCCGACTCACACTTCTGCTCGGGACTTGCCAGCGGGGGGCCCAGCTTGTCTGCGGCAGATTCTTTGGGCGAGATTGTTTCCGGCCGATTTGTGTGATTTGGGCGATTTGGGCGATTTTGGCAAGCGCGAGTTCAGACGCAAGTGGATATAGATTAGCCGCGACGGTTTGCAGATTTCGGGCCCGTTTCGATGGATTTTGGTTGGATTTTGGCAAATTTGGCTGGTTAGTGGTTGCTTTGTGCGCGTCTCAGTGATAAGGTGCGGGCTCTTTGCTCTAATTGCTGGAACTGTTCGAAAAAAATGATGCAAGATTTTTCAAAATTCTTTAAAATCGAAATTCTTTAAATTTTCTGAATCGGCTGCACTCTTTCTCTCTCAGTCTCTGACTTGCTCTTGCGTGGAACTCTGACTTGAGACTGGCTGCAGTGGACGGGCGGCAAGTGGGGAGGAACTTGGACAAGACTTGAACTGGAGACTGTGTCTGTTTAAGTCTCTGTTCAAAAGATGATAACTGCTTGAAAGAGTTGTCTTGCGTCAGTGTGTCGGCGCCCAAGTGGGACCAGTGAATGTGTGTCTGTCTGGGCTACTGTCTCGTGTGTGTGTGTGTGTGTGTCTGTCTCGTTTGAGAGGCCCCAGTTGCATGGGCGGGCCGCTGGAAAGGAAATTCAAACGATTGAAAGTGGCGCCGAGCCAGAAGATGCCTGCGCCCCAAGCACACGAGGAACTGAAGGACGAATCAACTGGAACGGGCGCTGGTCTGCCGATTTGGCTAACTTTTCGCCTCCGACGACAAAAGAGCAATGGGCCAGAGCGACAAGAAGAAGCCCCCAACAAGCAGTCTGCAATAAGCTGCCCTCTAGTCTTGTTGCATGTGTGCCCTTAGGGCGCAACAGCGGCGCAACTGGGCCCACCAATGCAACAGGGACAGTGCGCGCGCAACTGGGTGAGGGCGCGCGCCTGCGCACTGGCGCCCAAACTCTGCACGGATTCGCGCTGTCGCCAGACTGTCTCCAGCCTGCTCCATGCCGCACACACTCACCCGCACACACTCACCCGCACACAGTCGCCCACTTTGCGCCCCCTCACTCTTTGCGCTCCCCACTCGAAGGCTGACCAATCGAAAGTCGCCCCAGTGGTCACTCTCCGTCAAACTGGGCGCGTCTTGATCGATTTTGGCTCTCGTTTTGGCTTTCCTCTCGCCAACTTTCGGCCTTCGGGCGCCCCTCGAGCGAGTGGGGCCACTTGGAGGCAACAGATTGCCAGCCGCCAGTTGCCAGTGTCAACACACTCTGACTGGCTCGCAATCGTCGGCCGGCGACAAGAGGCCGGCGCAGGCGAGCAGCTCGCAACTGTGTGTTAAGAAGAGGTGGAAATTGGTGGAAAATTGGCGATGGAAAAACGATGGGCCCAAATGGCTAGAGACTGGCCATCAAACAGAGCCAGTCTCTAGCTCAAAGTTGGCCCGAAAAGCAAAGAAACTCGAACCGCAAACAGAAACTGCTCAAAGCAGTGCTCAATACTGCTCTCTGTCTCTCCCCAGCCGAGTGTTTAACTTGCACTTCCGGCGGAAGTTAGAGCGTAAACAATGAATGAAGATGCAACAGCAACTTGTTGCATCTTCATTCACTTCTTCCAGACGAGATGTAATTGTTTGCGGCTTTTTATCAAGCAAAAAGCAAGCAAGCGTTTGCAAAAGAGCGCAAAGGAGCGACTTCTCCTAATCCTAAATCTGTGCTTTTCCAATGTGTGCTTTTCTTTCTCTGCTCGCACTTGGCAAGCCGCCCGTTGCTTAGGAGCTGGAAATTGCTCTTAGACCTTAGCTGGAGCGCCCAATTGCTCAATTGCTCGACTGTTCAGCCTTTCAAATGTTCAAATGTTCAAATTTTCGAACGTTCGAACCTTCGACGGCCAAGTTTTGAGCCAAAGTTTTGAGTGAAAGAGCAGAAAGAGCAAAAGCTCGAACGCCTTTTGCTTGAATGGCCAACTCGCTGGCTTCGCTTCCGACGGAGAGGAAGTCCTTCGAGAGAGTTGCAAAGGCTGCAAAGTAATGGCCACAGGCGATTACTTTGCCTCCTTTGCGGCCAGGAGAGTGTTGCGTGAAAGGGCGAAGAGCTAACAAGAAGAAGGACTAATAACTCGTTTAATTTGCCACCAAATTGTGAATGAAAGCTTTGTGTTTGGAGCCGGCGCAAGAGAGCCAAAGACTGGGGAGAGCTTAGAATGGGCAGAGAATGACGCCCATGCGACACAAACAAGCCTCATTGGGCTCACTCTTGCGGCTGACAGTCGGCCGCCTGTTGTTTTGGCTACTTAGGAGAAGTTGTGCGAGAGACCGTTTGCGGCTTGTGTGTTTGTGTGGCTGGTTGGTTAAAGCAAAGCCAATGGGCGTTTGTTTTAAGGGTCGCGGCAACAAGTTGTTGTTGTTGTTGTTGTGGGGCAACAAGAATAAGTCGGCGGGACAGTCCAAAGGATGACTGGGCGCAACTCGGCCGCAACTTGGGCAGAAGTCTGCCAGAAGGGCGACTGAGTGCGCCCCTTAGGGCCGGCCCATTGCTAGTCTGCGGCGGCTTGTCTGTGGCAACTGAGGCGCGCTCGTTGCCTTAGGGCCCAACGAGTTGCGGGCTGCAACTTGCACTGCACTGCGCGCAACGCAATTCGCCCATCGGCTGGCAGTGCGCACTGCTCGCCGCTGACAGTCTGCGGGCCAATTACGCGCAGTATTGCAATGGGCGCAAGTTTAAACTTTGTTTCCAGATTGCCCATCGACCATCGCCCATCGACCGTCGTCCATTGGCAGCAATCCAAAGGGCCGCCGCTCAATGAAACCCGACCAGTGGGAGAAATAATCGCCGCCATCTTGCCGCAAGAAGGCCCAACCAATGGCCCAACCAATGGCCAGCCCAATCACACTCAAGGGGCGTCTCTTTCCAGCCAGTGGAACACTTATAATAGTGTCTCAATGGTGGCCCTCCAGTGGCCAGATCAAGTGCACGCCGCCCATTCACAGACGCTGGCCAATGAGCTCGAAGGCCTATAAGCAGAGGAAGACTCGATCAGGTTTCGGGCAACAATTGGAGACTGTTTTTTTATGGCTTAGAGAGCAGTGGCTGCATCGGAGACACTGGTTGGAGCTGGACTCGTTTCGCGCCTCAGACAGTGTGTGCTGCTGCTGCTGTGTCGTGCAAATGATGACGAGCAGCGGCAGGCAATTGCAATCCAATTCAAGAGTGGGGAAAAAATATATATTTTCATATATGTATAGAGATAAATATATCAGAGAAGTGGAGGCAATAAAACAAAGTTAACGCGCGCTGGCGTGCGCCCATTGTCTAGCTGCGGCCTTTGTTTGGCCTCCTTGAGCGTCCTTCGCAGCGCAAAACACACACAGAGACTGACTGACTGACTGATGACTGTGTGCGCCAGAGACGCTTGCTGCTGCTGCTCTTTGCTCTCTGCGCTCGCCGGCCTGCAACTCCAATGGATGCACGAAAACTAGTTTCTTCTTCTTCTTCTTCTTCTCTTTCATTTCATTTTCCCTCCTTTTCATTTTCGTTTCCATTTTAGTTTTCCATTTCCATTTCAGCTTTCCATTTCAGCTTTCCATTTCCATTCCCATTTCCATTTCGTGTCCATTTTCCCTTCCCCATTTGGCTCTGTTTGATGAAAGAAAACGAGCCCAAATTAAACTCGACCAGCGCTGAGCTTGCGCTTAGAGTCGCCGCCGACCCTTAGCTTCAACTGCCTCTGCCGCCGCAGTGGCCAAGCCAGTTGAGGAGCTGCACTGGCCAAGCTCGTGCGCTCCCAGTGGCTCCTTGACACTAAATCAACTGGTGGCTCCAGCTCGCCGTTTTACTGCTGCGCCACACACAACAGTGGGCGGCCCCTGGCTGCTCCTTGCGCGCTCCTTGCCCTCTGGCCGCCCAAGCATCTGCATAATAAGACAAAAGGGAGCCACTGGAGGCGCGACTGCAGACAACAGTTGCTGGCCAGCTGCAGTTGAGCCCGTCCCACAGTTGGTCTACGGGCAACTTTGGGTTGCAAGCGGGCCACTTTTGCGCCAGTGACAAGTTGCGATTTTGCAGCGCGCCGCAAATTCTGCACTGCAGACAAGTGCTCCTTAGGGCCAGTGCAGTGCAATGAGTTTGATTCAGTGCAGTGCATTGCATTGGAGACTGCAGTGCGCAGAGAATCCAGCGAGCGTGCAAGTGGCCAGCTCGGCCGCAGTTTGTGGGCGCGCCGCGCGCGACGACCCGCAGCACAAACGAGCGCGCTCGGCTACACCTTAGGGCTGGCGAGAGGCGAGTGGCAGCAGCCAACAGGCAACAGGCCGTGCCAGCCCGGCCGGCCGACTAATGAAGACGAGCCGGGCGGAAAAAACGGCCGCCAACTGGCCCAGCTAAACTATAAGCGGCCCACTCGTTCCACTTGGCACCGGCGGGCACTCTTAGGAGCGAGAGAGAGAGAGAGAGACACGCAGGCGAGAAGAAGAGCACACCCTCGGCCCGACTTATTATCTGCTCGCTTCGATCTTGGTGAGCGCCTTTTGTCTGGCGACAGTTGGCCCGTTTCTAAGGTGCAACTGGCGGCCAGAGTTAGTGCTCTCTGCTACTCTGGCGCGATTAATGCACTCCAATCTTTGGACGCAAGCTCCTCTGGCCAATGTGGAACAATGGCCGTCCGAGTTCTAACTGCGAGTCGGCGGCAGAGGCGAGCTCGAGGGCGAGGACGAGGACAAGGCAGAGTTTGCAGAGGACAGGAAGCAGTGAAAAAGTGCTCGAAGAAGCGGCGAAAAGGCGCAAAAAGTGTCCTCCCAGCTGGCTTCTTCATCAGCCGAAGAGGCGCCCACAGCTAAGGGCGCCCACTAAGCTCAGGCTGAGTTTCAGGAGGCAGCAGATCAGGTGACCAATGTGATAATCAGTGGCCAACAATTGTCGCCCAAGCTGCAAGTGGAAGCGGCCGAGAAAGCAATTTGTCTTCGGAGGCGACTGGCCTTTTCGAGCAAACTGGCGCTCCAATGGTGCTAGTCCATCTACTGTGGCAACTGTGGCAACTGTGGCGCCCAATGCGGAATTGGGCCGCCCCTCAGCCGGCCGGCAGGTTCGCGCCGGGCCAGACTGAGCGCCGCCGCGAGTGGCGCTCAGACTGGCGACGGGTCGGTGGTTGCACTTGGCCGCTGCTTGTGTCTAACTCTGGCGCAGTTTGTTATTATTATTTCTGACGATGATTACTTTGGGCCGAGGACAAAAGTGGCGCCGACGCCCAAGCTGCGCCATTGGCTTCTGTGTGTTGGCCGCGCGTCAAGTGTGCAGCGCGCGAGTGTCTGTCTCTGCGCGCACTTAGCACTGTTCACTGTACGATGTGCACGGCGAAGAGTGCACAGTGCAGCACAACAAGTTGGGAGTGCGCGCGCCCAAAAGGGGGAAAGCAGCCGCACCTAAGCAGCGGCCGCCCATTGCAAGCACCTCTCCTTCCCCCTTTCTGCCCCTCGTTGCGCGACCTTAGGAGTGGGGCGCCTTTTGCTGCCCTTTTGCCGCGCTCCAGACTGTCTGTGGCGGCGCTCTCTTTGCGCCATACTGGCCCATTTGCGCCGCACTCTCGCCACCTAACAAGCCCCACAACACGCTCCCACTCGCACACACACTGACAGCTCCGCATCAAGTTGCCTCCCTCTTGCTCTCGAGCGGCGGCGGCGGAGCCTCAGCAATAATAAGGGCGAGTCTGTCTCCAGTTGTCGCTGGATGGGATGGAAAAGATGGAAAAGATGGCGCAAAAAGGGCAAACACTGGATGAATGGCGCCGGTGAATGGAAGAAATGAATTGTATGAATGGATGACGAAGGCATGAGAAACATGAATGAAAGATGGCCCTTTGGGTGGGAGCAGAGCAGAGCAGAGAGCAGATAAGCAGCGTTGGTTCATTGGAAGCAACAGTGGAAGGCCAAGTTGTGCCACTTGCCGAGTGGCTGTCTCTCTCTCTTTCTCGTGCAACACGCCTCGTGTGCTCGCCGCAGACTAGGCCAGGCGAGTGGGGCGGCCCCAAAGTGGCGGATTTTGCGTTTTGGGGCACCCAAATGGGGCGTCTGTTGCGAGTTTTGAGTTGTGTGCTGTGCTTGGGCTCGGCGAGTTGGCGTTCGGCGGGCGCCAGTTGCAAGTCGCCAGTCGCCAATCGCCAGTCGCAAGTCGCAAGTCGCGAGTTGCAAGTTGCGCCCACCGGCCGCAGACTGGGTGGTGGCCGTCTGCGCGCACCAGGCCCAGTGGGAGCGCGACCGTTGGCCAGTGGGAGGCGAGCGGGCCGAGCAAGAAGCAAGAAGCAGGGAGCAAGAGGCAAGGAGGAGCAGCAGCATAAGAAGGAGGAGCGCGCGAATAGGTTGCGGCCGAGGAGGAAAAAGTGTGGGAATTTTTCCTCTCTGGCCAGCAGCTGCAAGCGGCCGGCCCGCCACAACCACGGCCCACTCCTTAGGGGCGGCGGCCCGCTCGCTCGGGCGCGTCCGCCCGTTCGGCGCAGCGCGCGGGGGGCGTGGCTGCGGGCCACTGTGTGCAGCGGCGCGCGCTCGCACTGGGCCCGCAGCACCGAGGGGGGCGGGGCCGTGGTCGTGCCCGAGGCGCGCCAATGAGCCTGGCGCGGTCCGCAGGCGCAACTTCACTTTCGCGCACCGACCGGCCGGGCGGCGCGGCGGCGCGTCGTGCAGTGACGCCCGGAAGTGGCCGGCCAACACGCTCAGTGGCCACTGGCCGGTGGCCGAGGCAGCGAGAGGCGGCCAGTGTGTGGGGCTGGGGCCGTGGAAGTTCTCGCGCCGATGCACGAGGGGGAGGTCAGAGACACTGTGGGACGGGCGGCGTGAACCCCGTGCAGCAGCTGTCCGAGCGGCGGGCCAGTGTGAGTGCGCGCAGGGCCGCTTGTGCCCAAGTTGCGACAACAGCAACAGGCAACAGTGAATGGCAACAGGCCGATGGGCAACAGGCCGATGGGCAGCCACGACCGCAGCAACAAGGCGCACTGGGGCCCAAATCTGTGCCCGCATGCAGCCGGCCGTGTGTTTGCTGAAAAGTGGGCCCCAGTTGAGCGTGTATCAAAGTGGGCGCAAAAAACTCGTGCGACAAAATGTATCCCGCGCGCGCATTCCCCTGCACGCACTGCTCGCCGTTCCCACTCCTCCGGGCCGAGCACAAGAAGGCCAGCCGAAGCGCAGACTAAGCGCAGAAGAAGAGCCCCACAAGAGCGGCCTCTGCGCTCAACTTCCGGCCGAGTGTTTCCATGAATGAACGGGCCTGCCCGCCCGCACCAGTTGCGCGCCCCAACGAGGCCCACTACACGCTGGCCGCCCTGCCAGACGCCCGAGAGCTCGTCCACCTCTGTCCTCCACTGGCCACTGTCTCGGCCGGCCCAAGTCCGCCGCTTTCGCCCCTCCAGCTCGTTCCAAGCTGCACGGGCGGGTTCTCCAGTGGGTGGGCGTGGCGCGCGGTGAATAATCCCGCGGGGGAAAGCAGGCGGGGGAGGCAGCGCGCACTGTATTCATTGTGCGCAGTGTGTGCAGTGTGCGAATTGTATGCAGTGTGTGCACTGTGTTAATGCTACGCAGTGTTGGCCCGCAGAGGTGGGGGCGAGTGGGCAAAGTGAGCGCGACTGCAGCCAGACCGATGCCGCGCGCACTGTGCTCTGCTGCCGAGGGGGCGAGATTGGCGATTGTTCAATCTGCGGCTCATTTGCGTGCCGCCAGTGGGGCGACACTTTCCGCCCCTAAGGAGCCGCAGCAGCCGCCCAGCAGCCGATGGGCCAGATGCAGGCCGCGCGCGACCGTGGGAGCACCATTGGATCAGCTGCCGAGTTGCGCGCCCACCAAGAGTCGCCCTCCGAGTCACCTGAGCCTCGAGGTTGATCAATCGGGCGGCTGGCAGAGAGCAAACATTAGCACACCAGCGTCACACTGGCGCCAGTTGGCAGCTCTTCGCCCTTTTCGGCCGCATTATCCAACCAGCAGGCCTCTTTTCTCGCCTTTCTCGCCTTTTAAAGTTGCCGCTTTCAAGTTTGCCAGTTCGCCGCTTTGAACCATTTTAACCAAGTTCCCAAGTTTGCAATTTGGCTCACAAGGAAAAGCCAGCGAAAAGCAAAGAGTTGCAGCTTGGAGCTCGCGACTTGCAGTCACGCAGTGCAGCTCGCCGGCCCTTAGCTGTGGAAGCAGTTTGCGCATTGCAGTCCAATCGGCAGCCCTAATCTCTGGCGGCAAACCAACGAGCAACAAGTCGCCCGAGCTAGTCACTGGCGACTTGTCCAAACTCAACCAAACTGGGCAATTTCCACTTATTATCAGGCCAGTTTGTGTGTCAAAGTGACTTCCGGCGCGCGAGTTGTCCAAGCTGCAAGAAGGCGCAAAAGCTGAAACAGTTGCGCTTTTCGTGGAAGCTTTTCGAAGGGCCAAGATGTGGCCCATTGAAAAGAGCAATCCCAATCGGCGAGCGCAAACAAACGCATCCTTAGCCACGAGCAACAGCGAACAGTTTCACTTTTTCCAAGCCGCATCGCTTTCGGATGGACCCACTTCCGGTTGGGGGCGGGCCCACCAAAGGGCAATGGTCGCAGCTTTGAGCTTTGGGCTTTCAGATTGAGGCTTGAGGCTTGAGGTTTGAGGTTGGCCCAGTGGAGCGGCCGAGCAGTGGCCTTTGCTCGTGGACTGAGTTGGCCTTAGGGGTCGCGCAGAGTGCGAGTGTGCGGCCGCAGCTCTGCTTTGGCGGCCGCAAATGGACCCAAACGGCGGCCACTCCAGCGCAGTCTCCAGTGCTCAGTGCACAGTGCGCGGAGTCTGCGCACTAAGCACTAAGCACTCGGCCGCACGCGAATCTGCACGCGCTCGCCTCCACTTCCGGCGCAGCTTTCAGGTCGGCGCTCCAAGTTGTGGCTCAGCTTCGGCGTGTGGGCGCTCGTGTGGCCTCGAACATTGTGGAAATGCGAATTTCGAATGCTTCTGAAGTTCTAAAGTTTTGAAATATCTGGAAATCCAGAATTTCAAAAGTTCGCAGTCACAATTTGCCGCCTCTTGGGCCCCCTCGAGCGCCACCCCAACCAAATGGCCCGCCGGCGCAAGGTGAGCGCCCCCCGCCGAAAGGTGACCGAAGGCGCTCGTGTGGCGCGCGCGTCGCTCGCTGGCCGCAGCACGCGCCCCACTTCCGGCCGCAACTCGAGGTTCGCGTCCGGCGAAAGTTGAGCTCAACTTTTGCTTCAACTTTTGCTTCTAAGCAGCGGCCGGAAGTGGCTCTTTGTGCGCCTCGTTGTCCCGCCGCAGTTGAGCAACAGGCGCGCAACAGGCGAGCGGAATGCATGGAGACCAGTTTGCCCACGACTAAGGCCCCTTTTCGGCCTCACTCTTCACCACAGTCTTTCGCTACTTTGGGCAACCGCACAGGAAAATTGATTGGAATCTTCTAAATTTTCTAAATTTAAGCAAAACATAGTCTTTGTTGGGTAAAACTGACCGTTTTTGATTCAGCTGGATTCTCCAGCTTTCCAATCGACCTCCCGCTCGGCCTCTTATAGGCTGGCCGCCATGTTGCCTGAGCCGCGCTGAATAGAGCAACTCTGCAACTGGGAAAGCAGATCGTGAGCTTGGCGACGTTGCGGGGAGAGAGTGTGGTGCCCAAGGCGAGACTGTGGCCCGCGCGAGTCAGTCTGTGCTCGCCTGCCGTCTTGGGGCGGCTGAAATTTGCCAGATCGGCCGCGTGGGCCTCGAATTGGAAGCGGCCTGGCGCGAGCCACTTAACGCTCCAGTGGCACCTCTTGAGTTTTTGCGCTTCCCAAGGCGCTGGAGGCGCATTAGTGCAGTTCAATTTGCTTGTTAGTGCAATGGACGAGCCAGCAAGGCGGCGGCTTGTCTCTCGGGCTGAGCGCGCCCCAAGGAGAAAGTGCATTGGAAAGTGCATTGGAAAGTGCACGATGCAGTGCGCTCACTGTGCCGCCTTCTGTGCACAGTGGAACCTCTGCAGCACTAGACCTAAGGACCGTCCAACTGCACACACTTTACGCAGCAAAAGCAAAAGCGAAAGCAAAAGGCCCACTCGCAGTCTCGCTCTCAGCCGCTTCAACAAATCTCAGCCACGCGCCTCAACGGCCCCCAATCTCTCGCCAATTAGGCCTCGTCGTCGCCTTATCGCCGGCCCACCAGAGAGGCCGAACCGCGCAGGACAAGCAAACAAGCGGCCAGTGCGCCGCCCAGCTCCGAGCCACCGACTGTCTCTGGCTCGCTCGGCCTCACTCTCTCGAGCTGGGCGCCTCTTCCTCCCCCCCCCCGAGCGAGAGGGCGCCCCCTGGCAGCTGGCCTCTTGGCGCGTGCCACTGCGGCCCATTGCGTCGGCCGGCCGCTCATGATGATGATGATGATGATTATTATTATTGTGTTATTATTGTTTTTGCCTCCATTGAGCAGCCAACTATTGGCCCATGTTTGTAGTCGGCAGGAAACGTTCCTCTCAATTCCTCTCATCCAAGTCCAGCGGCAGACTAGCTCTCCAGCGCAGAATGAAAAGCTGCAAGAGGCTGCCCACAGTCAGTCTGTGGCCAGGCGCCACTCTTGGTCTGTTTCTGCGCATTTGTGCCAGTTTGTGCTCGCAAACGAGCCGACCAGAAGAAATGGGCTGACAAAATTTAATTGCCAGCCAATTGTGTCTGGCCGCCTTCTCGCCTTTTTCAGTCTCTCTCTGTCTCGCCTTCTGCTAGTCTCTGGCCTCGCTCGCTGGCCAGAGACTAGCTCGCGTGCCCAAGCTGCTCGCCCACAAGCCACAAGCCACAAGCAACAAGCCACAAGCGACGAGCAAACCACAAGCCGGCTTCTGCACGCGAGACTGTCTCTGGCCACTTCTCTGTTTGGCGGCCAAACTTTTCCCCAAAGCTCGTTTGTCAACAAAGCGGCGCGTCAGATGCGACGAAATCTTATCTCGTCCGCGAGAGATTCAGCTCATAGATGAAGAAGAAGAAATGGAAAAAGGGAAGAAAAAGAGCAAAAAAAGGAGCCTCCATTTTGGTGCTGAGCTCCATTTTTGGGCCACCCTAAGCTGCCCTAAGGACGCCCTAAGGATGCCCTAAGGATGCCCCAAGGATGCAAATTGCCTCCTGGTCGCGCGCTCAAGTCATCCATTGCGGCGGCCCATTTGCGAGTCACTGTCTGAGGCAATTGCGAGCTTGCTAGCCACTTGGGCGAGCCTCCAAATGGATCGTGTTGCGCCCCGTCGGCCGTCCAGAAGCTGTCCTAAGGGTTAGCGACGAGCGACGATTGGCCTTTTCCATTTTGCGAAGACAATTTTCGGAAAACTTTGGAAAACTTTTGCAAAATCTGCGCAAAAATCTGCGGAAAAAATCTTCCAAATTTCGCCAATTTCGCAATATTTTTCCAAAAAACACAAAGAGCGCCCCCTTTTGGAGCGCCCAAAAGCGGAAATCTAACTCAAGAGTCTACTTACTCTGCTCTTTTTCGACCTCATCTTCATCCTCGTCTTCATCCTCGTCTTGATCTTCAGCTTGGAATAAAGTCCCAGTCTCGCTCGAGCCCAAAGGCCAGGCCGCAAACTGCAGCCTCCTGCTCCATTCGACGCCTTGCTGGGCGACTTCCGGCCGGCCCACTTTGCAGCCGGCGAGCTGGCGGCTGGAGGAGACAGTCTTGCGTCTGTTCTGTGAGTTTCTGCACACTTTTGGGGCCGCTAAGCTGGCGCCCAACTGGCCAGTTTGGGTCTGATCTTGCGGCTGATGTTGCAGCGCCAAAAGGTGGCCTTCCAGCTGGTGTTCCATTTCCATCTCGAGACAGGCGAGCAGATCGTTGGCCTGCAACAGGTTGCTGCTGCCAGCCTCTTGCTCTGGTGGGCCGGCGGGCGCGTACATGGCGCCCTGCCGCTAAGCTCTGCTGAGTGTCTCTCTCTTATTTTCTTGCTCTCTTGCTCTCCTCTTTCTGCCTTCTCGTCTCGCTCGATTCTCTGCTTCTTCTCGTCTCACTTTCTCCTCAAAACAAGGCCAAACAAAGCCCAAAAAGAGCCAAAAATGTGCCTAAAATGAGCTAAAAATGAGCCAAACTCAAGCTCGAGAGCCGCTCGGAAGTGAAGCGCAATTGTTGCTGCGAGTTGAGCGTGTTTCTGGCGCACTGCAAACTCTTTTTTGCGCCCTTTTCTCTTTTGCGCTCTCCTCTGGCCGCCCAAAAACACCCAAGCTCCACCGGCGCCTCCCAGGCCAAAGCTTGCCAAGTGCACGCGCAAACTCAAGCTCAAGCTCATGGCCACCGAGACACACGCGCAGACAGACGCCCAAACACACAGACGCTTGGGGGCGGCGCTCGTTTGGCTGCGCCGGCGCTAGAGACTGGCTGCGGGAGGGCAAAGGGCGCCAATGGGAACAATTAGGCCACGATTGGCTGATTGGCTGATTACTGATTGGCTGATTAGCTTAGCTGATTGTATTGGTTGGTTTTCGATTGATTCTCGATTGCACTGGCTCTTTGGCTGCAGACAGTCTGGAGTAACGGAACGCGCTCGCTGCGTCTGAGTGGGGCGCCTGTTTTGGCGCTCGTTTTGGCGCCTTGCCTCTGGCTTCGGTTGGCCGATTGGAATTCCATTGAGGCGGCGCTGTGGAAGCCCAACTGGAGCAGTGGGCGGCCCTTTTGAGTGCCGTTATCTTGGGCAACAAGTGGCGGCGCGCCGCAGGAGCCAGCCCTAAGCTGCGGCCCAAAGCAGTGCAGCCAACGCAGTGCAGCCGAAGCAGTGCGCACTATTCGCCAAAAGTAGGATGACAAATTTCTGTGCAGCCCTGCGTACAAATGTAACCCTATTTTTGACGCACGCTGCCCAGAGAGCAACGCGCGCGCCCTAAGGAGCGGGCGGCCTTCTGCGTGTGGCGGTGGGAAAAAGGACAACAACTCGCAGTCGGCCAGACATAATAGCTAACACAAGCCAGCCGCCGAGGCGCCCAACTGCTCCCGATTGCTTTCCAGCGCGAAAACAACTGTGGCAAACTGTTGTTTCCACTGGCAAGTCGCCAGCCCATTGGTCTGCCGGCTTCATTAGCTTTTCATTAGCTTGCCGCGCGAGTGCAAGTGAGCAAGGAGTGACAAACGTTGTCTGACTCACAATGCTGCTCAAGAAAGCCCAAGACTGTGACTGGCTGCCTGTGTTTTCGCCACTTTTCGCCACAACACTCTCAGGCGCCACTTCTCAATGTCGCTCGACTTCGCTGGCTGGCTGGCCAACTTGAGGCTGACAAAGAAACGAGCTCGCCTCCAGTGCACATTTGCGCCGCTGTTTAGCTCCAAAGTGGCGCCTGTTCTCAGCGCTAAATAAACTTTCTCTCCAAATTAGTGTCCAAATTAGTTGACAAAAACTGCCTAAAATTGTCCGAATTCAAATTGATTCCTTTGAGATATTTAACTGTCTTGTTCAATGTCCATTTCGTCCCATTCAGTGTCTATTTTCTCTCATTCAGTGTCTATTTTTGAAGCTCAACTGCTCGACGCAAACTGCATCAAACGGCGATCGTGGAAATGTCTAAAACTTGCTGAATTTGAGCGCAAAACGAGTCAGAAACTTGCACAAAGTGGCCCAAATGGAAGCCGATTTCTTGTCCATTCGGATTTCCAGTCCAAAAGTGGTCAGGGCGAAAGTGGGCGGCTGAAATTGGGTGAAAAAGCGAGGAAAATGTGGAGAAAAGTGAGGAAAAAATGGAGAAAAGTTGCTCAATTTGGCCAATTCATGAGAAGCCAGCTTGGCGTTTCGCTGGCACTTGTTGGAAATTGGAGAAATTTGAGTGAAAGCAGAGTGCAAATTGGGATTTTGGCATCGATTTTTGCATCAAAGTGGCTCGTTTTGCGCCAGAAGTGAGCCCAAATTGAGTGCTGCAAGGCGAGCAGAGCGGCGTCACACAGTCTCTGTTGCTGTGCGCTCACTTTCGGGCCGAAAACAAACAACTTTCGTCGGCTGCTTGGCGCTCTTTGTTGGCCAACTTGTTGCCCAAATTCAATTCAAATGCCAGAGGAAAGCGCAAACAAAGCTCGCGCAACAATGGCAAACCTTCTGTTTGTCGAGCCAAAGTTTGGCCCTGAGCTCAAGTTTGCCACTTTCACCTCCAAAGAAGCGGCCACACACAAAACAACTCGACTTGTGCCGAGCCGAACAAACTGCAGTGATCTTGAATCGGCGCTTAGACTCGCCCACTGCGGCGCACAAGGCAGACACTCTGCGCCTAAGTGGCCGAACTGGTCGAGGCCGATCAGTTCGGAGCAGACGGACCTTAGGATGGGCTTGGAATAATGCAAGCTTGTGCTGCAGAAGAGGGGAAAAGAACGGCTGCTTTGCCCCTCTCGTTGCGTGCTTCTCAGTGTCACTCTGCGGCCGCCCCTTAGGACTGGCCGCAGAGTGACGCAAAGGAGGCGGTCGATGAGTTATAATGATCGACTTCATTGGAGAGTTTCTATTGCAGAACACAGAGCAGTTTGCAGGAACACTGCTGCACTCGAGCCAGAAGACTGCGCGTCCTCCACGCGCGACAGTCTCTAACAACTGCACCACTTCAGGCGCCCCTCTGGCCCACTGCTCTCCTGGCGCCAGACTGACTGCGCCGCCGGAAGTGCAGTGGCCACCACTTGACGCCCTTTTGGGTGCGCGAAAAGCGGGCGATCGTGCGGCAAACGAGCACCACTCGGCGGCTTGTCCATCGGCCAGTTTCTGCCTTTGGGTGGCGAATTTTGCGCCAAATTTTGCACTAAACTCTGCAAATTTTGCATCAAACTCTGCAAATTTTGCATCAAATTCTGCACAGTGTTGCGCGAACTTGGAAACAATTTTCTGAACACTTTCACAAGGCCGCCCAAGCTTGACCCAGTTGACAGCGGCCAGTTGCACGCGCCGCCCAAACGACCAGCGCTCGTCTCTTTGCCTAAAATGAACTGGCTCCATTGAGCCACGCCCGTCCAGTTGGAGAAGGCGAATTGGCGCTCGCGAAATATCATAATTTCCAGCAGAAATCCAATCTAGTTTCAAACAAAACTCCAATTTTCACCAAAAATTCTCTATTTTCAGACCTAAGCTCACACTCAAACGAAGGTTCTCACGCACAACTGGGCGGCCTCACTCGATCGAGCGTCCAATCAACAATTGATTGCCGCTCCAAATGAGTGCCAGAAGTGCCCAACGGCGACCAGTGCAACAGTATCCACCGGTCGTGTGCAGAAAGTGGCTGGAAAGTGACTGGAAAGTGGCCCGAAAGGGCACCTTTTCCTCCTCTGCTGCAACTTCTCCACCGGCCAATGTCCACTGGCCACTGGCCACTTGGTGGCAAAAGGCTGGCCGGAAGTTGGCCGCGCAAAGTTCCTGCCTGAGTGAAGAAATTGCGCGATGAGATTGGGGCGCCATTGAGCTGGATCGGTGCGCAGTCGGACGCAGTGTTTTGCTGCGGGCCAGAAGCTTGGGTCTAAGCTTGGCCGCAGACTAGCTTGCGCGCAGAAGCACAAGCAGAGCTTGTTTCTGCTTGGCCGCTGGACAGTTGGTTGCATTTGCATTTGCGCAAAATTTTAGAGGGTTATGTTTTTGTTAAAAAATTGCTCTGTTTTGGTTGGCAAAATCATTGGATTTCTGCTCCAAAATGCAAAATGCAAAATCTTCCTTCTCTTACGCCTCCTTGAGCCTGTTGGGCGGCGACTTTCCGGCCGCCTGCGAGCAGCGTGCGACTGTCTTTGGTTGGAAGAGAAATGGAAAAAGGGCGACAACTTTTGGCAATTTTCGTCCAACTTGCGAATGTCCAAGCTGCCCTCTGGCCTGGCCAGCAGACCAGCGCTGCCCACTGGCCAGAGAGGCCCACTCTCAGGCGGTCAGTCTGGCCCGCAGAGCCAGAGACTGTCTGCCGAAGCAGTGGTCTAGAAGGCCAGAGTTGCGCTCCAGAGCAGAAGACACGCTTCGAGCAAGCAACGAGCCAAGCAAAGCCGCTTTCCTCTGGCCAACCTTTGGCCATCATCATTTCTCAAATCTGCTCGCCTGGTCAGCCGGCAATTGGCAGAAGTGGACGCGCGGCCGCAGGAGGCGCGTCCCTCCCAGTCTTAGTCTCAGTCTTAGTCATAGTCATAGTCTCACTCTCAATCTCAGTACGAAGCTAAGGCTAAGGTTGAGGCCAAAGCTAAGGCTCAGGACGCGCCGCTGCTGCTCACCTGGTGCACAAGCAGCGCGCGCCCTCCGCTTTCTGCTTTCTGGTCAACCATTGGCGATCGCCCATTGCTTTTGCTTTGGGCGCTCTCTTTGCGCTCTGTGTTGCCGCTCTTTGGGCGCGCCCTAAGGAGCCGCTTTTCTGCTTTATTAAATGCACCATTCGAATGCTTCAATCTTTGACCCCATTTATTGCACAACAACAAGAGAAACGCACACAGAGCCAGCCTTCAAATGCATTGTTTCGCGCACTCTAAGCCAAAACTGTTACATTTTCATTTCCTCCCTCGACCAAAGTCTGCCTGTAACTTCCAGCCAGCCAGCCTCCAACTAGAGACTGTCTGCTTCCCCCTCAAGTGGCCCACAAACACGCAGACTGCCCGCCGGAAGTGCAGCATGGCCAAAAGGGGAGCTTCTTTCTTGCCTTTCTTTTGCCTCTTTCTTGCCTCTTTTGCGTCTCTTTTGCCTCTTTTGCAGTGAACTGTTGCTGGTGCAAAGGCGAACAGTCGTCCTCTGTTTAATGAACGTCCAATGGATGCAAAACTGTTGATTGGGTTCCCTTCGAATGGGCCCAATATTGCACCATTGGCGCCCTTTCGCTGCCTCTTTGTGGCTTCCTCCTGCTTTGCTCCTTGTCTCTGGCAGACAGTGGCAGTTAACCTGAACTTCCGGCACCTTTGGGGCGCCCATTTCTTCGCTCGTGCTCCAGCAAAGCAATTCGGCTCCATTTTGCCATTTCGTGCTCGCCCTCCAGCGGAGCCTAAGGTGTCGCCTGAGACGTGGATCTGGTCCGCTGGTTCACTTTGCGCTCTGGACTAAAGGCGCAAAGTGAACCTTAGGCCAAGTTGCAAATCCGGCAATTCGGGGCCCAAACTAAGCAACAAGCAAAGAGCAACAAGCAACAAGTAAACGCGCAACAAGTAAAAGTGGAGCTCCCCTCAACTTCCGTCCGCTTAAGTCGCCGGCGCGGAAGTTGGCCCGCCGGAAGCGAACCGCGCGCAGCCGCTCCTTAGGGGCACAGGTCTCGTGCTTCTGCTCGTGCTTCTGCTTCTGCTTTTGCTTCTGCTTTTGCTTTTGCTTTTGCTTCTACGTGGCCCTTTGCCTGTTTCCCTTCCGGGCCACTTCCGGTTGCCGACTGGGCGCTGCACGTGCGCCCTAAGGTTCGCTGCACTGGCCAGTGCGCGCCGGCCGCTTGGGTGGCGCCGAGAGGGAAGCTTTGGGGCAACTGTTTTGCTTTGTTTTCCGCTTGGAGTGCGCGGAAGATCGAGAGTTTCTCGCAAAAACAACACACTTTTGAGCAAGATTTCGAGCGGCATGAACCAATGCATTCGGCCACAGTGGGCAGACTGCATTACGTGCTCTCTGCTTTCTGCTTTTGCTTTGGAGCTTCTGTTTTGGAGTTTAGCTTTGTTCAAAGCTCCAAATTGAATGCAGGTCAGTGAGCAATGGGCAGTTTGCGAGAGGCTGCCTTTCTTGCTGCAAGATTGCAATTCAGTGCAAAATTGGGCCCCAAAGTGACAACTTTTGCATGCAAAAACACTGCCAAATGACTGTCTCTCAATCTCAATCGGCAGCTCTAAGGCAGCTTCTGAGCTTTGAGTTGGCCAAGTTGGAAAAACATTGCATGAATGGAGCTTCTTGGCTGCCCTCAGGCTGGACCTTTTGGGCGAAATTTGGAGAAAGTTTGGATAAAATTTGGTTGAAATTTGGATAAAATTCAGAGAAAATTCGCAGGAACTTTGGCGGAAATTTGTGCCTCATCGAAAAGGGCAGCGAAAAGGCAGTCTTTGGGCAGTTTAAAGGAGCGCACGATGCGCCAAATTGAGATGTCGCCCCAAAGACTAGCGCAGACTAGCAGCGGCCGGGGAGCTAAGCCGATTTGTGTTGCAAAGGATTTGTTTCAATTTCAATTTAAGCTCGCCTGTGGGCCAATTGTGCAACTGGTCGCCAGCTGATAGAGCTACTCTCTGTTGGAAAAAAGAGAGAAAAAAGTTAGAGAGACACTCTCTCCTTGAATGGACACTCACTGGCCGCTTTTCTGCACCAATTTGGCCAACTGCTCGCACTGACCAGCGGCCAGTTGGTCTGTGCGAGTGGACGTCGCAAGGAAAGTGTCTTTTTCCAACTAGCCAGAGCTGAGGGTGACCAATTTTCCAGGTTTCCAATTTTCCAGCTTCCCAAGTGGCCAAGTGATGTCCAAGTGGCGCCCGCGGCCACTCGACACTCTCGAGAGCGAAACAGAGACAGAGACAGAGATTGGGACCAGGTCTACTTGTTGAGCGGCGGCCAAATGAGGCCGCGGGCAAAAGAAAGAGAGAGAGAGACTGAGAGCGGCGAGAGGAGATGATTGATTGGGCAGCTTTGGGCGGCTAAGGAGCGGGCGAAATTGGGCCAGCAAGTTGCAAGTTGCAAGTTGCAGTCTCCAGTTTGCAGTTTGCAGTTTGCAGTTTCCAATGGGCCTTAGTGTGCAGAGACGCGCGCTCAGTGAAAGCGAGAAGTGCGCGCTGCTCGATTGACGCGCACAAATCAATCACTCTCCATTGCGTCCAAATGGGCACTCAATCGCCTGAGGCAAATTTGTGTCACCCATTCAACGACTTCAACTTGACTTCCACTCTGCTTCAGGCCCCAAACACAGTCTCTAGCCTCTCTCATGCGAGCCCAAACTTGGCCACTGGACTTGAACTCGAGGCTCAAGCCTCAAAACTCAATGCCTCGAAGCTCAACCTCAACTCGAACGCAAACTCGACCCAAACGCCGACTGATAACGAGCCAATAAAGTGGCCCTCCACACTCGCCACACACACTCTCTGGGCCCCTTTTGCTCTTTGCCGCCGGAAGTGGACAGACTGGCCCCCAAAAAAGGCCTGAAAAGGGCAGTAAAAAACACAATGAACTGAAGAGACACAACCGTCTGGCGTCTGTGCACTCCATTGGGCTGACCTTGTGTGCGCCCCCAAGAGTGTTTGCGGTGCTCGTCACAATGGTTATCAATGCAGCGCTCATCAATGGGCAGCACTGAGCGAGTGCAGTCCATTTCCACTGTCCATCAGTGTCTCTCTCTGGCGGGCCACTTGCGTCGGCGCTCGTTAATCGCGATGAGAAGCGTGGCGCTCGCGTGCCACATGCTTAGGCTAGAGGCTAGAGTTCAGAGGCTAGAGAGTAGAGGCGAGCAGTTTCATGGCCACTTGTTTGCGTGGGTTGGCCGGCGAGCGAGTTTTATTTCCAACACAAGTTTTCCAGCAAAACTTTGTTCCCATCCGTCGAACTGGAGCCCAGAAGGTTCCTCTTTGCCGCAGACAAGCACTGGCAGCCAAGCGGCAGACTAGCGCAGAGGCTGTGTGCCAAAGAGCAATGTCGCATGTCCGTCCACTTTGCTCTGCGTTGTGCGGCACAACTTGTGGCTTGTTCGCCGCACACAGTCTGCGGCACACAGTCTGCGGGCCAATCTCTGCGGCCAGAAAGCGCAAACTTTCGCCTGCCACGCCTCATGTCGCGCGGCCCATTCACGCCACTCGATGTCCATTTGTTTTCGCGAACCCAAGTGATTGATTTTCCTCTCGGCCGGCCAGTCCTAAGCTCGGGCGGCCACTCGCTTGCGCAAGTGCTCGGCCCCGCAGCACGAGGGGCGCTGAGAGGCGTGCGACACGGCCGCCCGAGCACTGGCCAGCGGTCTGCGGGCGCCCAAAAGCACAACGCCGCCCGTCCTTAGGGTGGGGCCAGATTGGGCGGCCCTGTTTGGCGCCGCTCAAGTGTTTTCGGCCGGCCCGAAAGTGAGCCCCTTTTGTGGCCCCGGCCAAAGAGGCAAACCTGTTGCCTGCCTCTGTGGTCGGCGGCAAACGAGCGGCGCCACTCAGCTGCTCTTGACAAACACAATCTGAGCAGTGTGTTTGTTTTCCCATGCACGCCAAAGTGGCTCCTCCGCTGACAATGAAGGCCAGCCAAATGGGCGATTAATGAGCTGCTTTGCATTCGGCTTGCAACTGGCCTTCTGTGTGGCTGCATCACTAGCTGTCTCAGAGGACTGCCCGTCGACTGGAGCTAGTCTATTCGACGAGAGATGAAAAAAGAGGAGAGAAAAAAGAGGAAAAACATCTCCAATTGGCCACTGTTTCGGGAGACACACAGTTGTGGGCGCCGCCGAAATTGGGCCCGCATGCATTTGTGTGCTCAGAGCCAATTTATTAAATCTTTCGCCCTCCTCCAAATTTGGCGCCAAACGAGCGGCGATCGAAACGGGCGACAAGTTTTCGTGCAAGTCGCACGACTCGCACACAAACTGCACACAATCTGGCCACTTCGCACAAGCCGCAGACTGGCGCTAACCGAAAAGCGAAAAGCGAAAACTGCTTATCTCTTGCGCGCGCCCTCCAAGTGGCCCTCGCAGCCAACAGGTTGCACTTTCACTCCTCGTCTGCGGCCCAAACTCTGCCTCTTTGCACTGTTCAAACAGACACACTTGCAGTTTGTGATTGCGATTGCTGCCTCTTGGCGTGGAGCTCAAATCGGCGCAATCGGCAACGAGAAGAGGAGAAGAGGAGAGCCAGCCGAGAGAGGAGGGAGGACAATAAGTTTACCTGTCGTTTGCCTTTCTCACGCTCTTCTGCTGGCCCGAGCTGGTCGTCATCAGCAGCATCTTGTGGCTTGCCTTCTCTTGCAAGTCTTCAGCAGACCCACTCAGAAGGAGGAGAAACCAAGTGATCATTAATCTGCTTCTGTTGTTGCCTCTCGTCGCGTTCTGCTTCCTCCCGTCTGAGTGCGAACTGCACGAAAGCTCCTCTGCCCAAATCTGCCCCAGTCCTAAATGAGTTTTGCCCACAGGAACGGGCCAAAGTGGAGGCCGAAGGGGCGAGAAAAGGGACAAAAAGAATGGAAAGTGGGCGCGCAATGGTAATAATAATAATAATAATAATAATAATAATAACAGCGGCGATAGTGATAGTGTGATAGTGCCAGCGGGCCCAATGGGCAGTTTTGCTAATTTTAAATTTTAAATTTTGGATCTCTCCTCAGGCTTGTGGCCCCGAGGACTAGCTTTTGGACTGGCAGCAGTTGGAAAAGCTGTGGAAGAGGCGAGAGACTAGCTCGAGTGCTCGCAACACAGAAGCCTTAGCCACTCTCAAGCCTTAGCAGAGCCACACAGATGGGCCGCCCCCCAAAAGTTGGCAGCCAAACAAAAGCCACACAAGAGCCCCACACACAATCGCGCTCAATGGTGAATGGCGCAAAGTTGCTGCCCACTGGCCACTGGCAACTCGCCACTGGCCAGCCGCCTCCTCTAATTGTCCGCCGGCACACACGAACTGGTGGCGCCCCATTTATGTCACACACGCGCTCGCTGGTTGCGCTCCGCTGCCAAAGTGAAGTGGCCAAAGCGAAGTGGCCGCCAAAGACTGTCCTTGGTTGTTGTTGCACACAAACTCAGACTGGCTGGCAACTTGTTGCGCCGCGCTCCAACGCTCCCCCAAATTGGCCGCCGCCTCTAAGCACTGGCTTCTATTTGGCTCAGCTCTCTGGCACACCAAAACATAATTACCTCCCTCCTCTTTTTATTTCTATTCTTATTCTTCCTATTCTTTCCTCTAGCCTCTTCTTCTTCTTCTTCCTCTTCTTATTCTCCCTCCCAATTCGCCGCCTCCCATTCATTCATGACAATAAACGTTTCCAAGTTGTCTCCTCTGCTGCAATCAAGTGCAAACTTTATCTCTGCTCCTCAGCTCCTAATTCGCTAATTCTAATTCTAGATTGCCAATTATCATCCTCGCAGCTTGCCGGCCACTTGTGTCCATTCTGCTCGCTCCTTTTTCGCCTCTTCCTCTAATCTGCTCCCAACTGGCCACTAACTTGCAGCTAACAATGCCCAAGTCTCCATCCAAAGTTCACCAAACTGCCTAATGATCTGCCGGCCCATCTTTGCTCGCTCCAGTTGGCTAAACGTTGCGCCATTTGCTGCCCGCTTTTATTCCAAAACTCGAGCCATGTGACACTTGGATTCATCATGCACGATCCCTAAGGATCATCTGAAAGTTAACAACAAGTAGCCATTCGAGCGAAACTTGTTGCAAATTTTGCGCCGTTCTACAGAACTAAGTCGAACATATAATTGTACTCAAGTCCTCCTTTCATTGCATTGCACAGGTGTGTGTCTCTACAGGTTGTTGCCGAAATTTTGAGACTCTGCAAATATAGACTCGCTGCTCAGGATGCCCTTCTCCTATGTTCCTCATTTACGACTATCAACTCGAAGTCTCTCAGGGAGACTGACGAGGATAGTTGTCTCATTATAGGAATCTGGTGCTGAGTCTGAACGAGGAAAAAACTAGGAAATGTAGATCCCTAAGAGTGTCATCAAGGCTTGATGATCAGCTATTGTTATTGCCGCAGACTGTATCCCCCGCGACTGCGCCCCCTCTTGCCCTTCATTCTTCTTGGAACTGGAAAGGGGCGACTGAAATTTGGACTGCAGTCGGGCAGCTCAGAGCGCTATTGATCTTGGAGCTGGCAGCTGCAGTCGACTGCTTTTAGAGCACTGCGATCATTGGACGCTTGGTTTTGCACACGCGAATCTCGCTTTCTTGTTGGGACTGGAGCTAGCAGCTCAGTTCAGTTCTCCAGTCCAGCCGAGCGGCAGTCTCAGTCGTCTCGAAATTTCCACTGCTAGATGAATGCAGGCATGCGAAGGTCTCGGTCGAAAGATTATTATTAACTCAAGCTTTCGATATCATTCATCAAGGCCTTAACTTATTCGCTTATATTAAAAGATCAACAAAGCAAACCAATCATGACGGAACCTTACAAGGGGCCACCACTCATGGGGCACAATCTGCCCTTTTCGATCAAAAATCACCGCTATATCTTTATCGGCACCACATTGTATTTCGGATCGGCCATTGCCCTTCCATTTCTCACCCTACGTAAACAGTTGAAGAGGATGTACAACACTTGATTTGTCGTCAGCGACAACCAAGAAGAGGGCAGCCCAATATCACGAGAAATGGAAAGGATTTAGTGAAAGCGTTTGTAGAATCAGCGGACTATCAGCTGGGCATATTAGCGGAGCAAGAGAGGATGGATTCGTGGGCAAGTCCATGGTTGATGTGATTACCCAGCCGGCAACAAGCATTGTTAACTTTGCTACAGGAGCACTAAACTAGCACCTAGTTTATCTTGTAAACTTCTGAGGCGAGAAAATAAATTTAATTGCATCAATCTATTCCAAGGCAGCAAGAGAGAAGAAAAGGTCTCACTAGCTCGGAGGTTGAGTAAGATTCCTTCGTTCGTTTGAGAAACATTGACAATATCACAGGTCAAACAGAGCTTTGGTCTTCTCGGTGGTTGCATACGGGACAACGTTTGGCCGATTTGGCAGCATGGAAAGCGTCGTGCCAGTTTTGGAGACATTTACGGTGCAGTTTGTTCTTGCAATAGATTAGGATCGACTTGATTGTCTCGTCGTCCAATTGTTCTAGGCAAGCCACTAGTCTGTCCACCTTGTCTGCATCGGCCTGTGGATACTCTGCTTGGATGTCCTTGTGTGATTGGTCCTTGCAAGAGGAATCTTTGGTGTTTTTGTCACATCCCAAACGTCGAAGCACTAGCTCAAACTCCAGGTCGCTAACCACAAAGTCCTGGTGATCGAAGCCAAACATTGGTTCTTCCAGGTCTTGGTCATCTTTTCCCTCGGCATACCTTTTTGCAAGTATCTCCGCCCTCCTGAACTTGTCGATTTGGCCCTTGCACAGGCACAAGTGCTCTGTGCTCGCAACCCTTACCTTTCCATCAGAGTTAGCAACGGAAGAGTGGGTCTTCTCTGGATGAGGCTGAGTCGTTTTTGGACTGCCTGATCCAGTTTTCAGATCTGTAGGACGAGCAGATACCAAGTAACCTATGAGACCGAGTGAGATTGGAACAAATAGGCTCGCTTTGAGTAGCATCATTGAGCTTCTGATTTGCTTAGAGGACGATTGAATTTAAGCTACTGATTGGTTATATCGCTCGATTCTTGTTCGTGACACAGAGAGACAATC
>Ga0268247_10000110_pt1 | contig 26399 bp, 26 predicted proteins | sample AgamicOrMae_FD_200245 | JGI IMG/M metagenome (GOLD analysis project Ga0268247, IMG submission 200245) | Agave microbial communities from Guanajuato, Mexico - Or.Ma.e (v2) (version 2) | ecosystem: Host-associated > Plants > Phyllosphere > Phylloplane/Leaf | place: Guanajuato, Mexico | collected...
CCAGCATAGTTTCATCTAAATCGACAATGACCGCTTTAGGCTTGCCCGCCAGCGAAGCCGATTGATCAAAGGCCAGACGGGCGCTGTTGAATGCCTGCCAGCAGAGCGCCTGATATTCGCCGGACTGCTGGAACCAGTTCAGGGCCAGGACCGATTGTTGCCCCAGTTGCTGCTGTGCCTGCTGTCGGGCAGGTTGCGCGCAACCTGCCAGTGCCAGCGCAACCACCGCCGACAGCGCGAAATTCACTGAATGTTTCATCGTTTTATCCTAAGGTGTGAAAGATTTAAGTGGGTAACGCTTCAAAAATGTAGCAGTTAACGTAAGCTGAGGGCAGCAACATTACACGCTGTTTCAACAGGAGATGAGGATGTCCGCTACACCGCGTTCGCCGTTGCTTGATGCACTTGACTGGGTCGATTATGCGTTTCAGCCCGCAGGCGAACCGCCTCCTGATGATGCCGCCTATGCCCATCAGCGTCACAGCGCCGTCGTGTTAACCGACACTCACACTATTCCACCCAAAAGCGGTGATGCAGATGGCGTGATCGCCACCGGCCACCGCCCCGTCGCGGTTTACACGGCCGACTGTTTACCGGTGCTGTTTGCCGACAGCCAGCAGAAACAGGTTGCCGCTGTTCATGCGGGTCTGCAGGGGACCCTGGCTGGCGTGCTGTATCGGGCGGTAGCGCATCTTTGCGAACGCGGTGCCACGCCAGCGAGCCTGACGGTGGCGATTGGCCCGGCGCTGGCTCCCTGCTGTTTTGAGCTGGATCGTCAGCGTCTGGCAGAGATTGAACAGATGCCCGACATGCCATTGCCCCTGCGCTATTATGCGGTTCAGCCCCACAATCCCGGCGCTCAGCGCCCCCAGGCCGTTGCTACCCGTGGCGGTGTCTGGTTTGATCTACCGTATCTGGCGACGCAAATGCTGATAAAAGCAGGCATTCCGGCAGAAAACATTGACCCTGTCCACCAGTGCACCTATTGCACTACCGAGGCGGGCTCCAGCTACCGTTTCAACACGCATCACGGCAGTGGCTATCGTTCTCGCTATTCCTGGATTCGCCGCCGCTGAGGTTGCGCGCACATCCGCCGGCCTTCCCCTGCATTTCCCCGGCCTGGCAATTTATGTGGCGAGTAAGGCCGCTCTTATGATGTTTCTCACAGCCTGATGCCATTTCACTTTTTTTTAACAGAAAAATGGTTAAAGCTAACTCATCCGACCACTTTATCTGTGAGTGATTATGACTGTGCTGCCCTCATCCTACCCGGCGTTGTTTACGCCCCTTGATCTGGCGTTTACTCAGCTCAGAAACCGCTTTTTGATGGGATCTATGCACACCGGTCTGGAAGAGCGTGAAGATGGCGCGGCCAGGCTGGCGGCATTCTATGGCGAACGGGCACGGGAAGGCGTGGCGCTAATCGTGACGGGCGGCGTGTCGCCCAATCCTCAGGGCGTGACCGCCGCACACGGTGCGGTGCTGCACCAGGATTCACAGTGTGACTGGCACCGGCAAATCACCGCCGCCGTGCATCAGCACGGGGGAAAAATCGCGCTGCAGATTTTGCATACTGGCCGTTACAGTTTTCAGCGCGATCTGGTTGCGCCCTCTGCAATACAGGCCCCCATTAACCGTTTTACGCCGCGGGAACTGAGCGACGCCGAGGTTGAGCAGACCATTGCCGACTTCGCGCACTGTGCCCGTCTGGCGCAAAAAGCGGGGTACGACGGCGTAGAAATCATGGGCTCCGAAGGGTACCTGATTAATCAGTTTCTGGTACCGCACACCAACCAGCGTCAGGACCGCTGGGGCGGCGATTTTACCGGGCGCATGCAGTTTGCTTTAGCGGTCACCCGCGCGGTCCGTCAGGCCACCGGCGACCGTTTTATCATTATCTTCCGCTTGTCGATGCTGGACCTAATTGAGCAAGGCAGTACGCTGGACGAAACGCTACGACTGGCCACAGCGCTGGAACGCTGTGGCGTGACGCTGTTTAACACCGGCATTGGCTGGCACGAAGCTCGCATTCCGACCATTGCGACCTGCGTGCCCCGCGCCGCCTTCGCGTGGGTCACGCGCCGCTTGCGCCAACACGTTGCCGTGCCCGTGGTGGCAACGAATCGAATCAACCATCCACAGGTGGCAGAACAGCTTTTGCAGGATGGCTGTGCGGACATGGTTTCCATGGCGCGACCGTTCCTGGCCGATGCCGCGTTTGTCAGCAAGGCGCAACGGGGGGATGACGACAGTATCAACACCTGTATCGCCTGTAATCAGGCCTGTCTGGATCAGATCTTTGCCGGTCACGTCACCGCCTGTCTGGTCAACCCGCGTGCCTGCCACGAATCCCTCATGCCGGTGACACCGGCGCACATGCCCAAACGGCTGGCGGTTGTAGGGGCCGGTCCGGCAGGTATGGCGTTTGCCTTACAGGCGGCTGAACGCGGCCACCAGGTCACCCTTTATGAGGCGGCCGATGAGATCGGCGGACAGTTCAATATCGCCCGACAGATCCCAGGGAAAGAGGAATTCCGCGAAACCCTGCGCTATTTTCGCCATCGTCTGCCGGCGGCGGGCGTGGTAATCAAAACAGGCTGTCGGGTCACCGCTCCCCTGTTGGCAGACGCCGATGAAGTCATCCTGGCGACCGGCATTAAACCGCGTACGCCAGATATCCCCGGTATTGATCATCCCAAAGTCCTGAGCTATCTGGCCGTGCTGGCGGATAAGCGTCCGGTTGGTGCACGCGTGGCGATTATTGGCGCGGGCGGGATCGGGTTTGATACGGCTGAATATCTGTCTGAACCGCCCGCAAACGAAACCACCGGGGATTTTTATCGCGAATGGGGCATCGATCAGAGTCTGACGCAGCGCGGTGGTGTGATTGCGCCCGCGCCACAGCCTTCACCGCGTCAAATCTGGCTGCTTCAGCGCAAGCCCGGCAAGCCCGGTGCCACGCTGGCGAAAACGACCGGCTGGATCCATCGCAGCAGTCTCCAGTCACGGGGAGTTGAAATGTGGGGCGGGATTGAGTATCTGGCGATTGATGATGAAGGGCTGCATATCCGGCGCGACGGTGAGCGCCTGCTCCTGCCGGTCGACAACGTGATTATTTGTGCCGGTCAGGAGCCGCAACGCGAGCTGGAAGCGGCGCTGCGGGCAAACGGTAAACCCGTGCAGGTGATTGGCGGGGCCGACGTCGCGCAGGAGCTGGATGCCCGTCGGGCGATAGCCCAGGCCACCGCGCTGGCGTTAACGCTGTAGTTAACGCATTTTCACTGCACGCAGCACCACAAATTTTTTGTTGGAGGCAACCAGGGTGCAGTTGCCAAAGAGCTTCTTCAGCTTGTGGTGATAATCAAGGTGACGGTTGCCGACAATGCGCAGCTCCCCGCCGTATTGCAGGCAGCGCTTTGCGTCACGGAACATCTGCCAGGCCAGGTGATCGGTCACCGCGTGCTGCTGGTGGAACGGCGGATTACACAAGACCGCATGCAGCGTATCGGAAGGATAACCGCTCAGGACATTATTGACCCGGAACTGACAGCGTGACAGATCGTCCGGGCGGTTGATCTCTACGTTTAACCGGCTGGACGCCACCGCCATGTATGACTCATCAAGAAAATGCACCTCCGCCTCGGGATTTTGTGCCAGCGTCATCAAGCCAATCACGCCGTTGCCACAGCCCAGATCGACAATCTCGCCTTCAATATTTTCCGGCAGGTGCTGCATGAACAAGCGCGCGCCAATATCCAGTGAAGAGCGGGAAAAGACGTTGGCGTGGTTATGGATCTGATAAGGCGTACCGTCCAGCGACCAGACCTGGGTAGGCGATTTTTCGCGCAGCGCAGGCTGGGTGAACTGGCTGTAAATCACGCGCGCTTTTTTGACGGCCAGTGAGGTTTTGGTCTCACCAATGATTTGCTCAAACAATTGCAGAGTGGAGGTATGAATCTCTTTCGCACGCCCCGCCGCCATTATCACGGTCTCTGGCGTGATAACCTGACGCACTGCGCGCAGTTGCTGCTCCAGCAACGCCAGGGTTTTAGGAATTTTGATCAAGACCAGTGCCGGTGCGGCCGGCAACGGTGCCAGGCTGTCAAGGAACTGGACATCGCTGTCGTCCAGCGCATTCAGGCGCAGGTTCTGACGCGTGGCCTGCTGACTCAGCCAGGAGTCACTGATATGCCACAGCGGACGGGTGTTCAGTGCGCAGGTTAACGCCCCAAAGCTGTCGTTAAAAATTAACGCTGGACCAGGCGGCAGGCTTTGCTGCAGGAGATATTCATCAGCGGCATCCCAGGCTTGTAACGGACTTTCGTCACGCATCTGCGGGAAACGGTGCAGGATCAGTGTGCGATCGTTCAGTTCAAGTTGGCTCATGAATTCTCCGGCGTGGTACACTTTGGTTGATTTTCGCCCCAAAAAGGGGGCGCAGTATACTGTCTTTCGCCGGGAATCTCTAATGTCCTCACTGATCTATCTTCAGGGTTATCCTGAGTCCATCCTTGAACAGGTGCAAACGCTCATCGATCGCCAGCGTCTGGGCCCGGTGCTGCAACAGCGCTATCCCGACAGACACGATGTGATGAGTGATAAGGCGCTGTATGACTTTACGCTGGCACTGAAAAACCGCTTCATGCGCAACGCGCCGCCCATCAATAAGGTGATTTGGGATAACAAAATCAAGGTGATGAAGCACGCGCTGGGCCTGCACACGGCCATTTCCCGTGTGCAGGGCGGCAACCTGAAGGCCAAAGCGGAGATTCGTATTTCCACGTTTTTCCGCCAGGCGCCTGAGCCTTTTTTACGCATGATCGTGGTACATGAGCTGGCGCACCTGAAAGAGAAAAATCACGACAAGGCGTTTTATCAGCTGTGCTGCCATATGGAACCGGACTATCACCAGCTCGAATTCGACGCCCGCCTGTGGATGACAGAACAGGCTTTGCAGGGCAATGCGGCTTAGAGAAACTCCTGCGCTTTCTGAATCAGGCTGGTTTTGGTCAGCGCGCCTAAAAAACGGCGCTCCTGGGGATTATTCAGGACAGGCAGACGTTCCAGCGTGACGGCTGCAAAAGCTTCCCATCCTTCCCGCAGGCTTTGGTTTTGATAGGCCACCGGGAAATCCTCATCCATCACGCACTGCACCGGCGAGTCCAGATTAATCTCCTGCGCCAGTACCCGGCGGGATATTTCGTGAATGGAAACCACGCCCAGAAACGCGCCCTGCGCATTGATGACGTACACATAGCGCTCACGCTTAAGCGAACTCACCGCCAGTGCTTCCCCAACCGAGGCCTCAGGTTGCAGGGCCGCCCCCGGAATGATCAGTTCGCTAATGCGCATATTATCGAAGTCATATTTGGCTTCAGAACGGTTGAAATGGTGCGTCACAACGGGATAGGTACTGGCCATTTGCAGGCGGTAGACCACCATTGTCGCCAGAACGGACGCTATCATCACCGGAAACAGCAGGCTGCTGTTGAGCGTCATTTCCAGCACCATTAACATGGCCATTAACGGCGCCTGACTGACGGCCGCCAGGACGGCCGCCATGCCTACAGCGGCGAACAGCAGGACATTATTCAGGGGAAGATGCAGGGCAACCCCACATAACGCGATGACCATACCCAGCAGCGCCCCGATCAGCAAGGACGGTGTAAACAACCCGCCCACCGCATTGGAGCCTACCGAGAGGCTGGTCGCGAGCGTTTTTAAGACCAGCAGCAGTAAACCTGATAACACATAATGCCCTGCCATCACCTTTACAATGACTTCATAGCCGTTCCCGAGGATATCGGTCGAGACCAGCGCCAGCAGGCCCACGGCAAAGCCACCCGCCCCAAGACGTAGCGGTAAGGACTGAACCCGACTGAACAGCGTTTTAGCACGGGCGATCAGGCGAATCAGGAGCAAACCGGCCAGCCCGGACAGTAAGCCAATCAGGACGGTAATCAGCAGGCTGCTGACATCCATCGTGAAACTCACCTCGGCCAGCGGATAAAGCGCATTACGAAAGCCCAGCGCCCACATGGTCATGACCGCAACAGCGGAGGAGACCACCAGCGGAATCAGGCGTTGCAGGGCGGAGATACCAAACGCGATCTCTGCCACGAAAATGGCCGATGCCAGCGGCGCATGGTAGACCGAGGAAAGACCAGCTGCGGCGGCCATGGCGACGACGTCGCTGTTTTTTAACTGCACGCCAGGCGGCAACAGGCGGCCGATCATGCTGCCACAGAGCGCGGCCAGTTGAACCATCGGGCCTTCTTTACCGATTGACGCGCCGCTGCCAATACTGGCAACCGAAGACAGCGCCCGGAAAAGGGAGGTTTTCGTCGGCACGGCGTCAAGGCGGGCATTAATGACTTCGAGATAGTCGGTCTTGACGGTTTGCTGCCGCTCTATCGCGACCGCGTAGCGCAGGAAGAAACCGGCCAGCAGACCGCCCACGCCGACCAGAACGGGCCAGAACAGCATGGGCCAGAGATGGATGGATTCGGTGATGTCGTTGCTGCGGCCAAACAGCAGATAATTGATGAACTCAATCGTTTCGCGGAACAGCAAATTAACTAACGAGGCGGCACCGCCCACCGGCACGGCAATCAGTAATGTGGTCCAGTTTAATGCGTGTTTGCTTCCTTTCACCTGCGCTCCCCGTCTTGTGCTTAACGTGCGGTATTCGGACATAGTATTGGAATGGCGATCTCAGGATCAACGTCTGATGTTGCCTGCCGGATGCCAGATGCTACTCTGCACTTTTACCTGCGCAGGAGATCACTGTGATTCGCTTTGCCATTGTGGGAACGAACTGGATAACGCGTCAGTTCATCGAGGCGGCACACGAAACCGGCAAGATGAGGCTGTGTGCCGTCTATTCACGTACCCGGGAGCAGGCGGCGGCATTCTGTCATGACTATCCCTGCGACCAGCGCTTTACGTCGCTGGCGGCCATGGCCGCCTGTCCTGACATCGATGCCGTCTATATCGCCAGTCCCAACGCCCTGCATTGTCAGCAGGCCATGCTGTTTATGTCGCAGGGCAAGCACGTCATTTGTGAGAAACCGCTGGCCTCGAATCTGCACGAGGTCGAAGCCATGATCGCCTGCGCCCGCCAGTATCAGGTGGTGCTGTTCGAAGCCTTCAAGACCGCCAGCTTACCCAACTTTATTCAACTCCAACAAGGACTGCCTGCGCTTGGCACAGTGCGCAAAGCGCTGCTGAACTATTGTCAGTACTCGTCCCGTTATCCGCGTTACCTGAACGGCGAACATCCCAACACCTTCGATCCTCGCTGGTCCAACGGATCCATCATGGATATCGGCTACTATTGCCTGGCGGTCGCCGTCACGCTGTGGGGCGAGCCCCGGCAGGTGCTTGCCTCGGCCACCCTGCTGGAAAGTGGCGTGGACGTCCACGGCACCGTGAATCTGAATTATGGTGAGTTTGATGTCACGATAGTGCACTCAAAAGTCAGCGACTCGGTACTGGCCAGTGAAATCCAGGGGGAAGCGGGATCGCTGGTGGTGACACGTATTTCTGAGTGTCCATCTGTGACCTTTATTCCGCGTGTCGGGGAGAAACAGGATTGGAGCCAGCCTCAACACATCAATACCCTGCTGTATGAAGCAGAAACCTTTGTACGACTGGTAGAACAGCGCCATGTCAGCCATCCGGCGCTGGACATTTCCCGTAGCGTTGCAAAATTACTGACCGAGATCCGACGTCAGACCGGCGTGGTCTTTCCGGCCGACAGTGCCTGAGTGTAAATATTTCAAAATATGACGGGCAGACGATTGATTCCTGACGGCCAGCCACGTAATTTATCGGCTTGCAAAGGGGAGTAACTTGTAAGCTGATTGATCGTCACTACGTTGCGTACGCATCCGGTCATCAGGCAACCCAGAATCCATTCCTGAGTTGTAAGTGAGACCTTGCCGGAAGGCGAGGTTTGCTTACACAGAATAAGCGGCTGACGTCTTCTGACCTCAGCCGTTTTTTTATTTCAGACAGGATACGATTATGCAAACTGTAGGTACGCCACTCCTCTGGGGCAGTTTTGCGGTTGTAGTACTTATCATGCTGGCGATTGACCTGTTCCTGCAGGGCCGTCGCGGTTCGCAAACCATGTCCTTCAAACAGGCTGCCGTCTGGTCGCTGATTTGGGTCTCCGTCTCGCTCCTGTTCAGTGCGGCGTTCTGGTGGTATCTGGACGGTACCGCCGGGCGTGACGTGGCTACCAGTCAGACGCTGGCTTTCCTGACCGGTTACGTGCTGGAAAAATCGCTGGCGGTAGACAACGTCTTTGTCTGGCTGATGCTGTTCAGCTACTTCTCTGTTCCGGCCAACCTGCAACGCCGCGTCCTGATCTACGGTGTACTGGGCGCTATCGTTTTGCGCACCATCATGATTTTTGCGGGTAGCTGGCTGGTAACGCAGTTTAGCTGGATCCTCTATGTATTCGGTGCCTTCCTGCTGTTTACCGGTATCAAAATGGCGATGGCGAAAGAGGACGATGCAGCCGTGGGCGACAAACCGGTTGTGCGCTGGCTGCGTAAACATTTGCGCATGACCGATACGCTGGACGGGGAAAAATTCTTTACGCGGAAAAACGGCGTGCTGTTTGCGACGCCGCTGCTTTTGGTACTGATCATGGTCGAACTGAGCGATGTCATTTTTGCCGTCGACAGCATTCCGGCCATCTTTGCCGTCACCACCGATCCCTTTATCGTTCTGACCTCAAACCTGTTTGCGATTCTGGGTCTGCGCGCCATGTACTTCCTGCTGTCTAACGTGGCGGAACGTTTCTCGATGCTGAAATATGGTCTGGCTGTCGTGCTGGTCTTTATCGGTATAAAAATGTTGATTGTCGATATCTACCACATTCCGGTAGCGATATCGCTGGGCATCGTCGGAACGATTCTGGCGTCGACGCTGCTGATCAACGCCTGGGTTAACCGTCAGAATGACAAAAAGAAGCTGAATAAGCCGTAACGGTAAGGCAAGGAAAAACACGGAACAAGGGCGGCATGGGTGCCGCCCTTGTGATTTACAGCGTCACACCGCTCTTGAAAATCGCGAGCTCACGAAAATCATTTTGTTCGTTACGGGTGCGTTGCCCGTTGGCAATGGACACAATCGTGTCCACGAAATCGGCCAGCAGCGCTTCCATGCTCATGCCCTCAACCAGCCTTCCGGCATTAAAATCAATCCAGTGCGGTTTCTTTTCAGCCAGCGGCGTATTGGTGGCCAGCTTAACGGTCGGTACGAATCCGCCGTAAGGGGTTCCGCGTCCGGTGCTGAACAGCACCATATGACAGCCTGCGCCCGCCAGGGCACTGGTCGCCACTGCATCATTGCCCGGTGCGCTTAACAGATTAAGGCCGGGTACCGTCAGGCGTTCACCGTACTTCAGTACGTCCACCACCTGACCTTGCCCCGCTTTTTGTGTGCAACCGAGCGACTTCTCTTCCAGCGTAGTGATACCGCCGGCTTTATTGCCCGGAGACGGATTTTCATAAATAGGTTGATGGTGATCGATAAAGTACTGTTTGAAATCGTTGATCATTGCCACGGTTTTATCGAAGGTCGCGCGATCGCGACAGCGCCCCATCAGAATGCGCTCGGCACCAAACATTTCGGGGACTTCGGTCAGCACCGTGGTGCCGCCGTTGGCGATCATCTGATCAGAAAAACGCCCCAGCAGCGGATTGGCGGTAATGCCTGAGAAGCCATCAGAGCCGCCACATTCCAGACCAAATTTCAGCTCGCTGAGTTTGCCCGGTGTACGGCGATCGTGACGCATTTTTTCGTACAGTGCGTGCAGGCGTTCCAGCCCGGCTTCTATTTCATCGTCATGCTGCTGGCAGACCATGAACGCAACGCGGTCGCTTTCAAACGCCCCTAATGTCTCACGAAAGGCATCGACCTGATTATTTTCACAGCCCAGGCCAATCACCAGCACCGCGCCCGCGTTTGGATGACGCACCATGTTTTGCAACATGGTGCGGGTGTTCTCATGGTCCTGGCCCAACTGTGAACAGCCAAATGTGTGGCTGAAAAGAAACGCCCCGTCGGTTCCGGCCGCGTCCTGGGTTTCTTTCAGGAAACGCTGCAGAATTTGCCGGGCAATTCCGTTAACACAGCCGACGGTCGGTAAGATCCACAGCTCGTTGCGAATGCCTGCCTCACCGTTGGCGCGGCGGTAGAGCTGCACGTCGCGATCGCCAGGTTGAGGCGTTAAGGCTGGCGGCTCTGGCTGGTAGTCGTACTGGTCGAGATCGCTAAGATTGGTACGTGCATTGTGCGAATGCACCCGTTCTCCGGCCCCGATAGCCTGCGTGGCGTGCGCGATGGGCAACCCGTATTTCACGACCGTTTCGCCTTTCTCCAGCGAGCGTAAGGCAAACTTATGCCCCCGCTCCACGGCCTGTCGTAACGTCACGGGGTGATCCGCCAGCGCAATTGACGTCCCGATGTCGATATCCTGCAACGCCACGGCGACATTGTCCTGCGGATGGATTTTTATGGCGTCTTGCATCATGATCTCCGGTGGCTCAGCGCGTCGCGTATTCCATGCGCGAGAATGCGTTGCAGATGGTGGCTGACCGTTTCGGTCAGGCCGGGTAGCTGAGTTAAATCCTGTCCCCAGTGCGATGCCTCACCTAAAACCTGCTGAACCAACGCCGCGGGAGAAAGACGTTGTGCGCTGACGCCAGCCCAGCTCTCAGCATAACGCTGCAACCAGTACGGCTCGTCCTGCAAGGTCCAGCGCTTGTCTGCCTGTTCGCCCCGGTAAAACGCGATCAGGGCGGCAAGCGCAAACGTCAGGTTTGTTGGCCACTGGCCGGTTTGCTGATGGGCAGTCAGTAATGGCTGCAGCAAACGTGTGCGAAATTTGGTCATGCCATTAAGAGCGATAGACAGCAGCGCATGGTGGATAAAGGGGTTACGAAAGCGGCGCAGTAGCGCGTCGGCGAAGGCGTTAAGCTCATCAGCGGGCAGATCGAGCGTAGGGATGATCTCTTTGCGCAGGAGATCGTCAATATACCCAGCGATCTGTGTATCCTCCATCGCCTCGCCCACGCTCTCCAGGCCCGCCAGAAACGCCACCGGCACCATTGCGGTGTGCGCGCCATTCAGAATGGCCACTTTTTGGGCTTTATACGGGGCGATATCCTCAACCCGGCGCACGTTGGGTGCCAGCGCCGTCAGCCTGAGTTCGTCAAACAGCGCGGCGGGGCCTTGCAGAACGAACTGATAATAGACCTCACCCGCTACCAGGAAGTGATCCTGATAACCCAGTTGTGCCTCAAGCGCAGCGCTGTCGGCTGGAAACCCGGTGACGATGCGATCCACCAGCGTGTTATAGAACGCACAGCTTGTCGTTACCCAGCGTGTAAAGGCGTCCGGTAACTGCCATTGTTCGGCATAGCGCAGTACCAGCGCGCGCAGCATATCGCCATTATGATCGACCAACTCGCACGGCACGATAAGCCAGCCTTTGCTTTCGTCACCGGCAACGTGCTGATAACGCGCCCAAAGCAGCTGCGTCAGTTTGCCGGGAAAGCTGGCGGCGGGCGAATCGGTCAGCCGATCCGTTTCGCTAAACGCGATGCCCGCTTCGGTGGTATTCGAGAAAACAAAGCGCATGTCGGGCTGGCGCGCCAGCGCCATAAACGCATCGAACTGCGTGTAAGGCTGGATTTCACGGTTCACACTGCGGATCAGGCGGCTTTCGCTCACCGACTCACCCTGCGCGTTCAGGCCACGAACCAGGGTCGTATAAAGGCCGTCCTGCTGATTCAACGTGTCGCTGACTGCGCGATTGCGCGGCCTGACCACCACCACACCGGCATCCGTTCCCTGATGCTCATTGAGCCAGTCCAGTTGCCAGTCGATAAAAGCGCGCAGAAAATTGCCTTCACCAAACTGAATCACGCGATCGTGATAGACCGCGCCGGGAAAGTCGTGGCGGTTCAGCCGCGTCATCATCAGGCTCCCAGCTCAATGCCAAAATAGTCGCGCGCATTGTTAAAGCAGATGTTTTGCACCATCTGTCCTAACAAGGCTTCATCGGCCGGGGCTTCGCCGTGATCCACCCAACGACCAATCATCTGGCACAGCAGACGACGGAAATACTCGTGGCGGGTATACGAGAGGAAGCTTCGGCTGTCGGTTAACATGCCCACGAAACGGCTCAGCAGACCGATTTGGGCAAGCTGCGTCATCTGACGTTGCATGCCATCCAGTTGATCGTTAAACCACCAGGCGGAGCCAAACTGCATTTTCCCGGCCTGGCCTTCTTCCTGGAAGTTGCCGGCCATAGTTGCCAGCACTTCGTTGTCACGCGGATTCAGGCAATAAAGGACCGTTTTAGGCAGCGCATTATTGAGGTTTTGCGCACCCAGCAAACGAGCCAGCGGTTCTGCCACAGGCTGATCGTTAATGGAGTCAAAACCGACGTCCGCGCCTAACAGCTGGAACTGGCGCTGATTGGTATTGCGTAACGCACCAATGTGGTATTGCTGCACCCATCCGCGTCGGGCGTACTCGCCGCCCAGCCAGACCAGCACCGCCGTTTTGAACTGGGCAATCGCCTGTGCATCGGGTTTGGCACCACTGCGACGGTGCGCCAGAATCCTGTCCAGCGTCGTTTCATCGGCCTCGGCATAACACACGACATCCAGCGCATGATCGGAAATCTTACAGCCGTGTGCGGCAAAGTGGTCCAGCCGTTTGCTGAGCGCCTGACGCAAATCATCGAAGCGTTGCACGCTGACATCGGTAAGGCTTTCCAGCTTTTCAATCCACGGCAAAAAGGTGTCCGCTTCGATGTTGAACGCTTTATCCGGACGCCAGCTTGGCAGCACCTTAACGTTGAAACTGCCGTCTTCGGCGATCGCACGATGGTGCACCAGATCGTCCAGCGGATCGTCGGTGGTGCCGACCATTTTCACATTCATCTGCTGCATGATACCGCGCGCGGTGAAAGCGTCCTGAGCCAGCAGATCGTTACAGCGCTGCCAGATCTCATCCGCCGTTTTTTCTGACAACAGGACGCCGGTAATCCCGAACGGGCGGCGCAGCTCCAGGTGCGTCCAGTGGTAAAGCGGGTTGCCGATGGTGTGCGGTACGGTCCGTGCCTAGGCATTAAATTTCTCGCGATCGCTGGCATCACCGGTGCACAGCGCCTCAGCCACGCCGTTTGCCCGCATCGCGCGCCATTTATAGTGATCCCCTTTCAGCCAGATATCGTAGAGATTGGCAAAACGGTAGTTTTCAGCGATCTGTTGCGGCGGTAAATGGCAGTGATAGTCGTAGACAGGCTGGTCTTTGGCGTAGTCGTGGTAAAGACGACGGGCGAACTCTGTGTCCAGCAAAAAATCCTCGGTCATGAAACGCGACATAAAAAGCTTCCTTATGGGATACACCCTGAATGGCTCAAAGTTATCATACCAATTTTCACTGACTGCCGTTTTTTTTACGACTCAGGTCACATTTAAGCGAGATTTTTCCCCCGAAAAGCGACCTTTTTGCCGCCGGCAGCGCGCTAACTGGCTGTGTTCTCATCTGTTTGCAGTATCCCACATGCGATTACGGGTTTTTGTGATGGCTTTCAACTTTTAAAGTTGTATAACAAGTTAGGCTCTCGCTTTACCGCAAGGTAACAAACTTCTGACATAAGGCAAGGCAGATAACGGTCGCTCAGGCAGGGCCGGCGGGCGTGAGCAGAGCTGTATCACGAGATGTCCCGCTCCAGATAACAACAGCGGTTTGACCGCATACACAACTGGAAGAGGTACAGAATGCGTAAGATCAAAGGATTACGCTGGTATATGATTGGCCTGGTGACGCTGGGGACGGTACTGGGTTATCTGACGCGTAACACTATTGCCGTAGCAGCGCCAACCTTACAGACCGAGCTGCACATCACCATCCAGCAATACTCGTACATTGTGGCGGCGTACTCCGCCTGCTATACCGTGATGCAGCCCGTTGCGGGTTATGTGCTCGACCTGCTAGGCACCAAAGTCGGTTATGCGGTCTTTGCCGTACTGTGGGCCACATTCTGCGCCGCGACCGCGCTGGCAGGCAGCTGGGGCGGGCTGGCCCTGGCGCGTGGCGCTGTCGGTGCCGCCGAGGCAGCCATGATCCCCGCCGGGCTCAAAGCCAGTAGCGAATGGTTCCCGGCAAAAGAGCGCTCTGTCGCAGTGGGGTACTTCAATGTGGGCTCATCCATTGGTGCCATGGTCGCGCCGCCGCTGGTCGTGTGGGCTATTGTGGCGCACAGCTGGCAAATGGCGTTTATCATTGCAGGTGTACTGAGCATGATTTGGGCGCTGTGCTGGCTGGTGTTCTACAAGCATCCCAAGCAGCAAAACAAGCTGAGCGACGAAGAACGTAACTACATCATTTCAGGTCAGGAGTTACAGCATCAGACAGGTAACACGACCAAAATGTCGGCACTGCAGATCCTGCGTAACCGCCAGTTCTGGGGTATTGCGCTGCCGCGTTTCCTGGCCGAACCTGCGTGGGGCACCTTTAACGCCTAGATCCCGCTGTTTATGTTTAAGGTTTACGGTTTCAACCTGAAAGAGATCGCGCTGTTTGCCTGGATGCCCATGCTGTTTGCTGACTTTGGCTGTATCCTGGGTGGCTACCTGTCCCCGCTGTTTCAACGCTGGTTTGGCGTAAACCTGATCGTGTCGCGCAAAATGGTGGTCACAATGGGCGCGATATTGATGATAGGCCCTGGCACCATTGGTTTGTTCACCAGCCCGTACGTTGCCATCGCGTTGTTATGTGTTGGCGGCTTTGCCCATCAGGCGCTCTCTGGCGCGTTGATTACGCTCTCTTCTGACGTTTTTGGCCGTAATGAAGTGGCCACCGCCAATGGTTTAACCGGTATGGCGGCCTGGACAGCCAGCACGCTGTTTGCGCTGGTGGTTGGCGCGCTGGCAGATACGTTAGGTTTCAGTCCCCTGTTCGCTGCGCTGGCCGTGTTTGATTTGCTGGGCGCCATCGTCATCTGGACCGTCCTGAAAAATCAACCGGTGTCGGAACTGCAGACGCCACATTCGTCTTCTCAGGCTGCGCCCGTTCGCAGCTAATCTCCCGGGCTGGCCTGCGCCAGCCCTTTTCTTCAGTTACAACAAAGTGGTATAACAACTTATCTGCTTGTTACTTTGGATCGTGCTATGGACCTCACCGAATCGCGTCGACTTTATCAACAACTGGCCAGCGAATTAAAACGGCGCATTGAAAATGGCGTTTATCAGGTGGGAGACAAGCTGCCCGCAGAGCGTCTGATTGCCGAAGAAATGCAGGTCAGTCGCACAGTGGTCCGCGAAGCCATCATCATGCTGGAAGTAGAAGGCTATGTTGAGGTACGCAAAGGCTCGGGTATTCATGTGATAGCCAGCCAGCAGCAAACCCGTGTGGCTGAGTCCAGCAGTCAGTTGGAGTTCGCCACCTTTGGTCCCTTTGAACTCCTTCAGGCGCGTCAGCTGATTGAAAGTAATGTCGCCGAATTCGCCGCCACGCAGGTAACGCGTCAGGATATTGTCGACCTGATGGCGATTCAGGAGAAAGCCCGTCAGGAGGACCATTTCAGGGACTCAGAATGGGATATGCACTTCCATGTTCGTATTGCGCAGTCCACGCAGAACAGTGCCCTCGCGGCCATTGTCGAAAAAATGTGGCTGCACCGGTTACACAATCCCTACTGGCTCAAACTGCACGAGCATATCGATCAGCGCAGTATTCTCAGCTGGTGTGACGATCACGATCAGATTCTTAAAGCACTCATCCGCAAAGATCCTGCCGCCAGTAAGCTGGCAATGTGGCAACATCTCGAAAATACTAAGCAGATGTTATTTAACGCCACCGCCGACGATTTTGAATTTAATGTCGACCGCTACATGTTCAGCGAAAATCCGGTTGTCTTACCTGATGCCGATACGATTCAGCGCTAATCTGGCCTAAAAACAGTCAGTTAATCTGCAATAGTGTCAGAACATGTAAAACTCCTTTTTACATCGTAATGGAGAGGGTAAAACTCCTGTTCGTTTAGGAGTAGTTCTGTCTCCGAAGCTGGATTTTTGTTACAGTTATCACCCTTTTCTTACCTTTTGCGTTAAGGGCTTATCAAATCGCTGATTTAACAATCAGTTCTGGAAGGATCCAGACATGCATGCTCAGACGGTCACCCCAGAATTTATAACTAACTGTCAGTCTGCGCTTTAGTCCCTGTGGGACATGTTCAACGATGATGTTCGGGAATGATTGATGGAAATTTTGCAAGCGCTGCTGCATGCCTTATGGCAACAGGATTATGAAACGCTTTCTGATCCAACACTGGTGTGGGCGATTTACGGCGTTTTATTCATGATTCTTTTTCTGGAAAACGGTTTACTGCCTGCCGCTTTCCTTCCCGGGGACAGTCTGCTGATTCTGGTTGGCGTGCTGATTGCCAAGGGGACAATGAGCTTCCCGCTGACGATCCTGGTCTTAACAACAGGTGCCAGCCTTGGCTGCTGGGTCAGCTATATTCAGGGCCGATGGCTCGGCAATACGCCCACCGTACAAAACTGGTTATCGCACCTTCCCGCCCGCTATCATCAGCGGGCCCATAATCTGTTTCATCGCCACGGATTATCCGCCTTACTGGTTGGCCGTTTTATCGCCTTTGTCCGCACCTTACTGCCCACGATTGCCGGGCTGTCCGGTTTAAGTAATGCCCGTTTCCAGTTTTTTAACTGGATGAGTGGCTTCCTGTGGGTGGTGATTCTGACCGTTCTGGGCTTCGCGTTGGGTAAAACCCCTATTTTTCGGCGTTATGAAGATGAGCTGATGTTCTTTCTGATGATGCTGCCGCTGGTGTTACTGGTGGTGGGATTAATCGGTTCGCTGGTTGTTCTCTGGCGCAAGCGCCGTGCAAATCAGCGGGGGACCGGCTTATGAAAACATTACAGGCCATACCTAAACACTGGCGGCCCTGGTTGATTGGCGGTGCATTCGCGCTGATTGCGATGAGCCTGGTGCCAGGTCTGATGCGCCACGAAAATGTGGTACAGATTCGTGTTTCGCACGCGGGAGCCCCGATGCCGGACGGCTTCTATTTATACCAACAGTTGAGCGCGCAAGGTATTCGCATCAAAAGCATCACACCCGCAGGTGATGCGCTGGTTATTCATTTCGACAATGAAGAGCAGAGCCTGGCCGCGCAAAAAGTGTTGCGTCGCTTGCTGCCTGAGGGCTTTATCGTCGCGCAACACGATCAATCGCCTCACCTCTCTCTCGCCTGATGCGCGTTTCTTTATACGTTCAGCGTTTATCGACTGCGCGCTGAACGTTTCCCCGTATATCGGTGATCTTTGGACTTTTTCCACCTGATGTCTATGCTTAAACTAAGGCGGGTTTCAACGCACACCGTGAAGCGGTTGCGCCGCGTTGATGTAAATCAGGCAACAATGGAAGGTACTACGCCTAATGAAAAATAAATTACTGCTGGGCATCGTGTTGTTTTCGCTTTCAGGTTCATTGATGGCGGCGGAATCGCTGTGCCAGCAAAAAGAACAGGACATACAGCACGAAATTGAGATGGCGAAGAAGCATAACAATCAGCGCCGGGTAAACGGCCTTGAGCGCGCCCTTACTGAGGTGCGCGCGGGCTGCACGGACAAAAAGCTGAAAGCTTCACATCTGGAAAAAATCAACGCGCAGAAACAGAAAGTGGCTGAGCGTGAACGCGAACTCAAGGAAGAGCGCGATGAAGGTCATGATAAGGACAAGATAGCAAAACGCGAACATAAGCTGGAAGAAGCACGCCAGGAGCTTAAGAAGTTACAGGCGGAGCCCTATTAATCGGATTCACTCTACTGATGTTAAAGGAGTATTTTATGTCTAAAGACACATCATCGGAACATTTGCGTGCTGAGCTGAAAAACCTGGCGGATACGCTGGAAGAAGTGCTGAGCAGCGGCACAGAAAAATCGAAAAGTGAACTGGATAAACTGCGTCATAAAGCGCGCGTGGCCCTGGACAGCTCTCGTGAGCGTTTAGGTGAATCCGGCGAGCGCCTGGCAGCCACTACGCGCGAAGCGGCACAAAAAGCAGACGGTTATGTACGTGATAACCCGTGGCATGGTGTCGGTATTGGCGCGGCGATCGGTGTCGCTATCGGTATGCTGATCTCGCGTCGTTAACCATGACCGATTCACAGCAGAACCACGGACCAGCTAAAGGGGTGATCACGATTGGTCAGCGTATCGTTACGACGCTGGTCAGTATGGTCGAAACACGCGTTCGTCTGGCAGTGGCAGAGCTGGAAGAAGAAAAGGCCAATCTGATACAGATGTTGTTGATGCTTGGCCTGACGATGCTTTTTACTGCTTTTGGCCTGATGAGCCTGATGGTGCTGATTGTCTGGGCAGTCGATGCGCAGTACCGTCTTATGGCGATAGCCATCACCACCGGCGTACTGTTCCTGCTGGCGTTGATTTTTGGGCTCTGGACACTGCGTAAATCACGCCAGTCGACGCTGCTGCGTCATACGCGTAAAGAGCTGGCCAACGATCGTGATTTGCTTGAGGATAACCGCTAATGAGCCGCCGCGAACGTGAAGCGCGTATAGAAGAGTTGCTTAAACAGGTTCAGCAACAGCGCCTTGATCTCAGCGCGGCGCGGCGTGGCTGGCTCGAAACCACGGCACCTTACGACCGTGGCTGGTTTACCTTTTTGAGCCTTAAACGCTATCTGGCCATTGGCAGCAGCGCGTTAGCGATTTACTCCATCCGCAGTCCCAACCGCCTGTTGCGCTGGGCTAAGCGCGGCTTTGGCCTGTGGAGCACCTGGCGCATGGTTAAGTCAACCTTCCCCCCGCGCTGACATCACCAGGCCAGTCCATTGTGACTGGCTTTTTTTTGTCAGATTTACTGAATAACATCGACAGTTTATATCGCTTACAACTGTCACGCCTCGCGACTATCATCTCCAGCTATCAGCCCAGCGGTTTGCTATCAGGCGGCCAACGGGAATATTCACTGCGGGCATTCCTGCCTTGCAAACTTATAGCGTTGGAGTAGATGATGAAAAAATTCGAAGACAGTGGTTTGTTGGCCGCCCGTATCCTGATGACCATTCTGTTTATCACCGCAGGCTGGGGCAAAATTACCGGTTATGCAGGTACACAGCACTACATGGAAGCGATGGGCGTCCCCGGCTTCATGTTGCCACTGGTTATCCTGCTGGAGTTTGGCGGCGGTCTGGCGATCATGTTTGGCTTCCTGACCCGTTTCACCGCGCTGTTCACCGCGGGCTTTACGATTCTGACCGCTTTCCTGTTTCACAGTAACTTTGCCGAAGGCGTGAACCAGCTGATGTTTATGAAAAACCTGTCTATCGCTGGCGGTTTCCTGGTGTTAGGTCTGGTTGGACCGGGCGCGTACAGCATCGATCGCCTGATCAGTAAAAAGCCACAGGGTGTTCTGGCGCGCTAATTCGCCGCCAGCAATCCCGATTTAGCTGAACGCACCGGCTGCTTTTTCCGGTGCGTTTTGCTTTTTTGCTGCCTGCCGTCTCGCCGCTTCTCCGGTACCGCGGAGAAACGCTTAAGGTAAGCCTAATCTACGCATGAAAATATAGTGTCCTGTTCTTTTCATTTCAGGATTGCTATGAACATGTCTTACAGGCAGTGGCTCCCTCATCACGATGCGCCTTTTTTTCGACGGCTCCATCTCTTCGTTGCCGTCCTCATCCTTTCCCAGATCATCAATTCCGGTTTCACCGAACGTGAAGCGCTGGGCGGGCACAGTCTGGAAACGGTGATCACCTGGTTTCATATCCTGTCTGGCCTGTTACTGATTGTCGCCGGATTCGCTATGCTGATCTGGATGCGCATGCAGCGCGGCTTACACTGGTACTTTTCGTGGCTGACGCTGGATTTCCGCGGTATTCGGGACGATCTCGCCTGTCTGGCGCGCATGAAATTACCCGACGCGCACAGTGGCGGCATCGCTGCCACCGTACAGGGGCTGGGCGTTAGTGCGTTGCTTGTGGTGGCCTGCTCAGGCGCGCTATGGTTTTTACTTAACAGCACATCGTTCGCGTCGCCGGGTCTGACGCATGCAGTGCTGCACTGGCACAGGTTCCTGACCACGTTTGTCGAAATCTATTTCTACAGCCACGGTGCAATGGGCGTGCTGCATATTCTGCTTTCGCACGATGAAAATAAGCGTACCCGTCGGGTCGCTGATCACAGGGATAACGAATGCAACACAGTGAAACGCATAAAATAGAACACGCAGGCTGGCTGCGCGCGGCCGTTCTGGGGGCTAATGACGGGATTGTCTCAACCGCGAGCCTGCTGGCAGGCGTGGTATCAGCTAGTAGTGCCCCTCACACGGTGTTGCTCGCCGGGCTGGCGGGAATCGTCGGCGGCGCGATGTCGATGGCCACGGGAGAATATGTCTCCGTGTCTTCACAGTCAGATAGCGAACAGGCCTCTCTACAGCAAGAAAAAGCCGAGCTGGAGGCTGACTTTGCGGCGGAAACCGTTGAACTGACGGCGATTTACCAGGCGCGCGGGCTGTCTGCTGACCTGGCTCATCAGGTAGCAGAGCAACTGATGGCCCATGATGCCCTGGCCGCACATGCCCGGGACGAGCTAGGCATTACCGACTTCAGCAGCGCGAAACCTCTTCAGGCCGCGCTGTTTTCCGCTATCAGCTTTGCCTCCGGCAGCGTGCTGCCGTTTGCTGTCGCCCTGCTCATTACCGGGCCCTTCGCCCTGCCCGCGATTGCATTGTCGGCCCTGCTGGCGCTGGCACTACTGGGTGCCCTGGCTGCTAAAGCGGGGGATGCACCCGTACGCAAAAGTATCATGCGCATCTGCTTCTGGAGCCTGCTGGCAATGAGCTTTTCGGCGACCGTCGGCTACCTTACGGGTCAGGTACTGGGCTAGCCGCATAAGGCCGTCCACGAGCCCCATCAGGCATTCACGGGCTGGCCCACCACCAGCCCAAGCTGACTGGCCAGAACCCGGCCTGAAACAGATTCACCGTCCGGGCCCTGCCCTTGCAGGATTTCGAGTTGCCCTTGTCCACAGCGAATGATCAGGGGCGATAGTGATACAACCTCACCCGCACGCCCGCTGTTATCGCCGTTCATCACCCGGGTTTGCCAGACGGTAAACCTTTGCGTGCGGGTAAAGCTGAACGCCCCCGGCCAGGGAAAGTCCAGCGCCCGAACCAGATTGTGGATATTGACGGCACTGTCCTGCCAGTGTATCTCGCCGTCCTCGGGTTTGCGGCTGCCCCAGCAGCTGGCGGCCCGTTCATCCTGCGGTGTTTCTGTCAGCTCGCCCGCCACCAGCGCCTTAAGCCAGCCCGGCAACATCTTGCCCGTCGTTGCCACTAAGCGCGTATGCAAGGCCAGAGCATTATCTTCCGGCAGAATATCCACCGCCTGCTGCGCCAGTATGGGACCGGCATCTGGCCGTTTAATCATGCGGTGCAGCGTAACGCCTGTACGGGTTTCGCCCTTGATAATGACCCAGTTGAGATGGGCGCGGCCACGGTAGGCTGGCAGCAGCGCGGCATGAACGTTATAGGCGCCTTTTGTTACCGAAGACAGAATGGCCTCGCTCAGTACCTGACGGTAGGAGAAGCAGAACAGGTAGTCCGCGTCGAAACTGGCGATACGGGCCTGCCACTCGGCGGTATTCACCTCCTCGGTAATAAATACCGGAATAGCGTGACGACGCGCCAGCTCAGCAACGGAACCATAAAATGGTGTGGCGTTGCCGGGATCGGCATGGGTAAACAACGCACTGATACTGAATCCGGCATCCAGCAGCGCCTGTAATCCGGTACAGGCCATTTCATGGTATCCAAAGACGACGGCTTTCATTGCACTTTCCTTTTTCTCCGCCTCTCCGCACGGACAGGCTGGTGGAATGAGATGCCTGGGGCAGGCAGAATGTCCGACATCATAAAGGAATCGTTACCGGTTTACGTCATCAACCCTTCTCTCAGTGAAAGGCCGTTGAGACGATGGCACAAAATGTCTGACGCCATGCGCGCACAACGCTGTCGCAGTCGCGCATCACCACCTATGGTTAATCAGACGAGAACATTTCATTGCACGACAGAGAGTGGAGACAAGATGGGCCAGTTAATTGATGGTGTCTGGCATGACACCTGGTATGACACAAAATCAACCGGCGGGCGTTTTAAGCGCTCGGAATCCGCATGGCGCAGTTGGGTCACGCCGGATGGCAGCGCCGGCCCGAGTGGCAACGCCGGGTTTGCGGCAGAGCGCGATCGCTATCATCTTTATGTGTCGCTTGCCTGTCCCTGGGCACACCGTACCTTGCTGATGCGTCAGTTAAAAGGGCTGGAGAACATGATTGATGTGTCAGTCGTGCATCCGCTGATGCTGGAAAATGGCTGGACCTTCGATGACAGCTTCCCGGCGGCAACCGGTGACAAGCTGCATCAAAATGAATTTCTTTATCAGCTCTATCTGCACGCGGATAAGGACTACACCGGTCGGGTGACCGTGCCCGTGTTATGGGATAAGCAGCAGAATACCATCGTCAGTAATGAATCGGCCGATATCATTCGCATGTTTAACAGCGCCTTCGACGGCGTGGGCGCACGTGCGGGCGACTATTATCCGTCGGCACTGCGCGACAAGATTGATGACCTCAACGGCTGGATTTACGACACGGTCAATAATGGCGTGTATAAGGCGGGGTTTGCCACGTCACAGGCGGCTTATGATGAAGCGGTTACGGCACTCTTTCAGTCGCTGTCCCGTCTGGAACAGATCCTGGGCCAGCACCGTTATCTGACCGGCGACACGTTGACCGAGGCGGATTTACGTTTATGGACTACGCTGGTGCGCTTCGATCCGGTCTACGTCACCCACTTTAAATGTGACCGTCACCGTATCAGTGACTACCTGAATCTGAGCGGTTTCCTGCGGGATATCTACCAGATGCCTGGCATTGCTGAGACCGTGAATCTGGCCCATATTCGCCATCACTACTACTGCAGCCATAAAACCATCAACCCGCACGGCGTAATCTCTGTCGGCCCGGCGTTCAACTGGGATGAACCTCACGGTCGCGGTTAACCGGATGACGCAGACCTGACATGGGGAACATGTCAGGTCAAAACGGCTGCGCGGCCCGTCAGAAAAACTTATACGCAATATTCAAAATCGTCAGCACGCCAATCGCGCTCACGAAAACGTTGTCAGCACGGCCTTTATATTTCGCCAGCGCCGGAACCTTGCGGATAGCAAACATCGGTAACAGGCACAGCAGCGAGGCGATAATGGGCGCACCCATCGCCTCGATCAGGTCAAGAATATTGGGATTGAGATACGCCACCAGCCAGGTGGACCCCATAATAAAGACCATACTTACGGTGTTCAGCTTACGATGGGACACGGCGTCTTTATCACCGTGGTAGCGGAACTTGATGATTAACCCATTCAGCCCTTCCAGCGTGCCCAGATAGTGTCCAAAGAAGGATTTAAAAATCGCGACCAGGGCGATGACCGACGCGCTGTATTCCAGCACCGTGGAAAAGGTAGACTTTTCACCCGCCATACTGGAGAAGTGATTCGCCAGATAAGACAGCACAGGAATATTTTGTGCCCTGGCATCCGCCATGTCCTGCGGCGACAAGGTAAACAGACAGCTAAAGGCAAAGAACATGACCACTGCCACCATCAGGATGCTGGCGCGGGAGATAATCTGACTGCACTTGTTTTCTGTGTAGGTCCGGCCCATTTCCGGCTCGTACTCCTCCCGTTTCGACACCACGAAAGAAGACACAATGGGCGAGAAGTTAAACGAGAACACCATGATAGAAATGCCAAGCCATACCGTGACGAGAATGCCATCATGCCCGGTAAAGGCCAGATCGTTCAGGTGAACCTGATCGATAACGGCGCGATTCCAGTACGGGATGAGCGACAGTGAAATCAGCACCAGACTGGCAATAAACGGAAACACCAGCCAGCTCATCACTTTGACCATCAGATCTTTACCAAACCCAATCACAAACGCCATCAGCAGCAGCAGACATAGCGCGACGACGCCACGATTAAGGGCGGGCAACAGTAGCTGATATTGCCAGAACGCCATAAACGTGTTGGTGATGGTGACGCCATAAATCCATAACAGCGGGCAAATGGCAAAAAAGTAGAGAAAGGTGATGACCACGCCGCCGGTTTTACCGAAATGTTCTTCTACGGTATCGGTAATATTACCCGATACGTTACTGCCGGACAGGCACAGGCGCGCCAGTGCCCTGTGGCAGAAAAAGGCAATCGGATACGCCAGCACTAACATAATCAGAATGGGGATCAGGCCGCCATAGCCCGCTCTGATAGGAAAGAAAAGGACCCCTGCCCCAATGGCGGTACCAAAAAGTCCCAGTGTCCATGTGGTATCGGACTGACGCCAGATCGACGCTTTTTCCCGGTTGAGAATATTTTCAGAATTACTCATAACTTATCCTTTATGCGTCAGCGAGACCCGAAACCCGGGACAAATCAATATTGCCGCCAGAGAGCGTGTAAACGGTTTTCCGCCCCTGAATGTCATGGTCCACGTTGCCGCTGAGCGACGCAGCGCAGGCTAACGCACTGACGCTTTCCGTAACCATCTGGTTTCGCTGAGTCTTTTCAATCAAACACTTACGAATGTCGCCTTCACTTAGTCACCCCTTCTGATCGACCCGTTCGCTCATAACCGCGAAGGTGAGTTCACCCGAACAGGCGACATCGCGGCCATCCGCAAGGGTACCCGAGTACAACAATGGGGCGTCATGGTACCAGCAAAAATGGAGGCTGCCATACCGTCAGGATCAACAGATTGCGCACCGTTGACGGTAAACGCTGGATTCCTTGATCTCAGGGCAGCCACCCTACCGGCCCTCCGCCCATGGCGAAACCGACACCGAAAAGTTCGTCAGGCATCGCCAGACCGATGGCGCCCTACCCGGCAATACTGGGCATTTTCTTGCCAGCAGGGATAAAAACAGGGGATGAGTGCGCGAAAAAAACGCCCACTGGGTGAGTGGGCGTGATGAGGACATTACTTCTTGTCGCAGGCGACCGGCCAGGGCTTCGCGGGGGAGTTAAACGGATGGTACTGATAACACCAGGTTTCAGATACCACGTTTTCCTGCGCTTTCAGATAAAGCTTCAGCTCCACCGGGTCACCGTCCCCCGCCACCAAATCAAACTGCGCCAGCCAGTTGCCGGAGTCATCAGGCAGCTTAGAGACCAGCACGTTCTCAAACGTCCCGCGCGAGGCCGACAGCACGGCTTCCGGCGCAACGCCTGACGGCAGGTGATTCAGGTTGCCACCGTGGAATTCAACGGTGAATTTACGACTGTCATGCGGACGGTCAGATCCCGGCACGCCGCCACGTCCCAGTCGGGTCGCACCACAGCGCGCCAACGTTGAGGGATAAGGTTCATCGGACAGCCAGTGCAGCCGGTAATGGAAATGATGTTCATCACCCGCTTTGGCTGGCGCATCCGGCACCCACATGGCGACGATATTGTCGTAAATTTCGTCATCGGTCGGTATTTCCACCAGTTGTACCGATCCTTTGCCCCATTTCCCTAGCGGTTCGACCCACAGGTCCGGGCGACGCTCGTAGTGCGCAGCATCCAGGTAGCTGTCAAAATTCCTGTCTTTCTGCAGTAATCCAAAGCCTCGCGGATTCTCGTCGTGGAAGCTTGAGGTGACCACACGCAACGGATTGTTCAGCGGTCGCCAGAGATGTTCACCGCTGCCGGTCCACATTGCCAGACCATCGGAGTCATGCACTTCGGGACGCCAGTCTGTCGCAGCCCCCTTGACCGTTTTTGAGAACCAGTACATGGACGTCAGAGGCGCGATGCCGAAACGCTGAATATCCTTACGCAGGAAAAGCGTGCATTCCACGTCCTGCACCACGCCTTTGCCACGATGCAGGATAAACTTGTAGGCACCCGTTATGCTCGGCCCGTTGAGCAGGGCATAGACCGTGAGGTTTTTGCTGTCATCTTTCGGCGCTTCGAACCAGAAATCCGTGAAATCAGGAAACTCTTCATCCACACCGGGCTGGACGGTATTCAGAGCAATACCGCGAGCGGACAAACCAAACTGCCCTAATTCACCAATAGCGCGGAAATAGGACGCCCCCATGAAGGAAATCCAGTCATTTTGGGGATTGGTTTTTAACGCGTCCTGGCTTGCCAGCACTCTGAAACCTGAAAATACGTTTCCTTCCAGCGCCGGCAACCTGACGCTTTTATCCGTCGTGGTGAAGTAATCAATATTTTGAATGATTTCGCGCGCGGCGTTATTTTCCACTACG
>Ga0268247_10000111_pt1 | contig 26345 bp, 31 predicted proteins | sample AgamicOrMae_FD_200245 | JGI IMG/M metagenome (GOLD analysis project Ga0268247, IMG submission 200245) | Agave microbial communities from Guanajuato, Mexico - Or.Ma.e (v2) (version 2) | ecosystem: Host-associated > Plants > Phyllosphere > Phylloplane/Leaf | place: Guanajuato, Mexico | collected...
TGGGCGATGGCAATGGAATATTGTGATCTAAAGGATAATCGCTTAATGGTTCAGTTAACAATACATCACTGCTGAATATCTCTTTGCAATATTGCACCATTTTTGCTTGTTGCCTTGGTGAACAATGATTCTCGAATGATAATATCACTGGATAGGGACTAGTTTTGAATGCACTCTCATTGATGGCTTCCAAAACCTCTTTAAATGAGATTTCTGTTACTACTGTATAGCCATGGGTTATAATTGGTTCCTCATCCGTTTTTCCATTCCAACAATCTAGCTCAACACAACGGCAACCGGCTAACAAACATTGCCTATACATATCAACAGACGATTTTCCTCGCAATTGGTGCCCAGTTAGATAGGTGTTATGGGAGGAGTTTATGAAATAATGATTCAATGGTTGGCTCATATCCATATGTAGATCTAGCTTCTCTGGTGCAACAATGGCATTATCATCGCTCATTAGATAACGCATAAAACCATCATAAGATAGACAATCTAATTTTGCAATCTCCTTATGTGGTTCATATGTTTTAATAATATCTAAACCGCGTTGTTTATCAGCATATGGGTGTAATATTTCATTTAATCTTGGATCACGTTGGTGTTTATTTAAGAATTGTACCAATGTATCAAGATGTATATATTTGCTACTATAACCTTGGAATGAATTATGATGATCCCGATGGTGATGATGCGATGATGAATGGAAGGTTGAAGTTGAGAATGTTGATGAGGAACTTGTTTGATGATGGTGTTGATTTGGATTGTATTGTTGTGCTTGGGGGAAGAGCTTATCAAAGATTTGTTCTAATTCCTGGCGTTGAACTAGATTCTTATAGAATGATAGAAATCTTTCAAATGTAAAATCATCAATTAATATAGAATCGTTTCTAGATGATGGTAATTGGGTTAATTCTAAAGCTTTTTCAATTCGTTTCATTTCAACTTTATCCTTAGTTAACATGCGGGTTAATTTTTTAACAGGCAACACATCACCCTTTTCAACCATAAATCTCAATCGTGCATGGGCTTTCTTTAGGAATGTTAAAGGGCAAGCATTAATTGCATAGATGTTATATGCCATTTTCATCAATTCATTTGTCCATAATTGTGCCAAATCTTTACTAGCACAAGAGAAATTAATCTCATCCAAATTATTAAATTGCGACCCATAGATGATCTGTATCTGTTTATCTTCTAATGCCTCTGAATTGCCACAATAATTGATGAGTGTTCTTAATTTAGCACTTGATGGAACACGAGCATATTTACCTGTCCTAGTATCACGAATTGAGCTAATCTCTAACGTATCCGTTTCCCCATTTTGACAAACCCAATAAATATAGAATCCATTTTTATCTATACGAACCGTAACAGTGGAAGCGGAATCCTCGTTCCATTTGATGCCCTTGAGTATGGTTCCAACGATAGTCATCTTGGACCGTGTCTCTTAAATGTTGGGTGTCTATAATAATGATAATAATAATAATAATAATAATAATAATATGATAATAAATAAAACTTTGGTCAGCAAACAAAAACAAGCTCGCGGAGGGGCAACACTAAGGGAAAGAGGAGCCCTCGGTGAGAGCTTGCGGTGTTGCAGTGTTAGCGCGGCAACTGTCTGTCTACGCGGTTGCGCAAGAGACACTCACTCACTCGTTTGGGCCGCACTAGTTTGACAGGCCCAAAGTGGTCGGGCAGAGGCGGCCCGAAGCTAAGGATTGGCCGCGCACGAGACACTGGCCCTGACGGACAGACACAGACACACACAAACACATAAACTCGCTTCCACTTGCACTTGCACTTTCACTTTCACGCTCGCTCATCCACTGCAGTGGACCCAGATGGGCGCACTTGGCTGCACTTGGAACTGGCTAGCTTGCTTAGTAAGTTACTAGTGTCTAGGTGGCTATTTTGCTCACTGTCTAGGTGGCTGTCGTCTTGCTCACTGCTGTCCTGCTGGCTATTTTGCTCGCTCTCTTTCTGGCTAGTTTGCTCACTGTCTTGCTGTCTTGCTGTCTGTCTGACTGGCCGACGACTGGCGACAAATGGGGGGCCGCCAAAGGAGCAACTCTTCGCCCACTCTGCTCTGCTCCACGAGAACCTGGCTCGAATGACGGCCAACAAGTAGAGTCTCTCGGGTTACTTATTTATTTTAACTTGGCCTCGGCTGGGATATTTATAAAAGCGGCCAGACCGAGTTGGCGGCCGAGGCAGAAAGCGTGGCCTCCAGCGGGCCACACCACTGGCGCGCCTCTGCTCCTCCACACTGACAGGCCGCCCGTGCACCTAGGCCGCTCATTAGTCTTTGCCTGTCGTTGTTGTTGTTGTGCCCTTTCAGCTCCAAGCGCCCAAGCGGCTCCCTTTCCACACAACTGCCTGTGGGGCGCTGCTGATGTTTGAGAAATGTGCGCCTGGCCGAGATGTTGGCCTCTGATGTTTGCTGGCAGCTCGCGGGCGTGCATTTGTCCGTTTGGGCCCAGGGCGATGCGCGTCGTTCGTCGGTGTTGTTTGTTGCCGATGTTGTTGGCGCACTGCTGCAGCAAATGTTGTCGTCGGGCGCGCGCAAATGTTAGCGTGAAAAATGTGTCCACTTTTTCCAGCCTGGCCGCTCACTGTTCACCGCTCGCTTCTCGCTGTAGCACCCGGCAAGCCAGTGCGCCAGACAGACTCCGTGCTCATCATTAGGACTGTCGGCTGGCTGGCACGCGCGCCCATAGTGCACCCCTCCTGAGTGAGTGTATGTGGCCCGTCGCCCTTTGCCTGAGCGTGCATGTGGCCCCGTGAGTGGCTCTGCAAGTCTCCGCCAGTCTGCAAGTCTGCAGCGAGGCCCACCAGCGCCAACTGGCAACTTGCAGCCTCTGGATCCTGATTATTCCGGGCACACAGTGGGCGACGTGCACTTGTTCGCGCCAGAAGCACTGTCGCTGATGGGCTAATGTTGCGCACAACCATTCGAGGGGCAAATCTCCATGCAGCGCCCGAGCGGATAAGCACTGATGCCACCATTTTTGACACCGCTAAGCCGCTGCACAGAAGCGCGCACTATTCGGCCAATGCAGCCGCCCAATGCAGCCACTGTGCAGGTGCGCCACCATCCTCGCAGTGCACAATGCACACTACTTTCTGCACAATGCACTCTGCTTTACGCGCGCTGCACACTGCATACTGTATACTGCACACTGCACTAAACTGCATTGCGCCCAACCAGCAGCGAGCTTGCCGGCCGCCCTTTCTCGCCGCCTAGTCTTGGCGGAAGCTCCAGACTGCACCGAAGAGCACAGGACGCTCGCCGCCACCGCAAGCCCATGAACAAGAGCGCTCGGGAAACACTCGGCGACTTTTCGCTCGTTCCCGAGCTTCCATCTTGCGGGTTTGCGGGCGGACCACTCGCCCAATTGGCGAGATTTCTCGCCCCAATGAAAGCCAAGCAAATGGCGCGCCAAATGGCAGCTTCTCCTGGAAGCTCGTCCATGCAGCTTCCCCCGGCAGCTCGTCCAAGCGGCTCGTCCAAGCGGCTGCCTCTCGGCGAGCTTCTCCAGCACGAGAGAGCAGACACTCTCTGGAGTTGCCTATAGAGGCCAGCCACAGGCGCACCTGCCAATCGGCTGAAGTGGCTGCTCGGCCAAGTGATGGAGAGGCAGCCGGGCGCTGCTTGGCCGCGGCTCCTCGAAGGACGGCCGACTGGCAAGATCCAATCGGGCGCGTCGGTGCGGTTTCTGGCCACTTGGCGGGCGGCCCAGCGGCGCCCGGGCTCTGTCTCGGCGGCCGGAATGACAATGAAGAGCCGGGGCGCCGAGTGGAGTGATTTGTGGGCGCACACTTCGGCCGGCCGGCCACTTTGTCGCCCCTCTGATTGACCAGTGGGACGGGCGGCAAATTGAGTGCCGCCCAGCCAGACACTAGGGCGCCTCTGCAGTGCAGTTCTGCCAATGCAGTGCAGTGCAGTGCAGTGCTGCCAGTGCACTGCCGCAGACTAGGATGGGCGCGTGGCAGCGCGCGTGCACTGCGAGTGGGCGAAGAGCGCGGCCCGCGCTGCACGGCCCATTGGCGCGCTGTGATGGGCGGCCGTGCACTTGCCATTGTGTGTTGTCGGCGTGCGTTGCGCGCCCGCTGCACTGCACTTGTGCTGGAAACTGCAAATGGCAATTGGATGTAAATTGGGCCAAAACTTCACCACAACTCACAACTCGCCACCATTAAGCCACTTGTGGCCCGCATGAGCTCCAGTTTGAGTCTGAGGCTCGAGTCTGAGCGAGTCTGAAGCTCGAGTCTGAGCCTGAGGCCGAGTTTGAGACGGTCTCTCGCGAGCGAGCTGGATGGCAATTGCAAGCTGGGCTAACAGTTTGGGCAAACTGTTAGCTCGCAGGCGGCAAGTGCGCCCAAGTGAGCATCAGATTGACATTCATGGCGAGCGCGGCACGCGAATGATAAATTCCGCCCCTTAGGGCTGATCTATCGGGCCATTTGGGGCCAGCGCGCCCTCGTCTCTGGCAGCTTGCGGCCGGTCGGCGTTCTGTCGTTGTGCAGTGGGCAACAGTGGCGCCTAGTGGCGAGCACTGCGAGCCGGCGGGGGCGAGTAATTTATGTTTTCGCCGCTCGCTAAGCTGGGCCGAGCTTAGCGGGCGAGCGGGCGCTGCAAAGTGGCCGCCGAAGAGGCACGATGATTTGCCACTTGTCCGCCCGGGCGGCCATTGTTTCGGCCGCGGACTGGCCCTGTTGGCTTGCCAGTTGTGAGCGCGCGCGGCCGGCGCTTAGGTGCGCCCGCATGGGCTGGCCAAAGGGGGCGCCTGGCGGCGGCTAATCTGCGGCCGCCGCCACGCACTCGCACACCTCGCTCGCCGCGGAGCAGCCGGGCCCGATAATGATCAATGTCGGCGATGTGTCGCCCGCCGACGAGTGGCCGCCCGTGGCAAAGGGCGCGCCGGAAGCGGGCGCCAAGCTCGAGAGAGAGAGAGAGAGAGCGAGCGAGCGAGATTGGGGCTCCAGTTACACGGCGAGTTCGGATTACGCGCCTTAGAGAGTGCGTGGCCCAATGGGAAAGCGCGCACTGTGCACTGCAGACTGTCTGCGGACTGTGTGCGGCGAACGTGCATTCGCGCGCACAGGGGCGCTCCTCTTCGCTTAGGTTCGCGCAGGTCGCCCTCAGGCAGCCGCACACAGTCCGCGGCAAATCACTCGCCGGCAGGCTTGCGGTCGGCGCCCTGGCGAAAGGGCGCCAGTGGTCAGCGTTTCCCCTCGGATGCGACGCCGAGCGAGCCGGAAGGGGCAGTTGCACGGGCGCAGCTTCCGGCTAGGCGAGAGGGACGCTTTGAGGGGACCCATTTGGGGTCCAAATGGACTGCTTGTTGGTCGGAGACAGTCTGCGGCGCCGGGCAGCTCGCCCGGGCGACTCGGAGGGAGAAATTGGGGCCGATTGGGCAAATTATTGAATTTGCAGGCGGCGCACACACGCCCCAGTGCAGCTCTGGGGGCGCAGTGGTCGCGCCGAGCCAGCGCGGACAGAAATTAGCCCAGAGAGAGACGCTCGCCCGCGCGGCCCCCCGCCGCGTCGCCCCTTTGCAAAGCGTGTCCAGCCGGCCGGCGACGTGATCTGGCGGCCAAGATGCCGGCCGCCAGCTGGTTGCCCGAACGAGATTGGTCGCCGCACACAGACGGCCCACTTTTTGCCGCTGGCTGGCCGCAGCTAAGGGTCGCCCCCTCCAAGCGCCGCCACTGGATGGGAATAAAAATAAATAACAATATTCGGCCGTCTGCGCGCCGTCTTGGTGGAGGCGCCGAGCATGAAATTCAAATTTCCGCCCCTCCTCGTTTGTCGCCCGGCCGCCCAATGGTGCCGGCGCGTGCCAACTGCCCGCCCGGCCACGCCCTGAAAGGGTTGGCGATCTTGCGGGCTTGCGAGCGGACGAGCAGACGAGCCTCGTCTGGGTTAGACCCGCTCGTCAGCAGAGCATGAGAGGCGCCTCTGCGCTTTTGGCCAGCTGGAGGGCGCCGGAAGGAGAGGCGGCGAGTGGCAAGCGAGTGGCGAGCCAGCGCAGTGGGCCTGCACTGTGCACTATCCGCCAAAAGTATGATGATAAAGTTCTGTCCAATGCTGCGGACAAATGTAATCCTATTTTTGACGCACCGCCCGCAGCAAGTGCAGCTGGTCCGTGCGCAGCGCCGCAAACAGTGGCGCCCTCTCGTGGCGCACGGCAGCCGCACACAGTCTTGGCAATGGCAGCGCAATGGCAGCTTCATGAGGGCGCTTTGGGGCCCCGAATGGGCGCATTAGCGAGTCAAATTAACGGCCAGATGAGAGAGGCTGCATTGGGGCGGCGATCTGGCGCCACTCGCCCCAATTGGAGGGCCCATTTTTGCATTATCCGCCCAGCCGGCCGCCAGACCTTGGGCACAGGTGGCTGCATTGCCGTCCGAGCTAGTCCTAAGCTAGTGTGCAGCTAGGGTCCAGCCGGTCCACGGCCGGCGACTGTCTTGGGCGGCTAAGCACGCGCAAAGGGGCACATCTGTTATGGTGGCGCCTCGACCTGGACTGGCCACTTCTGTCGCCCGTCCAGCTTGGCGGCCTGGCGGCTCGTCTGGGGCGCCCCTCTGCTGAACAACGGCTAAACAAGCGGCCTGTTTGGCGCCCGCGGGCGCCTGTCTGTGCCTGCGGGCCCACCACAGACAAGGGCGAGCTCGAGTTTGGCGAGGCGGCCAAGGCTGGCGAGCCGCCAGACACACTGGAGGGCGGCCGTGTTTGCCCACTACAGACTGCAGTTGGGCCGAGTGGCTCCAGCCTGAAGGCTGAGGAGGCGCGCTCGTGGCCGCAGACAGTTGCAAAAACAACAAGAAACAGGAGCACAAAGCGCGAGACTGGCCTGCTGGCCGCGCAGCACCGGCGCTCCACTAAGACTAAATTGGAATTTCCCTGGAAGACAGTCTGCGCCCCCATGCTGCACTTGTGTGCCCGCTCGTCGCTGCTCGTCGCTGCTTGTCGCCTCCACTTCTGCTCGGCCCCAGTTTCTCCTCAGCTTCGAGAGCTGCTTGAGTGGCGTGTTTGTGTTGGCAAATAATGGCAATAATAAGCAGCCGAGTTGCTTCTTCTTCGTCGCCAACGCCAAGCCAGCCGAGAAACAAGCTTCGAGAGTGGCTCCAAAAGTGGCCGCAAAAGGAGCACTGCCAGGCAGACGCAACAAATGTTGACTCGTTTCTATGTATATACAATGTACAATAAGTATATTCTCCCATTTCACTCTCTCTCCATTTGGGCAACAACCATTCGGCTGGAAATAGCGAGCACAAACAGTCTTCCTGCCAAGACACTTCATCTGGCGCCTGTTTCAATCGAACGAACGAACGATCGCCACCAAGCGACCGCCAACAACAAGACACTCCACTGGCTGGCTGGCTGGCTGGCCCATTAGGCTGAAGCAGGCGGCTGCAAAGGGGCTTGAATGTGCGCCAATGCAGAAGATTAATAAAACAGCCAGCCCTTAGCTCTCCTGCTTCTGCTTCTGCTTCTGGGCGCCACTTTTCCACTTTGCCGCCTTGCCACTGGGTCACACACTGCGCACTGCAAGCACACGTTCACGCTCGACACACAAACAGGGCCAATTTGGGCAACATTTCCACCCATTTGGCCGCTTTTGGGCGCCCAAAATGGGCCCAAAAAGGAGAAACAAAGCAGGAAAAAAGGCCCAAAGAGGCGCCACACACAGTCCACAGGCTCATTTGTGCATCGGCCTCATTTGTGTGCTTTCTTCCGAAGCAGCCCAATTGGACCGTCCGATTGGCGAACATCCGGCAGGTCTGGCCGTCTGGCTGGCAGACTGGCAAGCTAGCAGACTGGCGAGCTAGTAGGCTGGCCAACTTGCCGAAATAGCCGCCGCAATGGCAAGCTTCTCGAGCGACCATTGTGGTGATTATCTCGTCATCAAGGGCGCGTGTTTGCGCGAAACAGTCCAGAGCAGTGCCCTAGAGAGCCGAACGAGTGTGGCCTCTTGTTCGGCCTGTTTGTTGCCTGTTTGCGAGCTGTTTGTGGCCAGACAAACAAACTGGCCAGACAGACAGTCTCTCTTTAAAGCGGTCTCGCCGGAACAAGCTGGAGGCGCCATTTGTGCCGCTCGTTTGCCCCTCCAGCCGGCCACTGTCTCGGCCCCCATTTCGAGCTGTCTGCGTGCCGGAAGTTGTTCTTTGCAGCAACTCTTTGCAGCAGCTCTTTGCACTCTTAGGGCTCTTTGCAGCTACTCTTTGCACTCTTAGGGCTCTTTTTCGGCCACTGCAAGCTCGCCACTCGAGCACCGAAAGACAAATATCGGCGCCCACCTTGAGGGGCGGCAATAATTGGGCGGCCAGAGAGGCGCAATTTGGACGCTCAGCTGCGGCAAGCTCAGTAATTTTCGGACAGCTCGGCTGCAGCCGCGACCTTAGGCTGCTCGAGGGGGCAGCCCAAGCGGCCACAGGTCACTGGCGGCGGCCCGCAGTGGTCCAGCCGAGCCGAACGGGCTGAACTGAGGCGAAATTTGGGGCCCAAATTTGATCGCACGCTCGACGCGCTCGCCAAACTGCTCGCGGCCACACACGCACTCGTCCAGACTCGCCAAGCTTCACGCTTCGTGCGCCCCAACTCGCGCCCCTCCTCGTCTGGGCGGCCCCCGGCGAGCAGGCTCCACTCGGGCCCCACTCGGCCGCCTGATTGGCCCGCCGGCTCTTCCTGTGGGCGCTCGCTTTGGCTGTTCACTTGGGCCACTCTTTGGCCCTAGTCGAGCAGTCTTTGCGAAGAGAGTCTGAAGAGACGCCCTTCCGGCGCGAGAGAAACGGGCGGGCCGCCCTCTGGTGGCGCCATTTCAGACTATCTGGACCCATTCGGGCCTCCCTCGACTAGCCCTAAGCTCCCTTAAAAGCAGCGAAAAAGATTCCATTTGAACCCGCCAGGTGGCGCCACCGCCAACTCTCGCGCCCAGCTGCAGGCTAAGCTGCAGGGAAACATGGAAAGAGACTATCTGCCGCTTTTGGCCGCCCGAAACAAACAGTTTAGACACTCGCTCGGCTCGTAAGATAGACAATCTTGCGAGTCGAAACCCTCCAGCAAACTAAGCAGCCCAACGAAGCTCCTTCATTCATTGAATTTTGCTCGCAAAAATTCGGCCCAAAAATTGATAATCAGGCCGCGGTGGGCGTGGCGCGCGATTAAAATGTCCGCCGTTGAGTGGAGGCAAAGAAGTGGAGGCGGAGATTGTAGCTGCAAGTGGAAGTGGAAGTGGCTAGTGGAAGTGGCTGGTGGCGGCCGATCGATCGCGCGATTAGCATTTGGGGGAACGCCCCTCGCGCGACCAGAGCCAGTCTGTGGGGAGGAAGCTCGGATTTCACAATGGAGAAATGGGCAATTTCTGCCCAATTTGTGCCCGTCTGGCGCGCGCCAGTCCACCGAAATGCAACAAGCGAGCGCCAGTAAGCCGGCTACTGTAATGTGCAATCGAACGCCGAGCAACAGGTTGCCCTAACGAGAACGGGCGGCCCTCAATCAGAGCTTAGCTGCGGGCCCAAGTTGGAGATATTCGAACAGAATTGAGCAGAACTGAAGCAGATTCAAACAGATCCAAAGAGATCCAAAGAGATTCGGGCAGAAATGTGAGCCCTCGAGTGGCGGCCCGTTCGTTTGATTGATTCAAATGAGCGTCTCTGCGTTATGGAATGTTATCTCAGAGCTTGAATCTGGCCAACAACGAGCTCTCGGTTGCGCTCGTTAATTTTCGAGGTCAGTGGGCGCGCTTTTTCGGCTGGCCAGCCGCTTGTTTGCTTGTGAGAGCCGAAAGCGAGCTGAAGGCGAGCTTAGAGCGAGCAAGAGAGAAGAAAACAAGCCAGAAAACTGGTCTGAGCGGCGCGGAAAAGACAGAAAAACACAGAAAAGCATAGAAAAGCACTGAAAACACTGGATCATTCCGGCAACAGTCTGCGCAATCTGCCGGCCGCCAACTTGCCAATCATCTGGCCTGCGCCACGCGAACAACAGTCCCAACCTATAGACTAGAGCTTCCTTTGTGGCCAGTCCAAATTGCGTCCGATTTTGCTATTTTTCTTTCACTTCCCTCACTTCCCTCTTTTGGCGCAGCTTTGGGGGCTTCTTGTGGGCCCAAATTCGAGTTGGCTCACTGGAAATTGCCGAGCAGGCGCCCACTTCTGGCGCCCTCTGGGCCCCAAATGGCAGCCGATTGGCTTGAGTATAACTGAGCGATGGACTGACTCTGGTGGCTGAGAGAAAACTCTCTTAGGCCAATTCAGGCTGGCCACCACTCAAGTGGCTTGCGGCCGAGCTGCACTAGAACCTGCTCGGCCTCATCTTCAGGGCTCCTTCGGGGCTCCCCCTCGAGGCTCCTCCCACTTTTGCGCGCCACCGACCAGCCAGAAGGACTCGGGAGGCCTCAATTTCCACTTGGGCCGTCCCTCAAAGCAGCTGGGCGTTTTCGTGGCCCCAAAAGACGAGCAGACGAGCGACAAGAGACGAGCGGCGGCCGTCAGATGATGTGTCCAATTGGATTGCGCGCATTGCAATCTGCATTGGAGCTTAGGTGCAGCGCGTTGTGCGACAAACGCGAGCAGCAAGTGCGAATTTGGGGCGCACTTTCAACGGATTTTGTGCGCGTCTCTGCGCACAATATAATGCAACGCGCGCACTGCACTGCATTGTACAATGCAGTTGCAGCACAAACTCGCAGCGCCAGACCTAAGGTGCCAGAAGAGGAGCATTTCGAGCGGAAAACTTGGACGAATTCCAGTGAACAGGATTGAATTGCATCGAGTTGCATTGAGCAGCGTCAAACTGCATTCAAGTGCGCCGATCGGGCGGCCAGGCGGACGCAGAAGTGGTCAAAAAGAGAGCAAGAAGAGAGCGCAAAAACAAAGGAGAAAACTGGATCGATACTCGTTGCCGGCCGGCCTTGATTGGGCACCGGCGGCCAAGACTTGGCGCTTGGGAGGCTTGGGAGCAGTGCAGTGCATGTGTGGAAGACAGTCTGCGGCCAGTGCAACACTTGTGCACTGGAGAAGAGAAGGAGAACAAAGGCAACAGAGTTTGCCCTCGGCGCAAACTGCTGCCAAGAGTGAACAGTGAAGACTGCACAGTGAATGCTGAACTGGCCGCCTGGCAGGCCCACTACATCCGGCCGGCCGGGAATCAGTTTGGAAACCGGATGGGGCAGTTAATTTGCAGCGAGCCGCAAGGTGCCAGTGCGGCCGAGCGATGGGGGCTCACCTTAGGGCAGGCGTTTGGCGTTTTGTGTTTGGCGTTCGCTGTTTGGCGTTTGGCGTTCAGCTTGAAAACGGAACAGGCAGACAAATAGAATAATAAGCAAAGCGAGAAGAAGCAAAAGCAGAAGAGGAGGCGGAGGAGTAGGTTGAGGGCCAGCAGAGAGAGGCATAAGTGAACGATTGTGGAGTTTGCCTTTTAACGGCCAGAGCGGCTAAGTCAAAAGGGAGGCCTGGGCTTAATTGTTATTTGCTCATTGTTTTCTGGGCCGCCAGTTTGCGGGCCACTTTGGCGGCCAATCGGGCAGCCAAAGTGTTTGGGGGCGAGCAATTGGCCGCCCTAAGGTCTGCTTTGCTAGAGGCGGGCCAGAGTGTGTATCAAATTGTGCAGACTTGGCTGCTTGAGCGCTGCTTGAGCGGCGCTCGAGTGCCGCAGACTAGCACTGGACGGTGGCGTGTTGTTGTTGTGTGCCCCAGAAGCACTGCACTGCAAGTCTTTTTGGCGCTGCTCAGTGCGCGTCTCTGTGGCCACCGATGAGAAAAAGGGAGAAAATAAACCTTTCGCGCCTCAGAAAACGTTTTAGGCTCGTCCTAAGGTCCAAGTCAACTCAATTGCTTAGAGAAAGGCGGCCCCTAAAGAGAGAGGGACACTTGGCGCGCGCCGAAGCCAAATTGGCACCCAATTTGCGCTCCATTAGACTGCCCCTTCCTGTTGTGGCCTCTTCACAGTTGTCAGCGCGGGCCCAGAGCGTAGCCCAAATCCAGAGTGGCCAAAGTGGTGCCAATCAAATGGGCGCAAAAGGCTGCAGATGGACTGGAAATGGGCGCTGGATTGCAATTGGGAACCTGAGAAATCCAATCGATTTGGGCCCATTTCGCGGCCACACTCTGTCTGCGCGAGAAGTGCGGCCGTCCTTTTGCACAAAGGGCACTTCTTCCACTTTGACGGGCATTAAATTGACTGCACACACTTTGGGGCTGAATGTGATGCTGTTCCACCAGTGCTCCACCTTGCAACTGGTAGCCACCGGTTTTCGTCAGACTTGAGAAAGCTTCAGACGGATAATCAAGCCATCCAAAGCGGATCACTTGATTGTTTGATATCTAAGGAGACATTTTATTACTGCCTTTTGACAAAATGAGCACCCTTTGCAGCGGCAAAATGAGCAGGGCCAGTGAGCGGCGGCAAAACAGGCATTGAAGACTGTGTGTTTTGGCAAAATTTGGGCCCAAGTGAGTTTTTGCCGCGCGCCACTTTTCGCCCTGCACTGCATTGAGTTGTGTGCACTGGGCGTCAAAACTACGGTTACATTTTGAGGTAGAACCACGCAGAAATTTATCACCTTACTTTTGACGGAAAGTGTGCACTGTGCTCTGTGCGCGCTGAGCTGCACTCCAAACGAGAGACTGTCTGCGGGGGACTGCTGGTCACCAGAGCGGCAACAGTGGGCCAAAGGGTCTCTCACTCGAGACTCTCAAGTTGAGAGGAAGAAGAGCGGCCAAAAGTGTGCAAAAAAGCGCCTCTTCTTCTTCCTGGCCACTTCTGGCGCCCAATTAGCGCAATTCGGTCTACAAAGGACAGTCTACCAAGGGCTAAATGGGCTGCCTCCATCAGTCGGGGCCTCAAAGGGCGCACTGCAAAGGGCGCGCTTGATTGCGTCTTGCTGGAAGGCCGGAAGAGAACGCAAAGAGTGCCGAGTTTTGGCTGCCCAGTGGTAAGGTAAGGCGCGAGTGGCGCACGCGAGCTATCTATTAGCGCCGGTCGATCATGTGCAGTGGGCGAGCGCGGCCGCAGGAAGTGTGCCGGGCGCGCAACTGGAGCCGAGAGGCTGCGAGCTGAGACTGCCTCCACAAGTGTCTGGCCGCCGGACTGCAGAGGGCGAGCTGTACGCGTGCCCGGCCGCTCAAAGTTTGCTCGGCCGGCTGACGATTAGCGCGATCATCATCATCATAATCAGCAGGCCCGCGCCGCCCGAGCCGCAGAGACAGAGACTGGCACGCAGAAAGCTAGAGACTGGGACTGGACCTGTGCTGCACTCTCTGCATGTAATCTCATCGAGGCTGCCCTTTGGGGGAGACTTCCACTAGCCACCAGCCAGCAGCCAATTGCGCGCCACTCGAGCAGTGTCTCGCTCGGGCCGATTGTGCCGCCTCCGGATCTTTGCTCAATTAGCGCGCCTCTCGTTGCATCGAGTTGGGCGGCGGGCGAGCAAGCGAGCGAGCGAGCGAGCGAGTGAGATGAGCATGCATTGCGCAGACAGTCTGCGGCAGACAGTCTGCGCCACACTAGCACAGCCCAATGCTTTGCCTAGTGGTCTCCATCTGGCGAGGAAACGAGAGCACCTGAATCAGGCTGAAATAGTTGGCCGCGTCTGAATAATAATTCAATAATTTTCCAACGCCGACCAGTTGCGGCGTCAAATTGCCGGCCGGGCTTGCAGTGAGCAGCGAGCAGTGAGCAGCGAGCAGTGAGCAGTGGAGAGCTTGAAGGCGGCAAGCAAGTGGAAAACTTGGCCGAGCTTGTACTTTGTGCATTGTGCACTCTGCACTCTGCACTCTGCATTCTAGAGACTGGGACGCGCCGGCTCAGCTCCAGCAGTGCAGCAATGCAGAAGTGCAGCAATGCAGAAGTGCAGCACCAAAGCAGCAAGAGAGCTCTTCTCTCTCTCCAAAAATGCCAAGAGAAGGGGAGAAATGTTTGCTTTCGGGCCACTCGCGCAGCTTGGCGCTGGCTTGGCGAGCGTTTTCGGCGGAAAGACAAAGAGGCCAGTTGGAGGGAGAGAAAAGGGCGAAGAAAAAGGCGAAGGAAAAGGAGAAGAAACAGGCAAAGAATTGGCCCGAAACAGAGTCCTAATTTCCACTCTCGAGCCTCGTTCGTCTGGAGGAGCCCAGTTCGAAGCGCAGTTCTTAGGGCAAATGTGGAGCTTGAATTTTAGTCTCAGTTTTTTGTTTTTCTTTTGGATTTAGTTTTGCTCTCAGTCTGAGTTTGATACTGTTTGCGGCAGTGGAGCTTGCGCGCCAACTGCACTTCGGGCCGCGCTCCAATGGGGCGGAATTTTTATTTCCAAATTCATAATCACAGCCGGCCGGCCGCAGTCGATGGGCCGTCCGTTTCGCCTTTTGGACCTTCTGGAGCTTGCAGAGCTGCTCATTTGCAACAAGCTGAAACAAGTGGAAGAAGTGGAAGAAGAGCGAAAGACTTGCGGCCGCCGAATGCAAAGTGGCCGCTCGCCAAATTGGCACTAATCGTTCTCGAGCAGAGCCGCTCGGCCGGTGGCTAAGCGTCGGTGGCTAAGGGCCGCTCGCCGCTCTCTGTCCGCCGCACGTCACTATCACAGGCGCGCAATTGCAGCTCAGTCTTGCTGCAATTGGCGAATTGGCTCCAATTGAGCTCATTTTCTGCAGACTGTATAAGATGCAACAATTGTGGCAAGTGCAACAAGTGCAACTAGTGTAACTAGTGCAACAAGGGCTAGCTGCAAGCGCCCCCAATTAGCCGCCCAATTTGCAACTCTTCCACGAGAGTGCACAAGTCGCTTGGCCAGTTGTGCGGGCCTGTCCAGCCGGCTAAATTCTTGATTCCATCCCATCGAGACCGTTTGCAATATTTAGACTGCAAACAGTCTCAATAAATTGCAAACAGTCTCGCCAGAATGCAGATCAGGAGCCTCTAGGTATAGGCGATGGGCTTGAGGGTGGCGTTTGCGGGCGCGCTTCCGGGCGCGTAGTTGTAGCTGGCAGTTTGGGCGCCGCTCGCGTTTGCATAAAGCTGGAAGGGGAGCTCGTGCTGCTGGTGCTGCTGGTGCAGAAGGTAGTGTTGCTGGGAGGCCGCCGCGTAGCTCTGGAGGTGGTGCTGCTGCGGTTCTGGCGCAGAGTAAGCTGTGTTTGCGGCAGACTCCCCGTAGACTGGGTTCTCCTGGGCGGCCGGCCCGAAGGCGAGCTCGTGCGGACTGCGGCCGGCCGCGCGCACTGGCTCCTCTGCGGAGGTGGCCGTCTGGCTATAGGTTTGGCGTTGTTTGCGCAGATGATGTTGTTGCTGCTGTTGGTGCTGCTGGTGTTGAGCTTGGTGCTGTTGAGCTTGGTGCTGGTGGTGCTGGTGGGCCAGTTGGTGGAGGTGCTGGTGGTGGTGATTGTGCTGTTCGTGGAGTTGGTGTTCGGGGAGAGTTTGAGACTGTTGAGACTGCTGGGCCTGCTGAGACTGATCAGACTGAGATAGAGAGTGAGAGTGAGACTGAGATAAAGATAGAGACTGGTGAGAGTGGTAGTGGTGCGCGTGGGACTGGTAGTGCGACTGTTCGGGGTAGCCAGCCGCTGGGGAGTACTCGTAGTACGCGTGCTGCGGGTACAGTTGGTGCTGCGCGTGCAGGTGGGCGTGGTGGGCGCGCGCCGGCGAACTGTGCAGCGGGTGGGCGTGCGGGCCGAGCGGGTGCGGGTGCGCGTGCGAGTAGGCGCGGCGCGGCAGTCCGATTGGCGCGTCGCCACCATTTGCGGCCTCCTGGCCCAGACCCAGTTGCTGATTTTGGGCCCCACTCTGGTGCTCCGGCTCCTGGCGCTGCTCCGGCGCGCCCCCGTGCTGCTGTTGGCCCAACTGCGCCAGCGAGGGCCCCAGCGAGTGGCGTGCGGCCGACTGCGCGGCCACGCCCACATAGCCGTGCGCCTCGCTGGCCGGCTTGAGGGGCGCCCTTGGGTTCGTCGTGTGGCTCTGTTCGAGGAAGTGGCCACTTGTTGCTGTGGTTGTGCCTCCAACGCTACCGTGCAAGTGTTGCAGATGAAGCTGGTGTTGTTTGTGGGCGAGGGCGCGCGCAATGAGCTGGCCGCGCTGCTTGCTGGCCGAGGAGCACAGTTTGCTGGCCGCTCGACCGAGCTGCTTGGGTGGTTTCGTGTGCCGTTTCTGGTGCAGTGCCAAGTGGTCTGAGCGCGCAAACGACTTGGTGCAAAAGTCGCACTTGAACGGCCTGTCTCCAGTGTGTTTCCGCTTGTGTCTCGTGAGCTCGTCCGAGCGGGCAAAGCGCGAATCACAGTTGCCAAAGTCGCACAAGTAGGGCTTCTCGCCCGTGTGGATCCGTTCGTGCGCCTTCAAGTGCGAGCTCTTCGTGTACACCTTGTCGCAGCCCGGATATTTGCAGTCGTGCACGCGGCGCTTCTCCAAATCTGGATCATTGTTTCGCTGCCTCTTCACGGGCTGTCTGTACTGGTGGCTGCTGGTCACCTGAATGCTCGCCTGGCCCAAACTAACGCCCGGCCCGCATCTCTGCTGCTCCAGCAGAGCCTCCTCCTCGCACTGTCTCGTGCGCGTCGTCGAGCTGATCTGGCTGCTCATGGTCTGCATTCTGCCAGCCTAAGCTAAAGGCAACTGATAACTAGTTCTATTTTCTGCTTTTATTTGGCCCTTTATGCACTTTTATTCGGCCTCTTATGCACTTTTCTGCACTTTTACGCACTTCTGAGCCTTCTCTTGGCCGCTTGAAGTGTGCTTGGAGCTTGCCTAAACGAGAGCTCGCTTGAAACCTCTTCAGACAGTCGTCGGCGCCTCAGACTGTCTCCGATCTTGAGCTGGTCTTGAGCGCGAATTCTGCAAAATTTGCGAATGATTTCCGCTTCTAAGAGCTGTCAAAAGGTCTGAAATCTTGAATATTTGATAATTTGAATTTGATACTGTTTCTTTTTAGATCTTTTTAGAATTCAGCGCGAACTTGCTCGCCCACTTCCTCTGGGCTCAATCTCCGCTGCTCACTTGTTGGCGCCGCTGGCCGAATGTCAATTAGCGGCCGGCGACAGTTGCTCGTGGCTGAAAGTGGGGCCAACTGTTCTGTCAACTGTTTGGCGTTGGCCTCACGACTTGCGACTCGCGACTTCTGGCGATTTTTGGCGACTTCAGGCGATTTGTGGCCAACAAAAGGGGCCCCGGACGAGTTGAGGGCTGAGACTACTGTCAGTCAGTCAGTCAGTCAGTCAGTGTTTGTGTTTCGGGGCGGCGGTTTGCTCTGCGCAGCGCCGGCCACTGGCCACTCGGCCGGCGGACTGTCCACGGCTTTCTGGTGGGCCAAGAGGGCGATTTGTGCGCATGCGCACTCCGCGGCGACCTGTTGCGGCCCGCGCAGACGAGCCGCCGCAGGAAGGCGGCAGGACTGCGCGCAGCCTGCGCTCTGGTCCCGCCGGCGCACACAGTCTTCACAGTTTGCCTGCCAGCACTCAGCCGGCAGGCGAACTGCTCCACTGGGCCGCTTTATAGTTTATAGTTTCGGCTTCGAGTTGGAGCTTCAAGCAAGCTGCACGGCCAACTGTTGCCCCTCATCCTCGGCGACAGCTCTTGGCCACTCGCTTGCTGCAGTCTCTCTCGCCGGCCTGTTGCGCTTTTGGCTCTTAGCTTTGGAAGCAGCACTTCAGGCTTTTAGTTGCAGCTCGGAGTGAGGCGAGAGATTACTGCCTCGCAATGGAGCGAGCGCCAAATTTGTCTGTGCGCCATTTGTTGTGTCCCAAAATGGACACAACACCATGCAAGAAGTGGCCACTTCTTGCCAAATTCAACGCTCACAATCTAAGCTAACAAACTCCAGCGAGCGAGCTTCCTCCACTTGGCCAATTGGCAACCATTCATTTGGACAACCATTCATTGAGTTTAGTCGAGTTGAGATCATGAGCAAAACTATTAACAAACAACAACAAGTGCGCAGGCTTGGTGGGCGGCCCACTGGAGGCGAGCAAGTGGAAGATCAAGTGGAGCAAGTGGTGCTTGTCCTCGTGGCGTGCTAATGGTGGCCAAGCATGCGAACAACAATGACTGCCGCCCGCTAATGAAGTTCTCCACTTGGCAGAGTGGCAAGCTGTTGGGTCTAGAAGGAAAAGCGGGTCCTAAACAAGAAAAGTCGCCCCCTTTTGGCTTCCCTTTTTGCTCCTTAGCTCTGGCCTGTTTCCTGTGCTTGTGCGAAATGTAAACATTCGGCCCTTTTAGACCTTAGGACTCGCGCGCGATGAGCAGCGCGCACTGAAGGCCGCCCGTTGCGTGTTCTGGCCAATGGGCTTTTGCCGCACACAGTCTGCAGCAGACTGTGTAAGAGAGGCGCTTTGTTTACCTTTTTGTGACACCGCAAAATGCAAAAAGTTTGTGTGAATCTTGCAAGAATAAATTGCGAAATTTCGTCATTTATTCTTGTCAAATTAGCAGAAACATGTCGCAAGATGCAACAGTCTATTGCAAAATGCAACATTCTCCACCTCAAACAAGGTGGAAAATGTTGCTCGCTGAAAGAAAAACACACACTCTCCGGCCGATCGTTTGCCTCCAGTGCTCGACACATCCAGAGAAACCAGAGAAACCTTTGAACCGGCCAGGATCTTCTCACCAGAAGTTGCAGACTCTCCTCCCAATTGTCTCTCCTAATTGTCTCATTTACTGTCGCCAATTTCAATTCCAAGCAGAACAGCCAGAAGAGAGCAGAACACGCTCGTTCGAGTTAATTTGTTGCCTGTTAATTAGTTTCATTTCTCTCCACTCGAGTTGACGCTCTTCCGTGCGGGTTAATTTGTCTCAAACGTCTCAAAGTTGCGGCTCAATTGCACTTGGCTGGCAGCTTAGGCGCCGGCCAAAGCGAGCGACACGCTTCGTGTTTGCGAGCAGCCGTCTGAGTCAACTGCACACAGTCTCCCACACTTTGGCCTTTGGACTCTTGCTGCCTCTGGCCGCTCACAGTCTCGCGTGTTTGCTTAGACTCTTGGCGGTTTGGCTGGCTCTCAGACTGGCAGATTGGCGAGACAGAAATTCGGCACGCCAATCAACAGGTTGTCAGTCGTTTGTCGTCGTTTGCGGCGGTGTGGAGTTTGCATTGAGAAAAGCCTAGTCCAAGAGCAGAGCTGGCCCCTCGAAAGAGCAGCGAAAATCTTGCGAGAAAACTTTCTCAGAACTTTGGCACGGAATTCCCACAATGCAGCATAGAGTGTATATGGAGAATACACAGAACATACAGTATATACTGTATATGCAGACAGTATATACAGACTGTAGTGCATCGACTCGAATAGAGAAGCGCACAGAATGGGCAGCGCTCGTTTGTCAGCAGCCGCCCCATGCAAACAAAGCGCCGAATTCCTCCCATTCCGGCGCTTAGGGCGCGCCAAATTGTTTGCCTGCGCGGCCACTCTCGACCTATAGCGTCGGGGGACGAGCTGGTCTGGCGCCCAAACGGAAGCCCCGCAGCTAAGGTCCGATGGAGGCTAATGAGCGGCGCTGGCGGACAGATTGGCGCTGGCGAGTGAAAGAGGATATTTTTCTCTTGACTCTTCGGAGAAAACTCTTTTGTCTTCTGTTCAAATGGATTGTTCAAATGCGCTCAAATGGGGACGCCCATTCGGCTGTTTATTATCATCATTAGCAGTGGACGGGCGCCCGCACGAGTCTCTGCATCCAAGTGGCCATCAATTGGGCCGGAAATTGGCAATTGGGGCCCAAAAGTGGCTGGCCAAAGTGGTGTGCGCGAGCTACTGTGAGTGGCGCTGAGTGTTGGTGCATTCATGCGGGCGAGCCTAAGCGTCGGCCGGCAAGACGATGCGTCGGTTGGTGGGCATGCAGCTCTGAGTGACGCGCTCAAGGAAGTCTGTGTTTGCTCCATAGATTCTGTTTCCAAACTCGATGTACTGGCTGAGGGCCCCTGAGAAGAGCGACAGACGCATCGAGTTCCTCATCATCGAGCTCACCGTTTGGATGTTCTCCATGTAGACGGTGAAGAAGCGGGTCAGGTCGAAGCCCTGCGACAGGTCGGCCATCGAGCTGATCGACTGGGTGAGTCTGTCCAGGTCCTTCTGGAACACGCTGGTGTCAGTTGCCTGGGCGCCAACCTCCTGCAGGCTGGCCGTGAACTTCTGGCCCGCCTTTGTCAGGGTTTCGCGGTAACGGTCTGCCGATTTGTTGTCAATTTAATTGGGATTTCGTCGGTTAGTCGGGGAGTTGCACTGGAGACGGGGGCTGTATGCTCTCTTTGGGGCAGGAGTTGGGGAATTTGTCGCACTATCGGGCTTTTTGTGCGCTTTTTGGTGCATTCTGCGGCTTTTCAGGGAAAAAAGCCAGCTTTACAGGGCACTTTTCGGCGCTTTGTTTTTGTTCGTTTAAAGTTTGTTCAATTTGGGCCGCTCGTCTCATTTGGCTCATCTCTCAGCCAAATGGGAGCCATTTCAATGGGATCCAGCCAAGCTAATGGCAAGCGAAAGCATGGCCCTCGTCCTAAGATACTCACCGGCTTCGTAGCGAACTGCGTTCGAGCAAGCTTGGTAGTCGAACATCTGGGCCGAGCAACAGGCGACCGCTCCGAACAGGCAGACGATAGCAACCAGTGTTCTTTGTTGTTGGGCCATTTTGTTGGATTTCTTCTATTGGATTGCGAATTCGACTTTACGAGAAGATACTAGAGGCGAGATCTTTGGGCTTTCTTGCTTTTGACCGTTGGCTAATGCTTTTGTTTTTGGACTTTGCTAACAACTGGAGAGCTCGAGTGATTATGATTGATCGGCGCTAAGGGCCGGCCTTTTATAGCAAATTTGCGCTCACCAACAAGCTGGCCAGCGGCGAACGTGAGGCAAGGGTGCTCAGCAAAGGGCAAAGGGCTGCCCAAAATGCAGGTCACCCCTTGGGACCGAAAGAATGCCAAATCGGAGGGTGACAGATTGAATTATCGCCTAGTCATCGGGCGGCCATCGGGCAGTGCGTGGCAACAGTGGCCCGTGTGGATCTGTGGTAGATCAAAAAGAAAAGGTGGCAAAAAAGTGCTCCATCACGGTGACTGTGGGCGAGCTTGGCGGCGACGGCCCTCAGGTCAGCCGGGCGGCGAGCGAGCCCTCGCAACGAGATTGTAACGGGGCTGCGTGTTTGCATTGGGCAGTGGTGGGCGAGGCCGCGCACTTGCGGCCGAGGACTGTGTGCGGCGGCCGCACAGTGCACTCTGCTTTCTGCGTTCTGCATTGTGCACTGCGGCCCAAAAGTGTGCAGTGGGCGAGTGTGCGGCCAGCGCAGTGCAGACTGTGTGCAGCGGCCCTGTTTGCCTATGGACTTTGCCTGGCGCCACAATGGCTCTCGGGCCGCTCGCAGCTTTGGCCGAAACTCTTTTCCACTTGTTTGTCAAAGCTAATCACCTTTGCTCGGCGCGCTCACATTCCCCGCTGCTCATTTGGCATTCCCTCGGCCAGGGCGGCGAGATCAAAACAAGCCCCACACGGCGCCATATTGCTCGTCGGGCTGAATTTTAACTAGACGCCTTCGTTTCGGACGAGGCTCCCAAAAGAGAGCAATCAAGCGAGCCGCCGCCAACTTCCTGCCGCCACCACAGCCCTGTAAAGGCAGTCCCTCTTGATATTAGTTGCGTTGGTGGCTGTGATTTGGCCAAATTGGTCCACTGGCCTGCACTATAAGCGCCGCCAAGTGCTCAGACTGCCCCGCAAAGACCCCCTGCAGTGTGGCTCTTCGCGCCTCACTGCATGCGCTCAGCCATCGCCCAGGGCCACCCTCGAAGGCCCCAAGACGGTGGGCGTCGAGCCGCAGACGGAGGGCGCCGCCGGAAGCGCCAGATTAGCGCCACCGGAGCGCACTAATGGGAGTATCGTGCGGGTCATTAGGGCGAGTTGGCGTGCGGCCGAGGCGCGAGGCGCGAGGTGCGAGTCACGAGCGTGTGCTCGTGAGCGCAGCTTGTTGCCTGCAGCTTGTTGCTGGCAGCACGCAGGGCAGCACAGCGCACGACGCACTGCAGTCTGCACTGCACTGCAGACAGTCTCAGGCCGCTCTGCACACAGAGGCCGCCCGCAACAGGTCCTCTTTCGGCCGGAAGGAGGAGACCAATCTCGGGCCGGAATCTCATTCACGGCGGCCCGAGATTACCGGCGGCACATTCTCGGCCGAGTGTTTGCAGGCCGCATTCAAGCGCCAAGTGGCCGAGAATTTCCCCTTCCCTCTCGGGCGCTTTCCAGGGGCAATTCCGGCGGCAAAGGAGCGCAAAGTGCAGCTAAGAGCAAATGCCTGGCCGGAGACAGTCTGCAGGCCGCCGAGCAGGCCCACAGACGGTCTGAAACTGGCTGAGAGCGTGCACAGTGGCCCTCGGAGGCGCCTCAGTGGCCACAACTGAGCCCACGCTCGCCCGTTCCGACGGCGCGCCGGATTAGACGCTCCATTGGATTGGCTGCGGGCCCCAGTGGCTGGCGCGCGCTCGACGGCCAGGCGGCAAGTGGCAAAGGGTTTGGGCAAAATCAGAAGTCAAACTGTTGATTGTTTGTCATTGATGAGCGTCGGCGGCGCGTCCAGTCGGCTGGCTCGGCTTGCTCGTCTCTCGGCCCTCAGCTTCGCTTCTCAACGCGACGCCCAAGTCAATGAAGGGCCATCAGCGATCTCTCGGCACGCCAGAGCCAATCACCACCAATGCGGCCGTCAAAGTGGCCCTCAGTTTGCCAGAAGTGCGCTTTGTGTGCACATAATTGACCAGATTAGGGCCCACAGACTGGCAGCCGCATTTGCAGTCAAGCTGCCAGTGTTTGTTTGTGTCTGTGTTGCGGCCGCGCGGGCGGCGGGAACGCGTCGGTCGCGCCATCTGACAGGCGCGGGCGGCGGCCCGCCGAACTTGCCACTGAAAGGCGCATGTGGCGCCGCGCAGTGTCCGCGCCGCACACCTGCCGACCCGCAGCGGCCCGCGCGCGTGCTCCTGTCTGCAGCCCGTGCCAGCCCGCACAGTGTGCGTCGAAAATAGGGTTACATTTGTGCGCAGCATGGCACAGAACTTTATCATCATACTTCTGGCGGATAGTGCGCACTGCAGGCCGGCGCTGGCGCCCCGCCGACTAGCGCGCTCTCAAGTCAGCCTGCAGACTGGGCCAAGTCTCGCCGCCCACAGGCCGCCTTCCGGCTCGCCGTCTCCAGACCTTGGCCTCTCGCGGGCCCGCCCACCGTCGTCTCGAGCGGGTTCAAGTTCAAGCCCAGGTTCACGCGCCCAATCGGGCTCGACGAGCGGCTGGCAAGACGCTGCTCGGCCTCGTGCAGCCTGGAGGCTGCAAATTGGCTCGGATGCGTTGGCGCTGGATCAGTGGCTTGAGGAAGCCAGTAGGAAACTCCGGTTTCTCGCTCGTGGGCTCCACTTGGCGCTAGCCCGCCAGCAATCTTGAGCAACAGGTCGCACCATTATCTCCGCCGCCGAGCAGGCAGCCTGCTGATCTCTAGTGCACTCACAAGTGCAGTTTGCAGTTGTGCCTGTTTTTAGGCTTGGGTGTTGCGCTGGCGGAGGCGAAAAGCAGACTGCAAGTGGTGGCATTTTTGTCAGTTTATTCAATTTATAGCAACGCATTTATAGCCAGCCAGACAAACTGGTGGTTTGTCTTGCCAGCGAGACAGAGACAGAGACAGAGGAGAGCAGTTTGGGTTGCGAAAGGCAGTCACCACGTCACAGAGTGCCAGTTGCTTGCAGGCAGCGCAGTGCAGCAAACGCCATTCACTGCACACAGTCCCAAGCGGCTGCTCTATTCTGTGCATGTGACTGCCTGCGTTCACGCGCGCCTGTCTCGCAGGCAGTGGCAGGCGGCCGGATTGAGCTAACGGTACTTAGGCTCAGGTGCCAGGCGAGCACTTTGGCGAGGGGAACACTTTCAATTTCGATTCCATTCCATTCTATTCCAATTGCAATTGTCTGAATGGAAAGCATTTTTGAGGGTGAGATTTGAAAGCAGGCTGGCTGCTTTTAAATTTGCCACCCAGACGGAAGGCCAACCCAGCCAAGCCTTGCCACTGGGGCGGCCTGAGTGGCTTCCAGAAACTGCTCGAGCCAGCGAATCGGAAGCTGAACAACAACAACAACAACTCTGACAAAATGCAAAACAAACGCGCCCCAAGCACGCACTTGGACGCCGCTTCCGTCTGAGCTTGGCGCCACGAGCAGGCGCGCCGAGCTGAGCAGACTCGCCAAGTTCAGCCAGCCCATCGAACAGCAGGTGCCAGCAGCCAGTTGGTTTAGGTAGACGCAGAGAATAGGCTTTGTGGTTGCGGCCCTTCGCTTTGCCAACAGTTTGGGACCAACTTTGGCTGCGTTTGGCGCACGGTGGGCGTGACTAAAGAGACTAAACTTTCGCCTCTTCTTTCGGGTTCCATTCCCTCTCAGAGTGCACGAGTTGCCATTAGGAAGGGAGCTCATTTGTCTTGGCTGGCTCGATATCGCGAGAAAGGTGCTGCAAAACACTGTCTTGCCAGCAGCTCCCTGAGACTGGCAGAAACCGCCCCCGAAGGCCTTCCTAAGGTAACCTGCTGGCACCTTAGCCTCTCGAGCTCGGGCCCAAGTCCATCGGAGTTGTCTCGTTGGCGCACCAACGAGAGTCTGTGACAGAATCCACCATTGCGGCAAGCGAAGAGAAACAAATAAGAACAACTGAGCACTGCTTGCGGCCTCTCGTCATCATCGGCAGCGTTGGCGTCACTATCTCAGTCCTCGTCATCATCACCTCCACGAGCCAGCGGCAAGACAGTGCCACACACTTGAGCCTGGGCAATCTGGAGGCGCTGCCGTAAGAAGCAGCAAGACAGACAGAGAGACAGACAGACTAGAACGAGCTGCACAAGTGTGCGCCGGCGCCAAGCTAGCGAGCTAGAGAGAGTGTGAGTGAGGCTGGAGCAAGGCCAGGCGGCTGGATTGGTGTCTGTGTGTGTTAACAAGCGTCTCGCATGAACAGGCGCCAGCAAATCTCACTCCCCGCTCGCAAGCATCGCCCATGAGGCGCTTTGTTGTTCATTACAGACCAATGCTCGGAGGCAAATTTGTGAAAATTTTCATAATAATTATTCATATTGTTAGCATTCTATCCACAATTACAACCACCTGAACTCATAGAACAACACCATCCAAGGCCAAATCAAGTCCCTCTCTTACCTTGCAGTCTCTAGCAATGTCCATCATCATGATACCAAAAATGAGCGCCCAATCAGAAAAATAACAACCCGAAGCTCATCAAGTCTAATGGAGTTGTCTTTGTCCTCATGTGGACGATCTCTGCTTATTAGTGAATCACTTTATTGTTATTTGTTGTTATTTGTTTTCGTTTATCCCTCAAACATCTAAAGTTTGAACCACGCACCCTCATTGCTGCCCAACCAAATCAGCTGTCCATTTAGAAAAAGCTTCACAGGTAGTCTTAAGATTAGCCCTCAATTATTGGTTCGGGCGGCATTTATTAGCGGCAATTGGAAATGATGGACAACCATTATCAGCAACAGCCACACCATCTGGCCATTCAAAAGACCAAATCCACCGCCCTTAGAACTTTGATGATAGAATTCAAGAGCCTACAAGAGGATCCCGTTGAAGGCTTTAGAGTTAAGATAGTCAATGAAGATAACTTATTCGAATGGGAGGTGGCCTTGTTTGGACCACCAAGGACACTGTATGAAGGCGGCTATTTCAAGGCCGGAATGAAATTCCCACACGATTATCCTTATTCACCTCCGAGTGTTAAATTTCTAACCAAAGTATGGCACCCAAATGTTTACGAAAACGGGGATCTTTGTATATCTATTCTTCATCCACCAATTGATGATCCACAAAGTGGTGAACTGCCCTGTGAACGATGGAATCCAACACAAAATGTCAGGACTATCCTCTTGAGCGTGATCTCTCTCCTAAATGAACCAAACACATTCTCACCAGCAAATGTTGATGCCTCAGTTATGTATAGGAAATGGCGAGAGTCAGGAGGAAAGGACAAGGAGTATGAAAATATAGTGAGACGCCAGGTTCATGCTAGTAGAATTGAGGCTGAAAAAGATAATGTCATTGTTCCAACCACTTTGGAGGAGTATTGTATAAAGCACAAAACAAAGCAGAATAATGATTTTGATGATTTGAATGACTTTTATGATGATGATATGTGCTATATGAACGATGACGACGATGAAGATGAAGACTTTGAGGACAATTTGGATGAGGATGAGAACGGCAATAGGAAACTATGATGACTGGACCGAGTGAGGGTTCACCAGGATTGATGATAATGTTAGGCAATAGAAGGAGAAAGAGGGACAGAGAGAGAGAGAGAGTAGTAGAATTTTCAATTGGTGGTTCCATGATAAGTGATCGTCCGATATCATGGAACTGCTAACCTCATAA
>Ga0268247_10000112_pt1 | contig 26240 bp, 22 predicted proteins | sample AgamicOrMae_FD_200245 | JGI IMG/M metagenome (GOLD analysis project Ga0268247, IMG submission 200245) | Agave microbial communities from Guanajuato, Mexico - Or.Ma.e (v2) (version 2) | ecosystem: Host-associated > Plants > Phyllosphere > Phylloplane/Leaf | place: Guanajuato, Mexico | collected...
GCTGGAGTGGCCGTTTCTGATAACCCCCTGAGTTTGAGAACAGCGGGGACAAACCACATCAATTTTTGCCATCAGTCATCCAAAAGGCAAAGCATACCAAAGCACTAAATTTGAGTCACGACCTAAAAATGAACGGATAATAATAATGACAACAGGGGAAATTCATCACCAGGGGAACGTTTATTATTAGCAGTATGCTTTAACACACAGCTCATTATAAAGATAAAAATTTACTTTATTAAATTATAGTAATGCCAGCGCTGTCCTGATGAATACTCATCGGCGCAGCGCCCTACTACTCTGCCCGGCGAGAAAAAAATGACAACACGAAAAATAAATCTGGAAAACGTCAAGTGGCCTTTTCTTTCATCGGTCAAAATGCTGAGTATGGGTGTGTTACAACTTTCAGTATTGGGAAAAGTCCTGCAGGCCGATACCTATAATCTGCTGGCGGTCGTCATTACAGGCTTGATGGTTATTGACACACTGGCCGATCGTGGTTTTTCCAATACGTTGATTCGATATGCACCGCTGCCAGTAAAAACGCTGTCCGTGCTTTACTGGGGCAATATATTCATGGGCCTGGTCATTTTTTCTGCCCTTTTTACTTGCGGTCTTATGCTTGAACATATGTTTGGGCTACCCGAGGTGGCCAGGGTTGTTGAAATCGCATCGGTCATCATTATTATTATTCCTCAGGGCCAGTCTTATCGCGCCCTGATGCAGCGTGAAAAGCAATTCTCTGATATCGCTTTTTGCGAGATCGCCTCTGTATTTGTCGGCCTGATCATTACACTATTGACCCTATGGCCGGCGCCTTCCGTTTTATGTGCTTTATGGGGCTATCTGGCAATGGCATCAGTGAGAATGCTGACGTATTGCTTTTATGGTCGTAAATGGTTTCGACCCGACTATGACTTCAACCTGAAAGCGTTCTTTCAGCTTCATATGAAGCACTGACAAACCGCTACTGGCTGGAAGCAGCCCGACGGTAAAAGCAGGAAAACGTGCTGTTAACCGGTACGTTTTCCTTAATAAAACCCACCACTTTTCATTTCAGACACCTTCTGTGTGCGTTGTTGTCCTCTTTATCCTTATTCTCACCTTACTTCCCCCCGCATTTTGCCCACGGACAGGTCCCCATGCTCTGCTTTGCGTGGTTTGCTTTCTCTGTCTGTCACCACATAATGTCGCCGACGGGCAAGGGTTCAACGTTGTAAACAGGCTGGCGTCATATCGGCGAAAAATTCGCATCACGACGTTTTTTAATTCGTCTCCGTGTAAAAACCGATACAGCCTTTTGATAATAAAGGCATTACTCTTGCCCGCATAATTTTTACTAATACTATAACTCTTAATAACAGAAAAACTCAGTCGCGCCGTTTTTGTCAGTGGCGTAGCCTTGCCGCCGTCTTCCTGGAGCCTGCTATGTTACTTACTGTTCTTTATATTATTGGGATCACCGCCGAGGCGATGACAGGTGCGCTTGCCGCAGGTCGCCGTAAAATGGATCTGTTCGGCGTCATTATCATTGCTTCCGTTACCGCGATAGGCGGAGGCTCCGTGCGCGATATATTGCTGGGGCACTATCCGCTTGGCTGGGTCAAACATCCTGAGTACATCATGATCGTGGCCGCTGCTGCTGTAGTAACGACTTTTTTGGCACCGCTAATGACGCACCTGCGCAAGGTGTTTCTGGTATTGGATGCGCTGGGCCTGGTGGTATTTTCGATTATTGGCGCGCAGGTGGCACTGGACTCAGGCCACGCCATGATCATCGCCGCAATCAGCGCCGTGATCACAGGCGTCTTTGGCGGCGTTTTACGCGATATGTTTTGTAACCGCATCCCACTGGTATTCCAAAAAGAGCTGTATGCCGGCATCGCTTTTGCAGCAGGCTGGATGTATATCCTGCTCCTGAAAACGCCGCTGCCGCATGAAGCAGTGGTGATTATCACCTTACTCTTCGGCTTCTTTGCGCGTCTGCTGGCGCTGAGATTCCGTCTCGGGCTGCCCATCTTCAATTACCCTCATCCTGAGCACTGATGAAGAAGGAATGCCCTGCTGCTGCAAAAAGTGGATTAACGCTCTGAGCCCGGCATCCTGAAACTGCGACGTAATCTGCTCTGCCCGGCGTGCGCCAACGCCCGGCAGAGATTGCCAGGCCTGTTTATCACGGGCAAGAACACTCTCCCAGTCGCCGTCGGCCAATGACAGTAGCGCCTTTTGCGGCAACGCCACACCTAACGCGCTAACCCAGCGGCGCAAAGGCTGTTGACGGGTCAAACTGAATTGATGCCAGATTTGCTGCGCTCTTTCGGGTGAAATACTCGCTGCTGTCGCGATCTGTTCGGGGGTTAAGGCCAGCCACGCAAAAAGATGTGTAATCAAACCCGTTTCAAGTAACCGTTGCCAGGTGCTACGTTGCACACCCGCAATATTCAGCACCGATTTTTGACTCAACCAACTGAGGCGCGCCAGTAACTGACGATGGCACTGCGGTGCCAAAACATAACAACTCAGCGACGTGAAACGATCCGTCTGAGGCGGCTCAGGATAGTCACGTTGCGCGACGCGCCAGATAACGCGATCCAGACGTGGAATGCCTTGTCCGGCAAGGCTGACCGTCACCTGGTCGCCTGCAATAATGTCCCGCTCTCGCCAGCGTTTTAGTGAGCCGATACTGACTCGCCGGACGATTTTGTCATCCAGTTGAACGGGTTGCAGGTTGAGTACGACCGCGATTTTCCCCGTTCGCCCGATCGAAAAATCAACGGAACGGACCTCAGTGCTGACATCGGGAGGCGGGTATTTCCAGGCGACAGCCCACTCGCCTTCACCGGGCTGCCAGTGTTTGCCTGCAGGCCGGGCCGTCTGATGCACAACAATGCCATCGGTTACAAAAGGCAGTGGCGCGTGGAACCAGCGCTCGCGCCATTCAGCCGCGTCCTCTTCATTTTGAACAGGCTGACTCCAGTGACGCGCAAGGCTAAACCCCCAATCCGATAAACGCGTCAGTCTTTCCTGCATGGCGTCTGGTCCGTCAGGCCATCCCCAGATAAAAATGCCCAGTTGTGTCAAAAGCGGTGTGGCGTCATTACGCAACATTGCGCCTGCGACCAGAGCCCTGGCATTTTTCCCGCCGTCAAGCGCCTGGTGATGACCGGTCATCTGCAAAAAGAGTTCGCCCTGTAAAACCACGCTTTCTTCATCGCTATCAATCTCCAGCGGAATAGCAGGGATCAGCCTGGCTTTTTCGACCCACTCTTCACCGTGTAAGCCGTCGCCACGACTAATGAATGACACCAGTTTCCCGTGCCGATAGACCAGCGAAACGGCCACGCCATCGACTTTGGGCTGCACCCAGAGATCCCGGCGTGGCTGCATCCAATAGCCTAAAGCACGAATATCCCGAACCTTTTTGACACCAGTATGCGCAACGGGATGCCAGCGCGTGCCATCGTTGGGCAACACCGGTACATCCTCTTTCTCACCCGTACTGAAGCAACGTTGCCAGTGATTGAGCCGCGTCTGCAGGCTATCGTAGTCGGCATCGGCCACGGGTGAATGGCCTTGCTGATAATACGCCGCGTCCCACTGCCGGAGCTGTTGTTTTAAATGGTTAATCTCCTTTGCCGCGCGACCCGGCGTCCAGGCCGGGCACAGCGCCCCAAACGCGGAAAATGTGCTGGCTGTTATGAGCAGCCCGGCGGCGAAGCATCCTTTCATCCCTGACCTCCTGATGTTTAGGATATTCAACCGCCAAAACAGCCGGTTCAGCCAGCCCCGCTCTACGGTTCTGGAACGCCTCCTGGAAATTGAATACGTCTTTACAGCCTGCGAAAAAGTGGTTGCGGCGCACCCCGCATAAACTTTTCGTGATGAGGGCGGTGCAAACGCTGCGTGGCGCGGGGAAGCCGTGTATACTGTGCAGGAAATCGACTCCGCAATTAATCAATTCAAGAACATCATGGCCCAAGGTACGCTCTATATTGTTTCTGCTCCTAGCGGCGCAGGAAAATCCAGCCTTATTCAGGCACTGTTAAAAACGCAGCCGCTGTACGATACGCAAGTGTCTGTTTCGCACACCACTCGCGGCATGCGCCCCGGTGAAGCGCACGGTGAGCATTACTTCTTTGTGCAAAAGCATGAGTTTGAAAAAATGATTGCGGAAGATGCTTTCCTTGAACACGCGAAAGTTTTCGATAACTACTACGGCACGTCGCGCAAGGCGATCGAACAGGTGCTGGCAACCGGCGTCGATGTTTTCCTTGATATAGACTGGCAGGGCGCACAGCAAATTCGCGCTAAAATGCCCGACGCGCGCAGTATATTTGTCCTGCCTCCTTCTAAAGAAGAGCTGGATCGTCGCCTGCGCGGCCGCGGTCAGGACAGCGAAGAGGTGATTGCCCGTCGTATGGCGCAAGCCGTGGCCGAAATGAGCCACTATGGCGAATACGATTATTTAATTGTGAATGATGATTTTGATCTGGCGTTATCCGATCTGAAGACCATTATTCGTGCAGAACGTCTGCGCATGGCCCGCCAGAAAGCGCGCCATGATGCTTTAATCAGCAAACTGTTGGCAGTCTGAACCCAGTTTCAGTATGATGCCGAGTCATTTCTTCATCTGTGGAGTAGCACACCTATGGCACGCGTAACCGTTCAGGACGCAGTAGAAAAAGTTGGTAATCGTTTTGACCTGGTGTTGGTCGCTGCACGTCGTGCACGTCAGATGCAGGTAGGCGGCAAAGATCCGCTGGTTCCGGAAGAGAACGATAAACCGACCGTTATCGCATTGCGCGAAATCGAAGAAGGTCTGGTCACCAATCAGATTTTAGATGTGCGTGATCGTCAGGAGCAGCAAGAGCAAGAAGCCGCTGAGTTACAGGCCGTTACCGCTATCGCTGAAGGTCGTCGTTAACCGCGAACTGCAGGTCAACCTTGTATCTGTTTGAAAGTCTCAATCAACTGATTGAACAATACTTGCCTGAGGACCAGATCAAGCGCCTCAAGCAAGCCTATCTCGTATCACGTGATGCCCACGAGGGACAGACACGCTCCAGCGGTGAGCCTTACATTACCCATCCTGTTGCGGTGGCGTGCATTCTGGCGGAAATGAAGCTCGACCATGAAACCCTCATGGCCGCGCTTTTGCACGACGTTATTGAAGATACGCCCGCGACCTATCAGGATATGGAACAACTGTTTGGCAAAAGCGTAGCTGAACTGGTTGAAGGCGTTTCGAAGCTGGATAAGCTGAAATTCCGTGATAAGAAAGAGGCACAGGCAGAAAACTTCCGCAAGATGATTATGGCGATGGTGCAGGACATCCGCGTTATTCTCATCAAGCTGGCTGACCGCACCCACAACATGCGTACGCTCGGGTCCTTACGCCCTGATAAACGTCGTCGCATCGCGCTGGAAACGCTGGAAATATACAGCCCACTGGCGCACCGCCTGGGTATTCATCACCTTAAAACGGAACTGGAAGAGCTGGGTTTTGAAGCGCTCTATCCGAACCGTTTTCGGGTAATTAAAGAGGTCGTGAAAGCGGCCCGCGGCAACCGTAAAGAGATGATTCAAAAAATCCTCTCCGAAATCGACGGCCGTTTGCAGGAAGCCGGTATTCCCTGCCGGGTAAGTGGTCGCGAAAAGCACCTTTACTCGATTTACCGCAAAATGACGCTGAAAGAGCAGCGTTTTCACTCGATCATGGATATCTATGCCTTTCGCGTCATCGTGAAAGATCTGGATACCTGTTATCGCGTACTGGGCCAGATGCACAGCTTATATAAGCCGCGTCCAGGCCGGGTCAAAGATTACATTGCTATCCCCAAGGCTAACGGCTATCAATCGCTGCATACCTCTATGATCGGGCCGCATGGCGTGCCGGTTGAGGTGCAAATCCGTACCGAAGATATGGATCAGATGGCCGAAATGGGGGTGGCGGCACACTGGGCCTATAAACAGGCCGGTGAAAGCGGCACAACCGCACAGGTGCGTGCGCAACGCTGGCTGCAAAGCCTGCTGGAGCTGCAGCAAAGTGCCGGTAGCTCATTTGAATTCATCGAAAGCGTCAAATCCGATCTCTTCCCGGATGAAATCTATGTCTTTACACCGGAAGGCCGCATCGTCGAGCTGCCTACCGGGGCAACGCCTGTCGATTTTGCCTACGCGGTCCATACCGATATCGGTCATGCCTGCGTTGGCGCGCGCGTTGATCGCCAGCCTTATCCGCTGTCGCAGCCGCTTACCAGCGGCCAGACCATTGAGATCATCACAGCGCCTGGTGCGCGTCCTAACGCAGCCTGGCTCAACTTTGTCGTCAGTTCCAAAGCCCGCGCGAAGATTCGTCAGTTGCTGAAAAACCTGAAGCGCGAAGACTCGGTGAATCTGGGGCGTCGCCTGCTCAGCCATGCGTTGGGTGGCAGTCGTAAACTGGCGGAGGTGCCAGCCGAAAACATCAAGCAGGAGCTTGATCGGATGAAGCTCACCTCACTGGACGATCTGTTAGCCGAAATCGGCCTGGGTAATGCCATGAGCGTGGTCGTCGCCAAGAACCTGTTGCAGACCGACACCAGCGCGCTCAACAACAAAAAACAAGGCAAGCTGCCGATTAAAGGGGCAGACGGCGTCATCATTACCTTTGCAAAATGCTGCCGCCCCATTCCAGGCGATCCTATCGTTGCCCACGTCAGCCCGGGCAAGGGCCTGGTCGTTCACCATGAATCCTGTCGCAATATTCGTGGCTACCAAAAAGAGCCCGAAAAATTCATGCCTGTGGAGTGGGATAAAGTTACAGAGCAGGAGTTTGTCGCAGAGATAAAGGTGGATATGTTTAACCACCAGGGCGCACTGGCCAACCTGACGGCCGCCATCAATACGGCGGGCTCCAATATTCAGAGCCTGAATACGGAAGAACGCGATGGCCGTGTTTACAGTGCTTTTATTCGTCTGACCGCACGCGATCGCGTCCACCTGGCCAATATCATGCGTAAAATCCGTGTGATGCCGGATGTGATTAAAGTTCACCGCAACCGTAACTAGTGCATGAATCCTCAACGTTTTGCCCGAATTCAGGAAATGCTGGCCTTGCGCCAGCACGACCTTACCGTCTGCATGGAGCAGGTACATAAGCCGCACAATGTTTCTGCTGTCATTCGCACCGCGGATGCTGTCGGTATCCATGAAGTCCATGCCGTATGGCCAGGCCAACGCATGCGAACGCAAGCCTCAGCCTCGGCTGGCAGCAACAGTTGGGTAAACGTAGTAACGCACCGCTCAATCAGCGACGCGATTAGCCACCTCAAAACGCAAGACATGCAGATACTGGCGACGAACCTGTCGGCGGATGCTGTGGATTTTCGTGAGATTGACTACACCAAACCTACCTGCATTTTGATGGGTCAGGAAAAAACGGGCATTACCGATGAAGCCCTGGCGCTGGCCGACCACCATATCATTATCCCGATGGTGGGTATGGTACAGTCGCTTAACGTTTCCGTTGCCTCTGCCCTGATTCTGTATGAAGCCCAGCGCCAGCGGCAGAATGCTGGCATGTACCGTCGTCAGTCCAGCCTCCTGGCAGAGAAAGAGCAACAGCGTCTGCTGTTTGAGGGCGGCTATCCCGTTCTGGCGCGCGTGGCAAAACATAAGCGGATGCCTTATCCCCATATTAACGCGCAGGGTGACATTGAAGCCGATGAGAGTTGGTGGGCCGCCATGCAGTCCACGGGCAGACGTCAGAAATGAAAGGCCGTCTGCTGGATGCCATCCCGCTCAGTACCTTGACCGGCGTCGGCGCCAGTCAGGCAGCAAAGCTGGCTAAAATCGGCCTGCACACCATTCAGGATTTACTGCTTCACCTTCCTCTGCGTTATGAAGATCGTACGCAGTTATATGCCATTAACGACCTGTTGCCCGGCATTTGGGCGACAGTGGAAGGCGAAGTCCTGCATACCGATATCACCTTTGGCCGTCGGCGCATGATGGTCTGTCAGATCGGGGATGGCAGTGGCGTTTTAACGCTGCGCTTTTTCAACTTCAATGCCGGCATGAAAAACAGCCTCGCACCGGGCCGACGCGTCACCGCTTACGGCGAAATCAAACGCGGTCAGCGCGGCGCAGAAATCATCCATCCGGAATACCGCGTACAGGGCGAGCACAGCCATGTCACGCTGGAAGAAACGCTGACGCCCGTGTATTCCACGACCGAGGGCATTCGTCAGGCGACCCTGCGCAGCCTGACCGATCAGGCTTTAACCCTGCTGGATAGCTGTGCCATCACAGAACTTTTGCCGCAGGCGTTAAGCGGCGGGCTGTTAAGCCTGCCTGAAGCCCTTCGCACGCTGCACCGCCCGCCGCCGGACCTCAAACTCAGCGAACTCGAGAGTGGGCAGCATCCCGCACAGCGCAGGCTGATTCTGGAAGAACTGCTGGCGCATAACCTCAGTATGCTGGCCGTCAGGGCCGGCGCACAGCGCCATTACGCCCTGCCGATGCCTGCCCGGCATACATTGAGTGACCGGTTACTGGCCGCCCTGCCGTTTTCCCCCACGGCAGCCCAAAAACGCGTTGTCGCAGAGATCGAAAAAGACTTAGCGAATGACTTCCCCATGCTGCGCCTGGTACAGGGAGACGTCGGTTCAGGTAAAACCCTGGTTGCCGCGCTCGCCGCGCTGAACGTTATCGCCCACGGTAAGCAGGTGGCCCTGATGGCACCTACAGAGTTACTGGCTGAGCAACACGCCAATAATTTTCGCCAGTGGCTGGCACCGCTTGGCCTTGAGGTCGGCTGGCTGGCGGGCAAACAAAAGGGCAAAGCGCGACAGGCCCAGCAAGAGGCGATTGCCAGCGGGCAGGTTGCGATGGTGGTCGGCACGCATGCCCTGTTCCAGGAGCAGGTGAAGTTTAACGGGCTGGCGCTGGTCATCATTGATGAGCAACACCGCTTTGGCGTGCATCAGCGACTGGCGTTATGGGAAAAAGGGGAAGAGCAGGGTTTTCATCCCCACCAGCTCATCATGACAGCGACGCCGATCCCGCGCACGCTGGCCATGACCGCCTACGCCGATCTTGATACCTCAACCATTGATGAGCTGCCGCCAGGCAGAACACCGGTGACCACCGTAGCGATCCCTGACAGTCGTCGTAATGAGATCATTGAGCGTGTGCAAAAGGCCTGTCACGAGGGCCGTCAGGCTTACTGGGTCTGTACGTTAATTGAAGAGTCAGACCTGCTGGAAGCTCAGGCTGCGGAAGCCACATGGGAAGAACTCAAAGTGGCGCTGCCTGATTTGCAGGTCGGGCTGGTTCATGGCCGTATGAAGCCAGCGGAGAAGCTGGCGGTCATGCAGGCTTTCAAAGCCAACGAAATCCAGCTGTTAGTTGCTACAACCGTCATCGAAGTCGGTGTGGACGTGCCGAACGCCAGCCTGATGATTATTGAAAATCCGGAACGACTTGGCCTGGCGCAACTGCACCAGCTACGTGGTCGCGTAGGACGCGGCGCGGTCGCCTCTCATTGTGTTCTGCTGTACAAAGCGCCGCTGAGCAAGACGGCCCAGAAGCGTTTGCAGGTGTTGCGTGACAGCAATGACGGTTTCGTGATTGCTCAGCATGATTTAGAGATTCGTGGTCCGGGGGAGCTACTGGGAACACGCCAGACCGGTAATGCGGAGTTTAAAGTTGCCGATCTGCTGCGCGATCAGGCCATGATCCCTGAAGTCCAGCGCGTCGCTCGTCATATTCACGAACATTATCCTGAGCAGGCGCAGGCGCTGATTGAGCGTTGGCTGCCCGAAACCGGCCGCTACAGCAACGCCTGACCTTTTTTTGCAACCGTGAGCAAACGTTTGCTTTTGATCCGGGGACGATTACAATCGCCTCACTTTTTTTGGGAACCATGACGATGTCGACCACACAGCAACCAGCCCCCACCACCGCCAGTAAAAGTGAACTGATCTATCGCCTGGAAGATCGTCCGCCGCTAACGCAAACCTTGTTTGCAGCCGGACAACACCTTCTGGCGATGTTTGTTGCGGTGATCACGCCCGCGCTGCTCATCTGCCAAGCGCTCGGTTTACCGGCGCAGGATACACAGCACATTATCAGCATGTCCCTGTTCGCGTCCGGTGTGGCATCGGTACTGCAAATCAAAACCTGGGGACCGATCGGTTCAGGGTTACTCTCCATTCAGGGCACCAGCTTTAACTTTGTCACACCGCTGATTATGGGGGGAATGGCGCTGAAAAATGGCGGCGCGGACGTACCCACAATGATGGCGGCGCTGTTTGGTACATTGATGGTAGCCTCCTGTACGGAAATGGTGCTGTCGCGCGTTCTGCATCTGGCACGCCGCATCATCACGCCGTTAGTCTCAGGTATTGTGGTGATGATTATCGGCTTATCCCTGATTCAGGTCGGCCTTACCTCTATCGGCGGCGGGTTTGCTGCGATGAACGATCACACCTTCGGCGCGCCGAAAAACCTGCTGTTAGCCGGTGCCGTGCTGTTGGTGATTATCCTGCTGAATCGCCAGAAAAACCCCTATCTGCGCGTTGCGTCGCTGGTGATTGCGATGGCGGTAGGCTACCTGCTGGCCTGGGCAATGGGCATGCTACCCACCATCAGCACGCCTGCCGGGCAGCCGATCGTGGCGTTCCCCACTCCGCTCTATTACGGCTTGGGATTTGACTGGAATCTGCTGATCCCGCTGATGCTGGTCTTTATGGTGACATCGCTGGAAACCATTGGGGACATCACCGCCACTTCGGATGTCTCTGAACAGCCGGTCAGCGGCCCGTTATACATGAAGCGCCTGAAAGGCGGTGTGCTGGCAAACGGCCTGAACTCTTTTGTATCTGCCCTATTTAATACCTTTCCTAACTCCTGCTTTGGCCAGAATAATGGCGTGATTCAGCTGACTGGCGTTGCCAGCCGCTACGTGGGATTTGTTGTCGCGCTGATGCTGATCCTGCTGGGACTGTTCCCGGCAGTGAGCGGACTGGTACAGCACATTCCTGAGCCCGTGCTGGGCGGCGCTACGATTGTGATGTTTGGCACAATCGCCGCATCCGGTGTCCGTATCGTTTCCCGGGAGCCGCTGAATCGCCGGGCTATCATGATTATCGCGCTGTCGCTGGCGGCAGGACTCGGTGTTTCCCAGCAGCCCCTGATTCTGCAATTTGCACCCGACTGGCTGAAAACGTTACTCTCTTCCGGTATCGCTGCGGGTGGGATTACCGCGATTGTGCTGAATCTTATCTTCCCACCCGAAAAGTAACGTTCAAGGCAGGCGGCAACCCGCCTGCTATTTCGGCTGATTTACATCCAGGCGGTTGAGCTATAACGATAATTCAGGCATAACAACCTTTCAGCGGACTGAACCCGGGAAGGATACGATGAAATTTATAGGAAAGTTTTTCCTCACCTTATTGTTACTGCTGCTGTTTGCGCTGATCGTCGTCTATGTTCTGCTGCAAACTCAGTGGGGCGCGGGCTGGTTTAGCCGTTGGGTGAGTGATAAAACAGAATGGCATCTGTCGCTGAGCAAAATTGAGCACAATTTTTCTTCACCTACGCACATTATTCTGGATGACTTCAGCTTTGGTCATGACGGCCAGCCTGCCGTACTGGTGGCCAAACGCGTCGACCTTGGCATCGCCCTGTTACAGTTCAGCGATCCGTTTCATTTTGCCAGCATAGAATTACGCGACGGCGAGGTAAACCTTGCTAACCTGGCGAACAAAAGCGCACTGCCCATGCAGGCAAACCGTCTGCAGTTAAACAACATGCGCATCGACAGCCCTGCCTCAGCGCTACCGCTGGCGGCACAGCAGGTGAATGGCGGCATTGTGCCCTGGCATCCGCAGGCCGGTGATTTGCTGGGTCGTGATGCGCAATTCCAGATGAGCGCGGCCAGGATGACGCTCAACAGCGTTGACGGTGAAAACGTGCTGATTCAGGGTAATGTGTCCCAGGGCCGCATGTTATTTAGCAACATTGGAGCGGACTTAGCTCGCGGTTCAATGACCGGTAACGGTGAGCGCGACGCGCAGGGTAACTGGAAGATTAATCAACTGCGCCTGAACGATATCCGTCTGCAAACGGCGCATACGCTTGTCGATTTCCTGAAACCGTTTGAAGAAGTACCCTCAGTTACGCTCAATCGGGTCGATATTACCGATGCCCGGCTCCAGGGCCCTGACTGGGCGGTTACCGATCTCGATCTGACACTGAAAAATCTGAGCTGGAAGGGCCGGGACTGGCAGAGCCAGGACGGATCGCTGGCCATGAATGCCGGTAACTTTATTAACGGGCGCTTCGAACTTAACGATCCCATCATTAACATGGATTTCTCGCCTCAGGGGATTGCCCTGACGCAGTTCAGCTCGCGCTGGGCCAATGGCGTTATCCGGGCTGACGGCAACTGGTCACGTCAGGATAAACGGTTAACGCTGAATAATCTGGCGGTGGCCGGGCTGGAATATACCTTGCCTCAGAACTGGCGGGCGTTATGGCAGGATGCCCTGCCTGACTGGCTGGATGCCGTAACCGTGACGCGCTTTACCTCGAACCGCAATTTACTGATCGATATTAATCCGGCCTTCCCTTTCCAGCTCACTTCACTGGATGGCAGCGGCGAAAATCTGCAGCTGGCCCGTCAGCATCAATGGGGAATCTGGTCAGGTAAGCTGAGTCTGAACGCGGCGGAGTCGACCTTCAATCGTACGGATTTACGTCATCCTTCTGTCGCACTGGAGGCTGATGAACAACAAATTAAGGTGACAGAGCTCAGTGCGTTTAGTGGTAAAGGGTTGCTGGAAGGCACGGCGACCATAGGGCAGCAGGCTGATCGACCTGTCAGCCTGAACCTGACGGGACGCGGCGTGCCCGTTAATGTTCTGCAAAACTGGGGCTGGCCGGCGCTTCCCTTGCAGGGCGACAGCAATTTGCAGCTGCGCCTGAACGCCTCACTGAAAGCGAATCAGCCGCTGGCTCCGTCGGTTAACGCGACACTGTCCGTAACCACAGACAGCCAGCAGCTACAGCAGAGCATGCAGGCCGGACAGGTCCGCTAACGCACACAGGGCCGCAATAGCGGCCCTGTGATTTAATTGATACGCGCGCCGGAGCCGCCCTCTTCCAGTGGTCCGTCGGGATCCACCGGCAACACGATGTAAACCGCTTCAAATACCGCGCCACACTCATCATCGCCAAACAGCTGCACTTCAAGCTGAACACGGGCTTTGCGTCCGCGCGCCAGGCGATCAAGATCGCCACTCAGTGAGCCAAGATCGGCAATAGCACCGGGTTTACCGGTAATCGGACGACTGTAGCGTATGTGCGCGTCGGCCAGAATAATGGTGCCGCCCAGATGGCGCTCCCGCAGTAACAGCCAGATCAGCCCCCAGCCGGTGAGCGTAGCCAGTGAAAACAGGCTTCCGGCAAACAACGTATGGTGCGGATTTTGGTTGCCGGTTTCCGGCATGGTGGTAATAAACTTCTGCCCGGTATATTGCAGGATGCGCACGCCCATTTTTTCACTCAGAGGAATGTGCTCATACCAGGCCTGTTGTAACTGCCCGCACCAGTCCGCACGGTGCAGAATATCGTCCAGTGTGACGACCGGCTTGATCATCAGAAAGTGTCGCACCGGCGTCGTCTGCGGTGCGGTAATCTCGCCCTGATTCAGGTAGCCAAGTTTAGCGAAGAACGCCACCGCATCTTCTCGTGCGCTACAGGTCACGCGCTTCACACCTTCCTGACGCGCAACGGACTCCAGCGTCATCGCCACCAGCGTGCCGAGGCCTTTGCCCTGTACGGTGGGATGAACGGCCAAAAAACGGATAGCCGCTTCGTTATCAGCATTGATATAGAGCCGTCCTACTGCAACCGGCTTGCCCTGTTCATCCACCACCATTTGATGATGCGCTAATGCATCCCAGGCATCGCGTTCAGAACCCTGAGGCTGATGCAGCGGCTTTCGTAACATTTCCCAGCGGAACTGATAATACATATCCAGCTCTTCCGCCGTTTGTGGCACACGAAGATGATACATAAAATGGTTCTCTCGTTCTGATACGGGGTTGCCGAGGCTAAGCCGTGCGAAATGAGGCGTCATACCTGTAACCAGAACGTCACCGGACCGTCGTTGACCAGAGCAACCTGCATATCGGCAGCAAAACGGCCATTGGCGGTCGTGACATCATGACGGCGACAACACGCGCTGAAATACTCATATAACCGCTCCGCTTCCTGCGGCGCGGCGCCACCGGAAAAAGAGGGCCGCATGCCCTTTTGCGTATCGGCAGCCAGGGTGAACTGTGATACCACCAGCACGCTTCCGCCAGCCTGTTTGACGTTCAGGTTCATTTTGCCCTGTTCATCGCTAAAAATACGGTAGCCCAGTACGCGCTCCGCCAGTCGTTCAGCGCGCTTTTCGTCATCACCTTTTTCAACGCCTAACAGAATCAATAATCCCTGCCCGATCTCACCCACGACCGCATGATCAATGCTGACGCTGGCACGCTGAACGCGTTGAATTAAAGCAATCATCCGTCCTCTCGTTCTTTTTCTCTTTCCTGCCGTTTGAACTGGCGATAGTCATCTAAGGTAACCGTAATTTCGGCACCGAGCAAAACGATGCACCAGGTCCAGTACACCCACAGGAAAAGAATGGGGATCACCGCCAGCACGCCATAGATTAACTGATACGTCGGGAACATCGTAACATACAGCGCAAACCCCTTTTTCCCCAGTTCAAACAGCAACCCGGCGACCAGCGCCCCCGTCAGCGCATCGCGAGAAGGCACCCGCTGCGTCGGGACAATACTGTACAGCAACCAAAATGACAGCCACGACAGAAGCAAGGGAAAGAAACGCAGCGTCTGATCGACCAGGCTGGTCACCCCCGTCACGTTTATCCATTTCAGCGACAGCAGGTAAGAGCTGATGGCTAAACTGGCACCAGCCAGCAACGGCCCAAGCGTCAATATCATCCAGTAGACGGCAAAGGAATAGACCAGCGGGCGCTTTTTATGACTGCGCCAGATAGCATTCAGAGCCGAATCGACAGAATGCATCAACAGCAGCGCCGTGACAATCAGCCCCACGGCGCCCACGGCGGTCATGCGGTGCACGTTAGCCACAAACTGCTCAAGGTAACGCTGCAACGTGTTCCCCGCAGCAGGCATAAAGTTGGCAAAAATAAAGTTTTTAAGCTGGACGCTGATATCAGAAAACACAGGAAACGCGGCAAACAGCGCAAAAACTACGGCGATCAGCGGCACCAGCGCCAGTAGCGACACAAAGGCCAGGTTGCCCGCCTGTGTCGTCATGGCATCATTATCAATACGCTTCCAGAGCAGCTTAAGCCACAGCCAGAAGGCATGAAACCTGGGGCGAAAACGATGTAACTTCATGGCTTAAGGCTGACCCGCGAACCAGTCGGGCACGGTTTTACTGTCGGTCACCAGCACGCTGGTAATGCCTAATGCGCGCGCACCTTCAATATTGGCGGCATTGTCGTCGAAGAAGACGGCCTGATCGGCACTGAATCCTTCCGCATCCAGTACGTGCTGATAAATGCGGGCTTCAGGTTTACGCATGCCCAGTTCCTGGGACAGATAAATCTTGTCAGCCGCCTGCTGCACATCAGGATACTGGGTCGGCCAGAAGGTGCAATGCAGTGCATTTGTATTCGACAATATCACCACCCGATGTCCCGCCTGGCGTAGCTGATTCATCAGCGCCAGCGTATCCGGACGCACCCCCACAAAGATAGCCTGCCAGCCCGCAGAAAACTGTTCATAGCTCAGCGCAATCTCCAGTTTTTCACATAAGGCTTCTGCAAAGGCTTCATCGCTGATTTCACCGCGCTCATGCTGCTCAAAAGCCGCATCCATTTGAAAATGACTTTGAAGCGATGCCAGCGGTACGCGGCTGAGGTCACTCCAGACGCCCAACACGCGGTTAAAGTCGATATCGATAATCACATTGCCCAAATCAAAGATATACAGCATGGTGCCTCCTTTGGTTCCCTGGATCATTCACTCTAGCGGTAAAAGTGCGGCCTGAACAGGCGGCCCGGACGAGAAAATTACACACTTTAAATTAAGGTACGACAGGACAAAGTGGGAAGGGGACAAAGAAGAAGTTACAGGCTGGTTTAGACTGGATTTAACTGAGCTGGCAAAACCCCAGACAAAAAAAAGCCCCGTTAAAACGGGGCGTTATTATTACGCGATTAGGCGTCTTTACCGCCGCGTGAAGCACGCTTACGGTCGTTCTCAGTCAGGTGACGTTTACGGATACGCACTGACAGAGGCGTAACTTCGACCAGTTCGTCATCATCAATGAACTCGATCGCCTGTTCCAGCGTCATTTTCTGCGGTGGAACCAGTGTGGTGGCTTCGTCTGTACCGGAAGCACGCATGTTAGTCAGCTTCTTACCGGTCAGGCAGTTCACGGTCAGGTCGTTAGAACGGCTGTGAATACCGATGATCTGGCCTTCATAAACTTCCGCGCCATGGCCCAGGAACAGCTTACCACGATCCTGCAGACCGAACAGGGCGAACGCTACCGCTTTACCCTGGCCGTTAGAGATCAGAACGCCGTTCTGACGCTGACCCACTTCGCCCGGACGAATATCGTCGTAGTGGCTGAAGGTGGAGTACAGCAGACCTGTACCTGATGTCATGGTCATAAATTCGTTACGGAAACCGATCAGACCACGGCTTGGGATGACGTAGTCAAGACGTACGCGGCCTTTGCCATCTGGATCCATATTTTTCAGGTCGCCTTTACGCTCGCCCATGGCCTGCATAACGGAACCCTGATGCGTTTCTTCGATATCCAGCGTCACGTTCTCGAATGGCTCTTGTTTACGGCCTTCGAATTCGCGGAAGATAACTTTCGGACGGGATACCGCCAGTTCGAAACCTTCACGACGCATGTTCTCGATCAGTACAGACAGATGCAGCTCACCACGGCCCGATACGCGGAACGCGTCAGCATCTTCGGTCTCTTCCACACGCAGTGCCACGTTGTGAACCAGTTCTTTGTTCAGACGCTCAAGGATCTGACGTGAGGTCACGTACTTACCTTCTTTACCGCAGAACGGTGAGGTGTTGACGTTGAAGAACATGGTTACCGTTGGCTCATCCACGCTCAGGGCTGGCAGCGCCTGCACATTCTGCGGATCGCAAATGGTGTCAGAAATGTTCAGTTCACCCAGACCGGTGATCGCAATGATGTCGCCCGCTTCTGCCAGGTCGCTGTCAATACGCTCCAGCCCCAGGTGAGTCAGCACTTTACCCACTTTACCGTTACGGGTTTTGCCTTCGCTGTCTACGATGGTGACTTGCTGGTTAGGCTTCACTTTACCGCGCTTGATGCGGCCGATACCGATCACGCCCAGATAGTTGTTGTAGTCCAGCTGAGAGATTTGCATCTGCAGCGGCGCTTCGACTTCAACCTGTGGAGGTGAAACGTGGTCAACGATTGCCTGATACAGCGGGGTCATATCGTCAGCCATGTCGGTGTGATCCAGACCGGCAATACCATTCAGCGCAGAGGCGAAAATGATAGGGAAATCGAGCTGCTCGTCCGTTGCATCCAGGTTAACGAACAGGTCAAACACCTGATCAACAACCCAGTCAGGACGTGCGCCAAGGCGGTCAACTTTGTTGATAACCACAATCGGCTTCAAACCATGCGCGAACGCTTTTTTGGTAACGAAGCGGGTTTGCGGCATAGGGCCATCCATCGCATCTACAACCAACAGTACCGAATCCACCATAGACATTACGCGTTCAACTTCACCACCGAAGTCGGCGTGTCCTGGGGTATCAACGATGTTGATACGGTAGTCGTTCCATTTAATGGCGGTATTTTTTGCGAGGATGGTAATCCCACGCTCTTTCTCCAAATCATTGGAGTCCATCACGCGCTCGGTGGCTTCAGTACGGGCATCAAAAGTACCAGACTGTTGCAGCAGTTTATCAACCAGGGTGGTCTTTCCATGGTCAACGTGCGCGATGATGGCGATGTTACGCAAATTTTCGATCACAGCTTTTTTGCCTCAGGCATTAGAAATAACGCGGTATTGTACACGGATTAAGCGGGAGACTGAACACGATCACACTTTTCACTGAAAGTTTATTGCATTGTCGCAAAATCGCACTAATAGCCGTGCAAAAATTGCACTGCAATGATGTTTTGCACCAAAATGGTGCTCATTTTCAACGTCAATGCACATAAAAAGCGCAGTGCAACTATCATGGTGCACGTCTTTTATGACAAAAAGGTGCATGACAGCGCGATTTTGTGCAAAGAAATAAAGTTGGCACAGAATTCGCTTTGTATTATCCAGATGAAAACGACGTAAGACAACGGTTGCAGAGCTGGTCGGGATCAGACTGAGGTATGGCTGACACATGTCGCACATTTCCTCACCCGGTTCTCACCATGTAGACAATGACCATTTCCAGGAGAGTTGAGTATGTCCGCTGAACACGTTCTCTCGATGATGAACGAGCACGAAGTTAAGTTTGTTGACCTGCGTTTTACCGATACCAAAGGTAAAGAACAGCACGTTACTATTCCGGCTCACCAGGTTAACGCTGACTTCTTCGAAGAAGGCAAAATGTTCGATGGCTCTTCCATCGGCGGCTGGAAAGGCATTAACGAATCAGACATGGTACTGATGCCGGATGCAACCACGGCAGTTATGGATCCGTTCTTTGAAGATTCAACACTGATCATTCGCTGTGACATCCTTGAGCCTGGCACCATGCAAGGCTATGACCGCGATCCACGCTCTATCGCAAAGCGCGCTGAAGACTATCTGCGTTCTTCAGGCATCGCTGATACCGTTCTGTTTGGACCCGAGCCAGAATTCTTCCTGTTCGACGATATCCGTTTCGGTTCGTCAACCTCTGGTTCGCACGTCGCTATCGATGATATCGAAGCGGCCTGGAACACCGGCAAAGAATACGAAGGCGGTAACAAAGGTCACCGTCCAGGTCTGAAAGGCGGCTACTTCCCGGTTCCACCGGTCGATTCATCACAGGACATCCGTTCTGCTATGTGTCTGACAATGGAGCAAATGGGTCTGGTTGTTGAAGCTCATCACCACGAAGTTGCGACAGCGGGTCAGAACGAAGTGGCAACCCGCTTCAATACCATGACCAAAAAAGCTGACGAAATTCAGATCTACAAATATGTTGTGCACAACGTGGCGCATGCTTACGGCAAAACGGCAACCTTTATGCCGAAGCCAATGTTTGGTGACAACGGTTCAGGTATGCACTGCCACATGTCTCTGTCTAAAGGCGGACAAAACCTGTTCTCTGGTGACAAATACGGCGGCCTGTCTGAAACCGCGCTGTTCTACATCGGCGGTATCATCAAGCACGCAAAAGCAATCAACGCCCTGGCCAACCCAACCACCAACTCTTACAAGCGTCTGGTTCCGGGTTATGAAGCACCGGTTATGCTGGCTTACTCTGCCCGTAACCGTTCTGCATCAATCCGTATCCCGGTTGTTGCCAGCCCGAAAGCACGTCGTATTGAAGCGCGCTTCCCGGACCCAGCGGCTAACCCGTACCTGGCGTTTACTGCACTGCTGATGGCTGGCCTGGATGGCATCATCAATAAAATCCATCCTGGTGATGCGATGGATAAAAACCTGTATGACCTGCCACCGGAAGAAGAAGCTGAGATTCCAAAAGTTGCAGGTTCACTGGAAGAAGCGCTGAATGCACTGAACGAAGACCGCGAGTTCCTGACCCGTGGCGGCGTCTTCACTGACGACGCGATCGATGCTTACATCGAGCTGCGTAAATCAGAGAACGACCGTGTGCGCATGACGCCACATCCGGTTGAGTTCGAACTGTACTACAGCGTCTAATTTCAGAGTCAGCAAAATGGGTGCCGCATTGAAAGATTGCAATTGCGGCACGCTTAACCTGAAACGTTTTTTTGTTGCCGTGGAAACTTTAGCCCATCTTCGGATGGGCTTTTTTCTCCGCGAATTCATCGTTCATTCGCTTTAATTCCGGCTTAAAGACTACAATGCACTAAATTAGTGCAGAGGAACGCTGTATGGCAACTGCCTCCCTGCCCGACGCCGGGCAGATTCTCAATACCTTAATCAACAGTATTTTGTTGGTGGATACCGATTTGGCGATCCATTATGCCAACCCGGCGGCACAGCAATTACTGGCGCAAAGCTCACGTAAATTGTTCGGCACGCCGTTACCTGAATTAACCGGCTACTTTTCGCTGAATGTCGAGGTCATGCGCGAGAGTCTTGAGGCGGGCCAGGGCTTTACTGACAGCGAAGTTACTCTGGTCGTGGATGGCCGGGCGCACATTATGTCGCTCACGGCACAGCGCCTGCCTGATGGGTTGATTCTGCTGGAAATGGCACCGATGGATAATCAGCGTCGCCTGAGTCAGGAACAGCTGCAGCATGCTCAGCAGGTGGCCGCACGCGATCTGGTCCGCGGGCTGGCCCATGAGATTAAAAACCCGCTAGGTGGATTGCGCGGCGCGGCGCAGCTTTTGTCACGCGCCCTGCCGGACCCTGCCCTGAATGAATATACCAAAGTCATTATTGAACAGGCAGATCGCCTGCGAAATCTGGTTGATCGCTTACTGGGGCCGCAACAGCCCGGTATGCATATTACCCAGAGTATTCATCAGGTAGCGGAACGTGTCGTTAACCTGGTTTCGATGGAGCTGCCAGAAAACGTATCTCTGGTTCGCGATTACGATCCCAGCCTGCCGGAATTACCGCACGATCCCGATCAGATTGAGCAGGTTTTGCTGAACGTCGTGCGCAATGCGCTACAGGCGTTAGGCGAAGACGGCGGCACAATCGTGATTCGAACCCGTACAGCCTTCCAGTTAACACTGCATGGCACACGTTATCGTCTGGTTGCCCGCATTGATATCGAAGATGACGGCCCCGGTATTCCAGCCCAGCTGCAGGATACGCTGTTCTATCCAATGGTAAGCGGACGGGAAGGCGGTACCGGCTTAGGCCTTTCTATTGCCCGTAGCCTGATTGATCAGCATTCGGGAAAAATTGAGTTCAACAGTTGGCCGGGTCATACCGAGTTTTCGGTTTACCTGCCTATTCGCCAGTGAGGTTTCTATGCAACGAGGGATAGTCTGGATCGTCGATGACGATAGCTCCATCCGCTGGGTGCTTGAACGCGCGCTCACTGGAGCCGGTTTAAGCTGTGCCACTTTTGACAGCGCGAACGACGTGCTCAATGCACTCGCAACAAAAACCCCGGACGTTTTATTGTCTGATATCCGTATGCCGGGTATGGACGGGCTGGCTCTGCTAAAACAAATCAAGCAGCGCCATCCCATGCTTCCGGTCATCATCATGACAGCGCATTCCGACCTGGATGCCGCGGTAAGCGCCTATCAGCAAGGCGCGTTCGATTACCTGCCCAAACCGTTCGATATCGACGAAGCGGTCGCGCTGGTTGAACGTGCCATCAGTCACTATCAGGAGCAACAGCAGCCACGTAATCAACCGGTAAGCGGCCCCACCACCGATATTATCGGTGAAGCGCCCGCCATGCAGGACGTGTTCCGTATTATCGGCCGTCTCTCCCGTTCGTCGATTAGCGTGCTGATCAACGGGGAATCGGGTACAGGTAAAGAGTTGGTAGCGCACGCACTGCACCGCCACAGTCCTCGCAGTAAAGCGCCGTTTATTGCCCTCAACATGGCGGCGATCCCTAAGGATTTAATTGAGTCGGAACTGTTTGGCCATGAAAAAGGGGCCTTTACCGGTGCGAATCAGATTCGTCAGGGACGCTTTGAACAGGCCGACGGCGGGACGCTGTTTTTAGATGAAATTGGTGATATGCCGCTGGATGTTCAGACGCGCCTGCTGCGCGTACTGGCAGACGGGCAGTTTTACCGCGTCGGTGGCTATGCACCGGTCAAAGTGGACGTGCGCATCATTGCCGCTACGCACCAGAACCTTGAACTGCGGGTACAGGAAGGCAAGTTCCGTGAAGACTTGTTTCACCGCCTGAATGTCATCCGCGTGCATTTGCCGCCGCTGCGTGAGCGTCGTGAAGATATTCCCCGTCTGGCCCGTTATTTCCTGCAGGTGGCCGCACGCGAGCTTGGTGTGGAAGCCAAGATCCTGCATGCGGAGACCGAGACCGCGCTGACCCGTTTGCACTGGTCGGGTAACGTGCGTCAGCTGGAGAATACCTGCCGTTGGTTAACGGTGATGGCCGCCGGTCAGGAAGTGCTGATTCAGGATTTACCACCGGAGTTATTCGAATCCAGTACGCCGGAAAGCCCCACGCAGTCGCTTCCCGACAGCTGGGCAACCCTGCTGGCACAATGGGCCGATCGTGCCTTGCGTTCCGGTCATCAAAACCTGCTGTCAGAAGCACAGCCGGAAATGGAACGCACGCTTCTGACGACTGCACTGCGCCACACGCAGGGTCACAAACAGGAAGCCGCGCGTTTGCTGGGTTGGGGAAGGAATACGCTGACGCGTAAGCTGAAAGAACTGGGCATGGAATAAGCCATTCCGCCGGAACAGCCTGTGCTGTTCCGGCGGTTAAATCACACGCGAATAGGGCTGCGGTTGCGTCTTTTGTCGCAGGTAAGCATCAAAACACATACAAATATGGCGAATCAGCAGTCGTCCTGTTCCTGTCACTTTCAGGCCTGTCGCGTTTTGCACCACCAGCCCATCCGCAATCAGCGGTTTTAACCGCGCCAGCTCTTCGGCAAAATAGCTGTCGAAGGTGATATTCCACTGCGTTTCTGTCGCGCTGAAATCGAGCGCAAAGTTGCAGATAAGCGTTTTGATCACATCGCGGCGCAGGCAATCGTCCTGACTGAGCGTGAATCCCCGCCATAAGGCATGGCCCTGTTTTTCAACCTGGCTGTACCAGTCATTCAGGCTTTTCTGGTTTTGCGCGTAGCGATCGCCGATCATGCTAATGGCGGAGACGCCCAGACCGAGTAAATCGCAGTCGCCCTGGGTGGTATAACCCTGAAAATTGCGGTGCAGGTTCCCCTCGCGCTGAGCCACCGCCAGCTCGTCCTGCGGTTTAGCAAAGTGGTCCATACCGATGAACTGGTAGCCATGCCGGGTCAGCGTTGTAATGCTCTGCTGCAGGATGGCCAGCTTCTGTTGCGCCGAGGGCAGTTCATTTTCTTTAATTTTTCGCTGTGCGGCAAAGAGTGACGGAAGATGCGCATAGTTAAAAACGCTCAGTCGATCGGGATCCAGCGCGATAACCCGCTGTAGCGTAAAGGCAAAGCTTTCCGGCGTTTGCAGCGGCAGTCCGTAAATCAGGTCGATGCTGGTTGAACGAAACCCCTGCTCACGTGCCCGTGCCATCAGGGCAAAAATCACGTCCTCATCCTGCACCCGGTTAACCCGCTCCTGCACCGCCTTGTTAAAGTCCTGTACGCCCATGCTCAGGCGATTAAAACCGCACGTCCGGAGATGATCGATCATCTCCAGTTCAATTTCACGCGGATCGACCTCGATCGACATCTCCGCGTCATCCTCGAAGGTGAAATGCTGTTTCAGCAGCGCCACCAGCCGGCTAACCTGCTGCTTATTCAAAAATGTCGGCGTGCCGCCGCCCCAGTGCAGTTGAGTGACGCGACGATCACGAAACAGTGGCGCGCGGGCGACAATCTCCTGTTCCAGTGCGTTCAGATAGCGGTCGGCTTTATGTAAGTGACGCGTGACAACCTTATTGCAGCCACAGAAATAGCACAGGCGATGACAGAACGGGATATGAACATAGAGCGACAGCGCGCGTTGCGGATAACGTTCAGTGGCACGTTGAAAATCAGCGTCTGTAAAGGTCTCACTGAACGCTAGCGCGGTGGGATAAGAGGTATAGCGCGGACCCGCCGCATTGTATTTTTCAATTAATGCCTGGTCCCAGTCGATTTGTGTCGCTGACATGCTGACTCCTTCCGTTTACCTCGCTGTGGGAAAGGCCGCGATACAGAAGGAAAGAGAGGAGTGCGGGAGTAAACCCGCCGTAAACGCTGCTTCAGACGCGACAGTCGTTGTAGTTTAAACAATAACCACAGGAGATAACATGTCATCAAAAGCACGAAAATTGATCCAGGCCAAAACATTGTCGTTTACCTGTTAAACCAGGCATGCGCATTTACGCATGCCGATCAAAGACGGCTTAATGCCCTTTAAGCAGGCGGTACATATCTTCTTCCGCCTCCGGATCGTCTTCCTCGTCCATCGCGATGCCGAGCTGTTCCATCAGTTCATCAATGCGATCCAGCGTGACATCAAGCCAGCCCTGATCCTCAGATGACAGCGTTTCGCCTTTCTCAAGGCGGTCCAGTAGCGCATCAAGACGCTCGCTGTTCTCTAACTGCGCCAGCTCTTCTTCCGGTGTCAGCACCACTTTCTGCTTCGCCGGTTTTGCCGTCACTTTTTTGGTTTTTGCGGGTGCAGCGTTGTCGTCAACGATTAACGACACCGGCTTTTTACTGCCGATACGCGGATCTTTTGCCGGGGCCGCTTGCTTACCGTTGCTGCTCTGGGCTTGCGGGTTAGCACGGCTGCCTGACGCATGGCCACGATGCTTTTTATCGCGTTTACGATCGCGCGCTTCGTTATTGATCTCTTCACGCGATTTACGTTTTGCTTTGGCGACAGGCTTGCCCTTCGCCGCGCTTGCAGGTTGCTTCATAATCTTGGGTTCCGGTGTTTTTTATTCAGTATAGAATTGCGGCGAAATCTAGCAGAAACCAGACAAAGAAAAAAGGCGACAGCTCAAGCTGTCGCCTTTTTTCATAACTTCGGCAGAAGGAATCATGTTTCAAATCCGTTTCGGCTCACAACATCCCGGTTAATCCTGCGCCTGCTCAACTCCGGAGCTCATCCTTTTCCTTTTCTGGTCCGCAATCCCTGACCATTTCCTTTCCTGTCGCTCTTCGTTATCCCAACGTTCCTGAGCGCATCATCCTGATGAATGCTGTCCTGCACTGCTGAATAATGTAGACCAATTGGTAAAAGGCTCAAGTAATACTTGTATGGTGTTTGAGCGAAAAACCTGTACTTTAGTATAATGCACTGAATTTTAATCATTTATTTTTTTAATTTTTTAATTAAAAAGCGACATAACCTGCAAGATTTATGGCAAATGTCTTACAGCGAGCCCTGAACAATGGTATTGAGCACTTTCCCGCCATAATGCGTATAATCAGCGCCATTGCCCTAATGCGTTTCTGGAGTACTACCTTGTCTGAACTGAATTACCATGTCACCCGCTTCATCCTTAGCGCGCCTGATATCCGCCATTTACCTTCTGATACCGGCATTGAAGTGGCGTTCGCTGGCCGTTCTAATGCGGGGAAATCCAGCGCTTTAAACACGTTAACCAACCAAAAAAGCCTGGCGCGTACCAGTAAAACGCCCGGTCGTACGCAGTTGATTAACCTGTTTGAGGTGGCCGAAGGTAAGCGCCTCGTCGATCTACCCGGTTATGGCTATGCCGAAGTGCCGGAAGAGATGAAACTCAAGTGGCAGCGGGCACTGGGAGAATATCTGCAAAAACGCCAGGCATTAAAAGGCCTGGTGGTACTGATGGATATTCGTCACCCTCTTAAAGATTTGGATCAGCAAATGATTCAGTGGGCCGTTGACAGCGGTATTCCTGTTTTGCTGCTGCTGACGAAAGCCGACAAGCTCGCATCTGGCGCACGTAAGGCCCAGCTTAATATGGTGAAGGAAGCCTCGCTGGCTTTCATGGGAGATGTGCAGGTGGAAGTTTTCTCATCGCTGAAAAAGATTGGCGTTGATAAAGTGCGCCACAAGCTGAATAGCTGGTTTAGTGAACTGGAACCCGCAGTGGACGATCAGGACAGTGACGCGTAAGGCCGGGCAAAAAGCCCAATAAAAAACGCCCCAGTCACAGAATGACTGGGGCGGCTAAATTCAGCCAAATCCGATTACGTGAAGTAAAAGGTCTGAAAGATAGAACATCTTACCTCTGTACCCTACGCCTCGAACTTTACCTGATTTTTTGTGAGCAACAAAGGTTTTTTTGTTACTCCCATTCATTTTCCGCCACTTTTTTACTATGCTCGTCACAAAAATGAAGATGACATGTAGTTAAATTATCAAAAAAATGGTGGAGGCAGAGTCAGTCATTCCTTCATGATGCTGAGAAAACCTGAATGGTTGA
>Ga0268247_10000113_pt1 | contig 26223 bp, 24 predicted proteins | sample AgamicOrMae_FD_200245 | JGI IMG/M metagenome (GOLD analysis project Ga0268247, IMG submission 200245) | Agave microbial communities from Guanajuato, Mexico - Or.Ma.e (v2) (version 2) | ecosystem: Host-associated > Plants > Phyllosphere > Phylloplane/Leaf | place: Guanajuato, Mexico | collected...
GGCCTTCTGGGTTCCAATATCATGGAGGCTGGGTTAGGATTACCCTGCTGACCTGTTTGGGACGAACCAGGTGGCATAGGACAGTTGCTATTTGAGGTTTCAGGAATACAGGAAGCGCGTCTGTCGGCAGTGGAAGAGAAAATACTAGAGAAATTCGGGGTATATTCTAGAACCTGAGTCGGATCATGCTCGGGATCCATTGGTGAAGGGTCTTGCTGTTGCAAGGGTTGAGGCCTGTAATTTGGCTCGGCCATCATGACAGTCTATGGACAAATAATCTATATCTTGTTGAACCACATGATTGGGGGTGTGTGTTTTATAATCGATGTTGGATTAATTTAACAAGGGCAATAAATCACGCTGAAACGGGTGATGCGATGGACAACTCAAGCCTGGCACACGCGCTCCACGCCCGTGGCAAGTTCCAGATGCAGAGTCCTGTGGTCTGCTGGTTTCGAGTTGAGTCGGCGTTGAGTTTTATTCCTAGGGCAATGGTTTTAGTTGGAAAATGTTAACTTGTTGCAAGGCTGCCGATCTAAAGTGTTCATTTGAAAATCTACCGCGGCCAAAAGAGCAAGATTTCATGAAATTGTCCGAATCGACATCTGGTGAATTCATGCGATAAAGTCCCATCCGAGGTGAGGAAACTAGCGTTTAGCCTAGTCAGGTTGCATCTCAGGGATTCAGCCTGCCTATCTGAAGTCAACAAAGTCTCAGAGAAGCTGCTACATCTAAGCTTAGGGGCCCCAGATAGAGAAGGCTGACCGTTAGGCAGTGGGCGATATTTTGCATGCGAGCACTAAAGCATCCTCAGTTTTAGAGGAAGTGCTGCAGGGGATGGTCCTCAGACAGAGTACTAGCTGAATACAGCTAGTATTCAGCCGCAAGAAACTGTATCAGCATTTTCGGATATTACCTAGTGCCCAATGAGAGACTGATAGCGGGTCTACTCTGACGCGAAACAATGCAATCCAACCAGGAGCGCTCGCCCAACGAGCTCGCCAAGCGCATCCAATCTTTTCATTGCCTATGGGCTCTCGTCTCGATTGTTTAGAGCCAAGCTCGTCTTACGAGGAAACACACCCGAATGGCAGTGAATTCTTTGGTCTGCGTGGGGTGTGCGTGATTCCCACCGAAATGGGCATTACTTTTCCCGCCTTTCCATTTTTGCGTAGTTTCATCGCGCGACTTTTTCTCGGCCAGTCGTGCGTTTTGTGCGTCGCAAATCGAGCCCGCATTGCGTCTTGAATTTTGCAATTTTCGTGTTTTCTCATCGACTCGCGCAGACTCAGCGCGCTCGAATTTTACCCTCTCCCGCGCATTCGCTTGCCGAACTTTTTTTTTCCCTGTGTGTTAAACGAATGGACAGGATTTGACGTTTAATTTTACGTGTGATTCGTTGTCAAGAAGCCAGCTGATAAGCACCAAATGCCAGCATTAGATCAAGATCAGATCAAGAAAAAATCAAAAAAGAAGCAGATACGATTTAGAGGGTGAGTGAGTCGAGGAAAATTCAAGATTCATAACAATTCAAGTTCCTCAACAGGTGACAGAGTCGGATGCAAGCTGGCGGAAGACAGACCGAGGGAAGACAAACGAGCGCAAGACAAACAAGTCAACAGCACATAAGAGGCACCAACAAGTGTCTGAAATTAAGCCCAGCCGCTTGACAGTTTCTAGTTTGGTGACAGCTTTTTGACAGAGAGATATGCTGGGAGACAGTCGATGATCATTGAGGCAAGTGTTTGAAGTGGATGAGTGACGAGAGCTGGCCTAGTGGGCAAAACACAGTTTGTGGTCAGTGAGAGACAGTAGTTAGCGGCTAGCTGCCAGCTAGTGGCGCCGACGCCAAATGGAACTGGCCATGCGCGGCCACCGGGAGGCCACCATCGACTACCTGGATGGGGCCCAAATGAGACACAAGCGTTCCTTCTCGATGAGGAGGAACTCCTTGCTGGCGTTTGGGCGTGCCGAGGAGCTGGGCGGCGGGGGGCGCCGTTTGGCTCTGTTTCTGCGGCGACTATTTCACATAAAGAAGCGTCAAAATGGTTGCACCAAGGAGCAGGCGGCCGAGCCCAGTCCCTTGGGGCCGGCGACCGCGGGCTGCTGCTCGTGCGGGTCCCCCTTGCACGCGAGCAACGGGTTGCGCGCGCGCGCCCACAGCCTCGCGCGGCCCGACTCACAGGCGGCCCGCGACGATCTGCATCTGTTCCGCCTGGGCCACGCCCCCCACCACCAGCGGGCCTCCCTGCGCTACCCGACGGGCGTCCGCGGGGCCCCCAACCACCGGCCTCTGGGCTCCGTGGGGGCCAGCAGCAGCGCCGAGTCGTCGCCGTCGCCCTCGTCAAGCCAGTCGGTGCGCCGGCTGCGCCAAGACCACTGGCCAGACGAGCGGGCGCGAGCCACCCAATGGCAGCTGGCGGGCCCGCCGTCAACTGCCGAAGATGCGGGCCACCCCAAGCCTGCCGAGCAGCGCCAGCAGCACCACAAACAGCAGTCCCAAATAGAAGCCCCCCTGGCCAGCTCGCCCCAACTGGCCGGCGGCCAACTCAGCAGCCGCTCCGAGTCCAGCCTGTCAGAGCACTCGACAGGAAGCTGCTCCACAAACTATTCCACCGCCTCGCAACAGCTCAGACGCCACCTCGATGAGGCCTACAAGCGCCATCGGAAGTGCACGAGCCAGAAAGAGAAGGACTTTATAGACAGTATCAATGTGCTCCGTCAAGCATCGCGCCACGCTTTAGATCCGCCCTCGAGCCACCTCATTCGCCTGTCACCCACCAGTCAGACGAGTGGCCAGCGCCAGCAGAATGAACAGCAGCAACAGCAGCAGCAACAAGTGTCAACAGTTAGCAAGACAAACGACGAACAAACAACGAGCGAGCCGCGTGGAGGCGGCCACAATGGACTGGGCGCGGAGGGCCAGCCGCAGGCGTCCACTCGGCGCCCACCAAGTCCGGCGCCCGATCTCAGCCGGCCGGCGAAGGGCGAGCGCTCGGCCTCGGCGGCGGAAACTGAGCCGCCGGCGCCACAGACTGGCCAAGTGGGCGCCCTCGTCGAGACGAAGTGTCCCCGAGCTTCGCCACAGGACACAATGGGCGGCGGCGAGCGGCGAGATAAGGAGCAACATGGCAGCGAGGACAAGGAGGCGTCGTCCTTGGGCTGCTGCTGCTGCCTGTGCGCGGCAAAGAGTTCGCTGGCCGCGGGCAACTGGCCCGACCTGTGCCGCCTCCCTGCCGTGTGCTGCCCGCCGGGCCCGCCGCACGAGCCGCTGCTGCAGTTCGGCGCGGCGCTCGCACTGCCGCCCTGCTGCGCGCCCGGCCCCGCCCCCGCCGGCCCGCACCCCCACCAACGCATAGCTTTGCCCGCCGCCGCGGGCCACCAGCAAGTGTCGTCGGGGGCGCCGCTCGTGGGCCGGCCCGCCGACGACCCGCTCAACTGTCCTCTGTGGCGCTCGATGCTGCTCCTCTACTGCCAACAGCAACAGCAACAACTGCAACTCAGCCAACGGCAACAACAATTCATTCCGCCGCTCATTATGCACCAGCAACACCAGCAACACCAACAGCAGCAAGACCAAACGTTGCCCCTCGGCCACCACCAGACGGCCAGCGTGATTAATAACAGGGACCAGTTTGGCGGCGAGGGCGACGCTGGCCAGACGCTGCCGAACGGTGCTGCTGGCCCAGAGCGGCTCGCCAATGGGCCGCCAAAGGCTGGCGAGCTGGCCACGAGCCACCAGCTGTTCACCTCCACGGCTTCATTAAATCAGTTGCACCATCTGCAGCAACAGCAGCAGCAGCACCAGCACAACACGACCATCGACCTGAAGATCGAGATTGGGCCCGACTTTTTGGAACAGCAACAGCAGCAGCAGCAGCAGAGGAGAAGGCGCGCCAAGAGCAGACTGTCGTCGGTTGGCGGCGGCGGCGGCGAGCAGGTGCACGGCTGCAGCACCAGACGCAGCAACAACAACAGACACAAGGCAAACACTCCGAAGGGCCACAAGCACGACTACAAGTGCACGCTGGCAACATGCGACCAGGACACGGAGCTGGACGAGGACTCGCTCGAGTCCTCCAGCCTCAACGATTCTGACTTTGCCTCAAACACGAGCGCCGCCCTCAGCTCCTTCGAAACACAAGCCTCGGAGCTTGAGCGCAACTCGCTCAACTTGTCCGCCGCCCTCGCCTCCTAAACGGCCTTACCAGTTAGACAATTTCTACCAAGCCAGCGAGATAATTCTCAACTGGCAAGCGATTCAGTTGGCGAGCTCGGCCGCAGCCAGTGACAAGCTGGGCCAGGATGAAACAGGCCGAATTAAGGCGAAATAAGGTGAAATAATTAAGGCGATTGCCTGCAGAAGAGAAGAGTCACTTTCCTTTGCGGCAAAGGCTAAGCTAAGGCTGGCCGGTGAACGCTGGCCAGTGAACCCTTGCACAGAGTGGTGGGAGAAAGTGAAACGGGCGCCAGTTGTTGTCATTGCCAGTGGATTGGCGCTGGAGGAAGACCGGGACAGACAGTGCATAATAAACTAGCCACATTGTTCATACTTTGCCGTAAATGCGGCCAACAGCATTAAATGCAGCTTCTCTCACTTAGGCTGGCTGGCCGGCAACCAGCGGCCGTTTGGCGAGACTGGGAATGAAACTGGCCGAGCTGGCCAGTTGCAGTTTGCTCGCTCGGCCAGCAGCTAGTGGCCAATGGTAAGCGCCAATGGTAAGCGAATGGCAAGCGAGCTGACCCCCAATGCTGAATGCCGAATTTTGAGTGCCGAGTGCTGAGTGCTGAGTGCTGAGTAAGCGAGCAGTGGACGCTGAATAATGAAAAGAGGAAAAGCGGAAAAGAGGAGAAGATGAGAAGTGAAAAAGTGGAGGCAGAAAAGTGGAAATGTAGAAACTGGCAAGCTCCGATCGGTGGAGGAAAACCACCCTTAGTATTCCCCCACTTTTGAGCCTTGCATTGTCCGTCCACCTTTTTGGCCCGTTTTCTTGTTGCACCTTAGGGCCAAGTGTCCAATTGGGCAAAGTGGCGCTCCAGTTGCTTGGTGGCGCTACTGCTCGGCGGCCAATCTATCGGACCTTCTAGACACTCTCTTGCAAGCCTTCCCCTCATGCACCCAGACACTCAACGGCCCACACCAACAACACTCTCGGCCACTTGCCACATAAAGCACATTATTCATTTATCCGCAAATCTCCACTTCCTCCTCTCCTTAGATTCCACCTTTTCCTCCTTCTCTTGTTCATTCTCTTTTTCATAAAATGAAAATGAAAATGAAATGGCCCACCACTAGCACCACCTGTTTGGGCTAGAATTCTCGCGCATTTGCCTCTCGGTAGTGCCATTTTTGGTCGGGGATTTGGGCTGGCTGCCATGTTTGCCAGATGCCAAACATGGCACTTTGTCGGGGGGAAAATCCCCGCTAAATTTAGCCGGCATGCCATAAAAGCAATCTTTCATGCTAGACTGATATGGCTAAATGGCCAAATTGCATCAGAAAGATTCGATCTAGGGGAGATCTTGGGCTGATCAAACCGTTTCCCATGATAAATATCCTCTTTTGTCTCTGATAAGACGTGTGGAAAACAATTGGTCTGCCAGATATTGGCTGTAGTGCAATCTGGGGCCAGTTGGCAAAATGGGGAACTTGACGCCATCCAACAGGGTAAAATTGGGCAAAATCGGGTACAATTGGGTGGAATTCCCGGAAAAAGTGCCACGCTTGCCAGATGCCAAACATGGCAGCCATCCCAAATCCCTGACCAAAAATGGCACTGCCTTACGGCAAACGTGCGAGAACACTAGTTTGGCCATGATGATGATGATGATGATCATCATCATCATCATCATCAAGATCGTTCAACTTTTCCACCATCGTCAGCCCTAAGGAGCGGCCAGAGATGAGGCGCGACCACCAGCGCAAAGAGCCACCAGTTGGCCGTCAACATGCGAGCAAAATTCTCCTCTGCCAACTGTCTTGAGCATAAGAAGAGGAAGAAGAAGGAGAAAAATAAGCGAATAACAAACTGAAGCCAGAACCAAACTCGATCGGCAGCTTTTTCTCTCAAACCACCAAGTTGGCGCCTCTGCCTCTCCAAATTGGAAAGCAAAACACTCTCCCTCTTTGCCCCTTTCGCCAATCCTTAGCGCCCGCCCTTCTGCCTTCCAAGTTTACCGCCCACCCAGTTGGCCGTTAATTACACTCAAGTGCTCGCCACTGCCCAACCATAAGCGGCTCCCCCTCGCCAGCCAGCCATCCGTCTCGCTCTCAGCCCGCCGCCAGTCCATCCGTCTGGCTGGCAAACTGGCTGGCTAGTCGACTGGCAAGCTAGCTGGCTGGTTGGCCAACTCACTGGCGAGCTAGCTGGCCAAATGTTAGGCCCAAATGCAGGCCCATCCTTAGCCGCCCTCCACTCAGCCACTAGCAGCAAGCGAGAGTGAACAAGTGTCAACGAGATAACAGGATCTAGAATCTGGAATCAGCAAGCTTTGATGTCAGCAAGCTTCAATCTTGTTCTTCTTGGCGCCACTCAATGCTCAATGCTCAATGCTCGAAGCTCGCCACCAGCTGCCAACTGTTACCTGTTGCACGATGTTTTTGTTCCTGCTCTCTCCCTTAACTCGTTCTGCTGTTTTGTTTACTCTCTCACTCTCTTCTTAGATTATATCTCGCTTGTTAATCTAAGTGACCCGAGAAAGATTTGCTCTTCCGAAACAAGCCCAAAGGAGGAGAAGAGCATCAAAAAGAGCATCCAAAAGAGCATCAACAGAAGCACTCCAACAGCTACTCTCTCGGACACTTCCAGCTATTGTTGCTGCCCATTAAGCGAAGTGATCACCTGTTGGGCTAGTCTTTGGCACTTTTTTACGTTTACAAACTCCCACAAGTGCCCTTTTTGCCCCAAAGTCTCTTGCTGCTCTTCTTCCTCCTTTTGGCCCAAAAATGTTGGCCGAAAAATGCTGCCAAAAAATGGGCACACTTGCGGTGCTCAAGCAAAAGGAGAGGCAATTAGCTGGCAAACAATAACAATGTCCAGACGAGAGACGAACAAATATGATCTCCAAGTGAAGTGGAAGAGAAACCGCTCGCCTAAATGCAACTAATAGTCTCAAATTTGGTTGCATAATATCCTCCATCTCTTTCCCATTGGAGCAACAAAAAGCCACACACTGAAAACTGGATTCTCTCCCACAGCTTCCCACTGATCTCATTGCTGCTCATTGCAACAAGATCCAACTGGACCTTGTTGCTGCTCCTCCTCGTCTTCGGCCCACTCAAGTGGCGCTCTTGTTGTTTTTTCGACACAAATTGGATTACACTCAAGTGAACATTTTTCCATTTCGCCATAACCTTAAGTGAGAGAGAGAGAGAGAAAGAGAAAAAGAAACCAGATGCCCAAAGTTGGCGGAGCAATGAATCCAAATTGTTGCTCCGCGGCAACAAATAATAATTATTTGATGCTCTTCTTGGTGGCCAGCTCCTTCCAAGAACCATTCTCGATCCAGCAAACAGGCAGCTTTCTGCTGCTCTCTACTACTGCTGCTGCCCCTCCTCCAACACTCAGCCACTCTCGGCTGAGTGTTGTTGACGAGAAGCGGCCGATAACCTTTTATGGCCTTGCTATCAAGCGAGCGCCGCCAGCTTATGAACTTGACTCGAGGGTCAGTCTCGAGCGAGGACACATTTCTATTGGACGAGCAGGTGTCTCTCTGGTCCTTTGAACTGCGCGTCGTTGGCCCGTTCGACGCTTTCAAGCAAGAGAGAGAGAGAGAGAGAGAGATAACAACTGCCCGTCACTTAAGTTTCCAACACCAACACCATCGCCTTGGAATTGGACTTGGAATCAGCCAAGAGAGAGAAAAGCTGAAATAATTGCGGCCCACCACCTTTTCCTCCCTGAAAAGCTTCTCAGATATCAATAAATTCACAAACGATCTCCGCCGCCTCTTGCCTAAGATAAGCTTACCTTAGCAGCTCAAATGTCCTCCGCTCCTTGTCCTACGCTCTGAATGGAGGCGTAGACCCACCTGAGTACCAGTAAAAGTATACACCAATTAGCCAATTAGACTTGGTGGCCAGTTTGTTAATTAAAATTCTTCTCTGTTAGTAATTTATCAAAAAAGTCCACCCATTTAGGTAGAGGCGACCCCTCGAGCTCTGGTGCAATTCTCACTTCATTTAGACTCACTTAGTGGCTCATTTCGTGCTTCAAATTCAATCCGATTCCGCTGGATGGCGATCGACACTTTGCATCATCGATTAGGACAACAAACTGCACACCTTTGGCGACCAGTTTGCAGAGCTCTGGTCAGTTTGGGTGCAACAAACAAAGAAAACAAGCCGATTTTGGGCCACAGACAGTCTTCGTTTCGTGCTAGAGTGCAGAAATGCAGAAATGCCAAACTGCCAATGAGTTTTCTTATCGAGCACAAATCGTCGCTGCACAAATGAGACTGACATTCCTTTGAGACGAGGGCCAAAAAAGGAGGGAAAATGGTCAAAAACTGGTCAAGCAGCAGAGAGGCGGTTCGAAATGTTGCAAACGATATGATTTGTTTGGTGCTCTTTTGCCCACTGGAGCAATCGGTGGCTTTTTGGGGCCACCAATTGCAGACAGAAAAGCCTCAGAGAGAGAGAGAGAGAAGGAGGCACAAAAATGCGTTCCTCTTTTCTTTGTTGGGGCTGAATTGGGCCTGTTTGTAGACGGAGGAGAAGGAGGAGTCTGAGAAGAGGGAGATATATGGGAAAAAAGAGGAGGTTTGGAGCGAGAGTTTGAGCAGAATTCGGTTGCAACTTGGCACAAATTCACAAATGGGCCAATTCTTCTTCTTTCCAGAACTAAGGAGAAAATTGTCGCTTGTTTTGTGGGCCAAAAAGAGCTGGAGAGTGATGATTCTAAACGATGGGCGCCAAGAGAAAAGAAGAGAGTGAGGGAGAAGAAAGAGAGAAATAATCGCTGACAAAGAAAATAGATGTTTGGCCAGTGGGCGACGACGTTGTTTTGAATAGTTGTCCGAGAGAATAGCAATACAGAGTAGCAGTGCTACAGACTAGTGCTAGTCTGCATTTGGTGCACTTGGTTTGCAACGTGCCAGACAGTTCCAACTGTTGCTCGTACGAAAAGAAGCTCCTTTTCTTGATCAGATGAAATCCAACGCCGCCACCAAACTTCAACAATGGGCTTGCTCTTTTCCACGACGATTGGCCGCCGCCTATTACGCTCGGCCAACAATGAAAAGGGGCCCAAAAAAGCGAACCAGGCGCCACTTTCTTGCAACGCTGAGCCGATTTGTGGGCCGAAACTTGGAGACTGGATCTGCTGGAGATTAGAGCAAGAATTGAGCTGCCTCTCCTCCTGGTCATACTTGCATCTAGTGTCGCCACTGAGCCGGCGATCTAATTCCGTCCACATTGGACAGATGCAAATTGGTCCACTTTTGCGGCCGAAATATTCCACTGTTTGCCACATACTTCATTGTGCTTTGCCGCCTCGGCCTCTTGGAAGAGCTCCTGATGAAGCAGTCCGCTTTTAACGCCATGTTTTGATCTCAGATCCACACTCATTGATCTTTCGCGGATTATCAACTCAAAATTGGTCTCAATTGTTTCGGCTTGAGCTGTTTCTTGGGTTGGGGAGAGAAAAAATTGGACAAAATGTCTCCCCTGGACTAGCTCTCCTGCTTCGAACCGCAACTCTATATTCGTGGAACTCTTTCGAGGAGATACGATCTGAATGGTCCAAAAATTGAGCAACTGGCTGGAAACGGAGGAAAATTTGCATTCGAAGACCCGAAAACTGCAAATTTGAAGGCCGATTTCCTTAATTGGCGCTGTCCAAAATCGGAAATTCCGCCTGAAACCTGGACGAACGAGCAGAAAAGTCACGGCGAGACGAGCTGGACCAATTAGAGCTCAGCTTGCGCCATCTGCCGTTAGACAGAACCATTTTAGTGGAAAGCACGTTAGGCAGAAGGTGTATCTGCAGACACCAGCCAATTGGTCGGTGCAATGACACTGTTGATTGGGTGGAATTTTGGCCGCAATCAGACTGGCATGGAAACAGCCGAGCTCGAGTTCATTACTGGCCGCCAAAGAGGCCGCTTCGCCCAGAGGGCAGTGTTGAGGCCTCGCTTGAAAGAGTGCTCCAGAGATAAGCTTTGGTGGAAATTTGGCCAAAAGGTTTGAGACCATCACATTTGAAAGCTCTGGAAATGAACTGGACATTTTGATAGGGACTAGAGCCGGAGAACAATGGAGTGAGTTTAATGAAAGGCAAGCGAGGGGGCGCATGTTTGGCCGAGCTGAGCTCTCGGTGTGGCGGCCAAGCATTGGGGCAGCTCTCTAATCTGGCAATTGGGTCCGCCACTTGTTTGAGCTGGTCCCAGTTTCAGCTTTCCCCTTTGACTGGGGGCGGCCAGCTGGTGGGCAAAGTGGAGAAGGGCAGACGAGAGCTAGTCTGTAGCTGGTGAGCAGTGGGGCCGAACGGGCCGTCCCACTGCACTGGAGGTGAGCGGGCGCGCAAGCAATGGAATGGCGCCCAAGCAGCGCGCACAAACCAAAGCGAGCTTTGGTTTGTGTGTGTGTGAGAAATAAAATCCATTTTATTTTATAAATTTTCTGCTCGCATTGTTTGTACAAAGTTCCACAAATAAAGAGGAGAGAGAAATTCCTCCCCTTCTTCTCTTCTCCATACTTTTGTTGTCCGCTCCAACTGGGCGCCGCTCTCGCCCCAAAGCAAAAGGGCCCGCTAAAAGGCAGCCTAAATGGATGCAGATGGAGCGGGCGGACTGCTGGGGCTGGCTGGTGGTTGGCACAAACGGAGACACAACTGGCCAACTAGGCACAAGGTGAGGGAAAGGGAGAAGGAGAAATGAATTGGTTGCTTGGGGGGGGCCAAGTTTGGGCCGAGTGGCTGTTTGTGGTGCAGAGAAATGTGCATTGGTAGGAATCTCTCACTTTTCCCCCGCCCTCAAAGTGGGGCCTCTGGCTGAATTGTGGCCGCTCACTTCTCTCAGCTCTCAGCTCTGAGCTTTGGGCCCTCGGCTGCCAGTTGTTAGCCTGTCTGTTGGGCGAACTGGCGACGCACCACGAGAACTCGGGCTCCAATTGGCCGGCCGCCGGATTGGATTTTGGATTGACCATTGTGGCCACATAAAAGGCTGTCTGGCTGGCTGCTGCTGCTCGTTGATGGTGGCTGATGTTTATAGCTTTCGAGCGTCGGAATGGCGGCAGACTAGGCTGAGGGGCACACTCTGCAAATTGGGCAGAGTTTGGGTGGAAAAGTTTGGACAAAAAGTGGAGAGTTAGCGAAGACATACAGTCTCTGTATGTTTCCCCCCGCTGGAACTAGATCGCGCCACCTGAGCGCGCCCGCTTGGGCCTCCAGTGCAGTGCAGTGCAGAGTGTATGTAGTTTGCAGACTGTATGCAGTGTGCACTGTGCTCGCACTGACCCCAAGCAGCCTTGTGGTTGCCGCGCGCACTGATCGCAGACTGTCTGCAGCAGCTCCCTCGCAGCGCTCCCACTGGGCCGCCTCAACAAGCCGGCCGGCCACACTTTCCTCTGGCGCATTATATTGTCGCTCTCGGTTGGTATTCGGCCCAAAATGATCCCCCAAAGCGGCCGTATAATAAAACGAGCCTCTCCTGCAGGCCCACAGCCAAGCAGCTCAGCAGTGGGGCACTCCAACGGCTCGTCGGCCCTCCAGGAGGACGATAATTATCCGCTTGTGTGTCTGCTAAATGGTCGCGCCGGCGCCAAGCCGAACAACATGACAACCCTGCCCACAGCTAAGCCCCACAATCAGCGCCGCCCCACCAGACTGACCAGTCCCGCAGAGCGCTGCTTCGGCGCCCAATGGATTTGCCTTTATTCTTTCCAGTGCCAAGTGCTGGCCAGAAGCCAGAAGTGCCCTCAGCTCGAAGCCAAGAGTTCGTGCGCCTCCAAGGCCGCCGGCCACGCCTCGTCCTACCCCTTTTGTTGAAGCAAGGCGGCCCCTCCCCCTCGAGAGAGCGTCTTGTGCGTGTTTTGGCACTTAGCCCAGAGAGCTGCCCTTTGTCTCGTTGGGTAATGGTCCTCTGGGCGAGTTCCAGTGCGTGCCCCAGTCTCTCTCTCTGTGTGTTTTGGGCTCGCCCCTCTCGCGCCTGCAGACCATTTGACACGCTACAGTGAGAGGCGAGAATTTCCCCTCAACTCGCCACCTCTGGCCGGAAAAGACCACGCAGGGCCCAAAAGGCTCGCCTGTCAGCAGCCTTTTAGGCCGCCCCCAAAGGCTGCCAGTGGCGCCCCTTTGCCGCGGCTAAGGGTCGGAACAGAATTGCAGCCGAAGGGCCAAATTGGCCGCCGACCCTCTGCTGTGGGCCGTCAATTTGCCGCAGGAACGCCCCCCGCAAACGAGCAGCCCAGTGGACTATGCAGTGGAGCTAGTTGTCGGCCCCCACCTGAGCTCTGCAGATTCGCGTGTCTGGCGGCCGTAAACTCGAGCTGGACCCCATCGAGTGGGGCCGCTCGCAGTCTGGAGGCAACAAGTGTGCTCGGCGAGACAGTCTTGTGTCCATTTCGGCTACTTCGGTCGACAAACTAGCCAGCGAGAGCGTGCAATTTGGCCGCAATTGGGCCGCCGGTTTGCCCTTGCGAGCAGCTGGCCAGTTGTACAGTTGTATTCCTTCAGCTGGAAACTGCAGACTGCAATGTGCTGTGTGCGTGCAGCATTGCAGCAGAAGTTGTGCTGCACAGCGCAGCTCAATTGGCGAACAATCGCACAGTGCAGCATGAAGCATGGACAGTCTGCGGCAAGTGTGCTGCAGACTCACTGCAGCCTATACAGTGTATAGTATGCAGTGAGTGCAGCAGAAAGGTGTCCAGCGCGCAAACACTTGCGGATCGATTGCACGCCAAACGGAAAACAGAAGCGCCCCTCAATTGCGGCCCAATTGCAATTCCATCGCCCAATTGCTGGCCGCCAATTTATCCATCATTATTGGGCCGCTTTCGTGTGGGAGCGAGCCGGTTTGCTGCTTTTACTGGCGCCACTGGCAACACTCTCGCCTGGCCAACACGAGGCGCAAGTGGCCATTTCAGCGCCGCTCTCTCCCAGCCAGTCTCTAGCCTCGGCCCCAAACACTTGTTGCTCCATCAGTGCTGCTCGGCGGCCCGAAAAGCGTGCAGAAGAGGAGGAAGAAGTGGCCAGAGGTGTGCACTCATCTGGCCAACTGAGGCCAAAAAGTGCGGCCTCTCCACTGCGTGCCGCTCTCACACTTGCAAGTGTCTCCATTTCTCCGAGACAGTCAAGGGCAGCCAAGTGGCCATCTGGGGCTATAATTAAGCTGCGTGTCGCGCCACCTTATCGGCCATCGATTGGGCGCGGCGGCCAGTTTGTTGTGGCACTTTGCACTTGCTTTTGCGCTTGCTTTTGAGCTTGCACTTGCACTTTGCACCTGGCTGCTCGTCCGTCGCGCATCGGGCATCAGTGTTGCGTGAAAATCGGGCCCCAGTTCATTCTTATCTGCGGCGAGCAGTTTGAGCCAAGTGATGAAGGCGGGCGGAAAAATGATCGGCGCCGATCGAGTGAGGAAAGCAGCTGGGGGGCGCAGATTTGTGCAGTGCGCGTCAAAAATATGGTTACATTTGTGCGTAGGACTGTACAGAAATTTATCATCGTACTTTTGGCGCAGATTTGTGCGCGTCGGCGGGCGGCCAATCGCAGAGAAGTCCGATCGCGCCGGTGATTAGCAGTGGAGATCAGGCGGCGTTTTGCTTGGCGTTGACGCGCGCTCAGTCGGCGGCCGCGAGCTGCAGTGTGTCGCTGCTTAGAGTTTGCAGTCTCCGGCGTAGACTGTCAGCAGGAACCAGTGGCGCGCCTCGACGGGTGCCCAGTTCGCTGTCTTGCCAGCCGAGGGGGCGCTGGTCTGTTTGTCGAGCGGCCAGTCGCGGCGGACAGTTGGCGGCCGGATTTGGCGTTCGGGCGGGTGATTTACGCGCACCAGACGGCGCTCGGTGGGAGCCAGCAGTCTGTGAGTGGTGGGGATTTGAATGGGAATTTGAATGAGGATTGGCTGCTCGAGCGGCGGATTAGCAGCCGGGAAGAGTGGCCACTTGTTGCGCCCAGTTGGAGTTGCGCAGACGGACGCGCCGGGAAGCTGAGCTGAGCGAGCGAGCAAAAAGGACGAGCTGAGGGCAGACGAGGAGGCGCAAAAGTGCCTGCGAAGGAGCTCGCAACAGTCCCAAGTGGGCGAGCTCCAATTTTGGCTTCTTCTCGCCCGTCTCAAGCTGCTCTCTTGAAGCTCTTCAAGCGGCTCGAGTGGCGCAACAGTGGCCAGACGTGAGGTGGAGATTCCAGCAGAGTTGGCAGGTTGTTGCAATTGAATTAGGCGCGCTGGAGGCGGATCTGCGGGCGCGTTTGCAGCTCGCGCACACCACAGACTAGGGCCCGCAGTGGAGGCGCGAAAAGAGGCTGGCCCTTGAGCGGCCAGCTGCAGTCTTCAGTTTGTAGTCTGCAGTCTGCGGGCCAATTTGGCTTGGCGGCCGACGCTTAGCTCCAGAGAGAGAAGAGCAAAGTGCGCTCTCGAACGGGCCAATTGGAGAGAAAGCAGAGAGACACGACGAGAGGCGGCCAACACGAGTCCCACTCGGCCGCCCAATTGGCGCTCCCCAAAGGCCCACAGACAGTCCAGCGCCAGTGGGCCGGCCGCAGTGGAGCCCCAAAGTGGCACTAAGGCGCAGCGTGATTCAATTCCATTGGCGCTCCATTGGTGCGGCCCCCATTTCCTTTCCTCTGCTCGCTTCTCTGCTTACTTTCTGCTGCTCTCCCGACGGAAAATGATTGCTCCCCGAGGCTTCTTTCTCAGTGGAGGCCACTCCGACACCTATTCTCTGTTTTCAGACGAACACATTCAACATTTTGTCCATTTTCTCCACCAACTTGCTGCCACACTCAACACAATTCAGCAGAAGAAAAGCAGAAGAAAAGCACAAAGGGCGCTGCTCATTATTTCGCGTGCTTTTTCGCCCGCGCTCAATGCTGCTCAATGCTGCTCAATGCAGTTCGCCAACGCTCGTCTGCCGCGCGCACGCCGCACACACTCCTCACTCAATGCGCAAAGAAGAAGAACAAAACTAACATTCATGATTGCCCGCCCGCCTCCTTAGGCTCCACTTGTTAAGAGTAAGCGGGACGGTTATGGACACGCCCACTCTCGGAGTGTGCAACTTAGAGGGTGCCACGCATGATCAGTGGACAGATTGTGGAGTATAAATGAAGCGGAAAAACGAAATAAAGCGCGCAGTCAGTTTTTGTCATAACTATACAAAATTACTCTGTGTTTCCAAATTCTATCACCACTCTTCTCGCTTCCTCCTTTCTCGCTCGGCCTCACAGGTCAGTCTCTCTCTCTCTCTTTCTCCTTCTGGCCACCTCCGCGCCCTCCAGGTTGGCCTCTTTTGTTGTCGGGCGCCCAAATCGACCACTTCGCCCAACGGTGCGCCCTCCTCGCTGCTCTTGGGCGCTCGCTGCGGGCCGAGCTTGGAGCTTGGAGCTGGCAGCTTATGCCTTATAACTTGTAGCTTATAGCTCCAGCTCGGCGGCCATTGTGCGCCCCTGTTGCCATGCGAGACGTTGGCGAGCGCGCGTCTCGAGCCAGCCGGAGCTCTAAGCTGCCCGAGCGCTAAGCTGCCGGTGCCCACTTGGCGAGATTGAGATAATTGCCGCCCGGCGGCCTTGGAGCGCGCCGGGCAAGTCGCCGGCAACAAGCAACTGGAAACTGGCAACAGGCGAGCTCGCGCGCCCTCAGCTCCGGCGCTAATTAGTGTCCGCTACTTCGGTTCGAGGCGAGCATTGAGCTTGCGTTGAGTTGGCGGCGAGTTGGCGCGAGTTTGCGGCCCCCAAGTGGGCCTGAATGCCGAATGCCTAATGCTGAATGCCTAATGCTGAATGCCGAGTGCTAAGTGCTAAGTGCGCGCGACGGCGCGAGCGGCTAATTGGATCATGGTGCTCGGCCGGGGCGGAAGAGCGAGCCAGATCGGCGATAAGGAGCGGCGGGGGCGAAGGCGGGCGGAAAAACCATGACGACTGGCTTGGATTTGAGTGGAGAGATGAGCGCGCGAGACAAGCAGCGATCAGGCAGAAGTGGCGCAGGAGGGAAACAATTGGAGGAAAAACACACACTCGCGTCCAATCGGCATGACGCACAGTGCAGAATTGGAGAATTGTTCGCCACTTGGACCACTCTGCCGCAGACTGTGTGCCGCAGACATGCAGGCAACGTGCAGTGATGGGCGGCGAATGGGCCACACTTGTTGCGTTGCGCGCGACCAAAACAAACTCCAGCCCAGCTTTGTTTTGTTTTGCTCTCGCCGGTGGTAAACAAAGACAAAAGTGTCGCCACCGAGGACTGTCTGCGGCGATGGTGTGGCCAAAATCACCGGCCCAATATCCTATCTTTTGAACACAGTGAAGAGTGGCGCAAAACAGTGAAACAGTCCAATGTTTATCGGTAGAGATTGCCCACTGCCAATTGCCAATCAGCCGAGTGGATGAAAATAACTGTCTGGCTTTAATTCAATAAAAATAAATAAAAGTTCGGCAACTTTTCTCCTCCTTCTCAACAGAAACAGAAACAGAAACACACAGTCAAGCAGTCTTCTAGACGGAATTTGCGGAATCAAGTGGCCAATTAAATTAATTAAGAGCGAGAAAATGGCCCAAATCTACTTCATCGTCAGACTTGTCACTCTCATTCTCTCGGCAGTTCTGTAAGTAACCACTCGCCAATGATACAAACTCGCTTGGCTTGAGAGCCTTACTTTAGAGGTTCCTCAAACTGGAAACTCGACGAGCAAGTGTCATCGACGATTGCCAGTCATGAGCAGCCGACCAACCAACTCGGGTGGCCAAGTGTGAAAACTGGGCCGCATTTGGGCCGAACTTTTCCAAAAAAAAAATGATTTTTAACAAAATTCTGGGAAAAAATTCAATTTCCAAAATGAATCCTCTCAAAATGGCGCTAAATTGGCGCTAAAAAAGCCTTGTCATGTGCATTCTGGACCTGGTCAAGGAGCTGGACAGCAGCCTGAGGAACACCACAGCCATCGTGTCGGTGGCCATCACTGGCCTGGTGCTCTTTGTGGGCGCCTACGGTTCCTATCGGCACGACAGGGCCACCCTGTCGACCTTTGCCGTGATTGGCATCGTGGCGGTCATTGTGGGCTTCGTGTCGAAGGCGTCCATCTACTTGACTCTGGGCCCCTCCATTTTGCTCATTGTTTTGGCGCTCGCCCAGAGCGAGCTCATCAAGCGGGGCTACCACTGAGCTTTAGTTAGTGTGCAAACTTCAGTGGGCGCAGCAAAACGCGCACCAGAGACTGTGTGCGGCGCAGAAAGTCTAGTGCCTCTCGCAGACAGTCTGCAGTTTCTGGCACACACAACTTCTGCTCGCTCGCACACATTCTCCACCCGCAGACACTCTCTGTTGCAACTTGAAAGTGCACGAGCACAACACAGTCTCTAGAAGAAGGCCTTCAGGTGAGCAGGATTTCGGCCCAAAAGCAGGAGAATAAATATGCCCTCAATGTGACTTGGTTTCTTTCTCGCTTCTTTTTCTCCACACAATCTCTCAAACCTTGTTGCTCCTGCTGGCTCGCCGTGTTCGTGTGTGTGTTTGCGGCTGGCAGAAGAATATCAGAAAATTGCGTGCCAATTTCGCGTAAATCCAACCGGTGCCCAAACTGCGAGGCCCGGGCGCTACACCTAAGCTCGCGGAGGCTACTCCAAGAGGCACGCACGACTCGCAAACTGATTTGGCCCAGCTCGAAGTGTTCCAAAATCTGCTCTGGCCAGCCTTTTCGGTGCGAGTTTGGCTCGCGGAAGAAGAAAATGTAACGAAAAACACTTGCTGCCTGCAAGACACTCTCTAGTTCACAGCCACTTCTTGGCCAAACTCTCAAGCTCGAGAAGACACTCTCTAGTTGAGGGCCGAGCTCTCAGCTGTTGAGCTCAGCAGTTGAGAAAGTCCGCCAGCTTTGCGTGGTTGAGGGCCCGAAAACAAATAGATTCCTGCAACTCACAATCTGTGTGCTCATTATTCTTCTTATTATTCCAGCCAGCTTCTCCACAAGATCGAGATACAAATGAGCTGGCTGGCCAAATTGGCTAACGAGTGTTTGGAGTGGGAGAAAAATGGAAGAAATTCGCCCTTGGGCTAGCAACAGGTTGCCGTCTCAGACACACTTCGCGGCCGCCCTCTTTTGCCGCCAGCAAAAGCCCCTTCGAGGCGTTAGCTGTCCGTTTTCGCGCCCCGAACGCTCTCTGTCTGCCCAACGCTCGTGAGCCGCGATCCTAAGGGCCGATCGGGCGCCGCTGGGCGCAAATTGGCCCTGAGGAGGCGCAAAATTTCTCGCCTCCTCGGGGTCCTAAGGTCTGGGGCGTGCATTGTGTGCACCTGTTGGCGCATTGTGTTGGCGCATTGTGTTGGCGCGCCCACTGAGCTGCCAGTCGTGTGCGGCTTGTGTGCGAGCACTTGTCTGCGAGCCCTAGTCTGCGGGGCTCCAATGCTTTGCTGGAGCGACGCGCGCGAACCAGCTCAGCTCGCGCCGCTCGATTTCGCGCGACTCTGCTGAGCGCGCGGCCAGTCCGCGCGAGTGGCAGTCTGCCTTGAGCGAACTGAACTAGACTGGCCCCACACTGCAAACTGCAGCGGCGCTTAGGGCCAGCTCTCAGTGCAGGAAGCAAAAGTGCAAAACCGGAGCACAAACTGGCTCCCTCGCTTGGCCACAAAGCTCGCCCGAAGCTCAGCCAAAGCTCAGCCAGACACCAAAGCCAAGGGCAGCCCGGCCGGCCGCTCTTGATTGATGATTCTTTCACACAAAACACGCAAAGAACCACCGAAAGGCCAACCGAACGGCCAGTGAGACTAATTTTCCCCCTGTTTTGCCCCATTGCAAAGGCTCATGATTATTACTTTCCAAATAGAGATTTGTGGCCATCGTTTGTTGTTGTTGTTGTTGTTGTTGGAAGAGGAGCGCCAGAGACTAGAGCCAGAGGAGGAGGAGGAGCAAAAAAGGCGAGCAACAAGCCAAAGAGACGAGCAAAGGAGGAGGGGAAAAGTTTTAACAAGAAACGATCAAAACAAACTGACTCTCTGGCGCGCCGCTCTCAGTCTTGTTCCATTCTTTCTGCTTAGCCTCCAGCCTTTGGAGAGCGCGAGAAAATCATCACTTTTCCAAAAGGGAGGAGGAAAAATTTGCTCCGCCCAACTTTTGCTCAGCTTTTGGCTTATTTTGGAAAACACACAGACAATTGTTTGGCCGCCCAGTTCAAAATTCACTCTTCACTGTTCACTGGACGCTGCTCAGGGCCCACTGCAGAATAGGTCCTTAGGGTAGACTCTGTTTTGGCCCATTCTCTGGCCACTTCGCACTCGAGGCGTGTCCCCCAAGCGACCGAGAGACAGTGATGCGGCAAAAATGGAGCCAAATGGAGCCAAGTGGAGCCAAGTGGAGCCAGTCTCCATCCCGCTCACCAGCTTCCAGTCTCGTGCCAAGCAGCTCATGGGCCAGAGACGAGGATCGGCGTGCAAAGGGCGGCCTTTTCAGTCCAATTGGGGCCCGAGTGGCGACTTTGTTTTCCTCCACAAGATCAAATATTGATATAGAGCGCGGGCCAAAGTGGGCGGCCAAAGCAGTGCAGTGGAGAAGCAGCACAGCGCAGTGCAGATGCAAGCGCGAGACTAGCACTGGACTGTGCGCAGTGAGCACACTTGTCGCACGTGTAATTATACTCACTCTCTGGCCGCCTTCCTGCAGGCCAACAGTGTCATTATGAGTGCACGCCTCGCTCGTCATTATTATTATTATTATTATTATTATTATGATCATTTCAGTGGCAACAACGCGTGCTAGTCGCCGGCCGCAAAGTTCAACCAGCCTGATGAGACCCTAAGCGTGTTTATTTTATTTCATTCTTCCTCCACTACTTCTTACTTTTTACTTTTTGTCTCTCTCACTCTGTCTCTCACAAGCTGGCTTCTTGCTCCATCAGAGAGAGAGCAAGAATTCCTCCTCGATGCTTCTCGGCTCAGCCCAGCAGCTGCCCTGTTGAACTTGAACTCTAAAAAGGGATGATTCCTCTCCTCTGGCGCTCATTTTCGTCTCATTGGCGGCAACTCAAGTGGAAGAAGTGGCAAAATAAACACACACTTGAACATGGTTCAACACTCCACTGCCTCTTCTCTTGCACACTCGAGCGCGCATTTCTCCCAATTTCATACACACACACACAAGACACACTTGCTCGCCGGAGACTTCATCTGCCTCTTGTGTTGCACAAACATACACACACAGACACGAGATAAGAGTCGCCGAGCTGGAGGGAAGATTTGCTTCCTGGAGAAAGGCGGCCAAAAGTGCTCACTTTTGGTTGCTTTCATCCAGTTTCCCCGCTTCAGACTGGCAACACTCGCGGAACACAGTCTCTCCTTAGAGCCACTGAACGAGAGACAACCTCTTTTGGCCTGTTTCTTTTGCCTTTTGGCTTCTGGCGCTGCCCAATGAGTGTCCCCCGAGTTGTGTTCATTGATGCCACCATTTGGTGAGCGCGAGTTTGATTGGCAAAACGAGCACGACTTTTGCCTCGCACACCAGAGACTGTCTGCGGCCTCTGCTTCTGCTTTGCGCGCCTGCTGCTCTGCGCGTCTTCTTCTTGCGCTGCTCTGCGCGACCAGAGACGTGCTCCAGTGCTGCACACTGACTCTAGTCTGCAGCCCAACAAGTCACTGAAGACTCCCTCTGCTCGCACTCTCAGTTCTTAGCCACCTTCTTCTGGCCAGACACTCGGCGGCCACTTCCGACCGACTGCGAGCCGCCAAGTGTCTCTCACTCCACTCGGCTCTCCTCTCGTCTTCCTTCAGGCCCTTTTGGTGCCATCAAGTCGTGGCTGCGAATAAAATGAAATAAAAAATCCCCAAATGTCCCCAGAGACTGTTGCTGATGAGTTGCTCGTCGCCACGCTGCCAACTGGCCAGCTTGAGCGCCAACTTGCCCAACTCAACACGCTGGACAACAACCAACACCACAGACTGACACCAGAGAAACGGCAAACATAACGACCAGCAGCCTTTTCTCCTTGGCCGCCCATTGGCCAACGAGAAGAATTGGCTGCTAATAAGCCGCCTTCAGGCCTTCCAAGCTGCCTCTTCTTCAGTTCGAGGGAACAAAGTTTCTCTGTTTAAATAATTTTTTATTAGCTTGCCGCAAAAGATTCGCCTCCCTTCAAGCGTTTCTTTTGCGAATCTTTTGCCAGATGCAAGATTAGCTCCAGTTGCAGTTGCAGTTGCAGTTCCAATGGAACTTCTGCTGGTAGTTCACCGAGAGAAGAATTTGCCACAAGCTCGCTCGCGACTTGAGCTCGTCAGCAAGTCGCAAGCTCGAGGAACTTGCGGAGAGGAAACTTGAGCCCGGCTGGCCGATGATAATTATGAGCAATTTTTCGGCCACAAACAGTCACAGTTTGGCTCAGTTTGCCCAATTTGCGGCCACAAACACTGCACTTTTGGGGGAGCAAAAGTGGAGCTAAGAGTGGGGGAAAAGTAGCCTCAAGGGACGGAAAAAAGGCCACCAACTTCCACCAGAGACTGTCCATAAGATGGCGTCCTGTGCTCCTTAGAGCTGGGCCAGCGAGGGCGCCTGAAGCGAGTCAATCTCTCTGTGGCTCAAACACACAAGCTGGCGCAACACTATGCTCCATCGGCGGCTTTTTATTCGCCTCCAAGCGCGATGATGGCGCTCATCATCTCCCTCCAGCTACCTCTTAACCCTCGTCTTCATCTTCCTCCTTCTCGTCACTCCTCCTCGTCGCTCCCAGTCCCGCGCTTTAGGGCCAAAGAGCAAGGTGATCAGCATTTAATCATCATCAACAGGTGGCCATTTGGGAGGGCGCACTAATTGTTGCAATTTCTGTTCAGCTTCCACACGACTTGCATGTATTTGTGCGCATCCCGTGCACCACTTTGCGAGCAATGGCCAGCGCTGGAAAGCGTATAAACTTTGTTGAGTTTTTTTCCCCAGCCAAGCGAGAAGAGGAAACATTGAAAACTAAAACTAATCTCTCATCAAATTTGTCACATAAACCTGTCCCACAACAACTCGGCTTTCAATTGGACCAAAGTGGTACTACGCCAAATGAACTGGCCCTTCCAGAGAAGTGCCCTCACCAACTCAAATGGTTCATCTTAAACTGGCCAAAAACATTGCCAGCCAATCAATATCAGTCTCTGGCTTGCGAGAGCTAAGCAGCACCAGCACCACTCCTTAGCTCTGCCGGTGCGACATGGCCCAAGCGGCTCGCTTGGGCCCAGAAGAACCGATGGCCGCAGACTAGCTTTGGGGGCAGCTTTTCCTCTTCAAATGGTCCTCCATCGTTTCCGTCGCCGTTCATCTTCCACTTTTTTTTCCTCTGGGCCCATTTTCGACCTTGAGCTCTTTGAAGGGCCATCAAATTGTCAATTAAACTGCTTGGAAAAGCGCACAATATTGCACCAAATTGCACCAAATTGCATTCCCCAGACAGTCCCAATTTGTTTCGCGACAGATCCCGAGGCTAAGGTGCAGTTTTTGGGCAAAAACTCGCGCTTTTTCGGCGTTTTGTTTAGTCCATTTGGAGCCAACTTTAAAGACACCCTAAACAATGGCTAATTTGGGGCCAGAAAAGAGCTCAATTAGCGCCCCTTTGCGGCAAGCGCCAAAGACTGAGGCTAAAGACTCTTAAAATTCGAGTTTTTTCCCGCTTTGAGCTTTGACTGATTGTCAAGCATGATTTTGGCTGCAATTTGCGCACTTGGATCGGTTTTTTGAATGGAAAAATGGGCGAAAATGGGAAAAAATGGGCGCAAATCTGGACCAATTTGGCCATTTTTCCAATGGAATGGCGGTCAAGTTTTACTGCTCGTCGACTTCTCGTGACTCACAGACTAAGGTCAGCGCACCAAAGTGACAATTGGCGGCAGAAAAGCAGACTTTAGCTTGGGCATAGTTTTGGAGCTTAGGAGAGAAAATGGATCCGGCGCAATGGAAAGTTTAATTGAGCCGCGCGGAGGAATCGAACTGCATTTTGGATGGGGCGCCGTCCACAGTCTGCGGCAAAGTATTGGCGCCTCTCGAGTTGCTTGTTGAACATTTGGAGAAAATGTTCCAGATAAAAAGACGACAGATAATGCTCAAAAAGCGCAAAGAAGCGACCATAATTCACACAGAAAAGAGTCTTCGTGAAACTGCGAACTGCGCACTAAAAGGCAGCTCTCCAGACACACTCAAGCTGGTGCGCTTTTAATTGGTTGTCTTTGGGCGTGTTTTTTGCGCAAACTTTGTTCCCTTTTCGCTCGGCTTTTTTGCCTGGCAAAAGAGCAACAACAGGAAGAGAAAAAGGAAAATGGAAGCGCCACACTCGAAGGCTAAATGGGCGCCACTCAGAGACTGTCTGTGGGCCCATTTGCGCCCATTGGCCACCAGCCAGTCGATCTGAGTGCTCGCTCGCCGATCGGTATCAGTTTGAGGGCGCTATATACTACATACTGTATATATTGTGGGTCGTGGCTGCTGCAGAGGCCGCCGTTTGGGGCCACCGTTGTGGCGGCGGAAGCGGCTTCAGGAGGGGCTTCAAGCTGGTGGGGGGCGCGCGGGCCAGTCGTCGGCGAGAGTTGCGGGCCAATTTGGAGTTGGGGCCAATTTGCGGGCCGAGCTGCTTGAGGGTTGCTTGTTTTACGGTTGACATAAAATTAAGTGCGCGTCAATAGGCAAACGGGGGCTCACTGCACACAGTCTATGGAAATGCACACAGTCTCTGGCAGTGCACACACTCTATGGAAATGCAGCCAAATGCAGACGCCCACTCGCACTCGCACACAGTCTGCGGGCGGCCCATTTGGACGAGTGCGCGGCCGCCTCTTTGCCGCGCGTTGTGCGGCCTCTCCAGAGACTGTGCACTGTGAGCCCAAGCTGAATGGACTCTGCGCACTGTGAGCATTGGGCCCCACTTGGTCCAATGCGGCTCGACGCGCGGCCGCCAGTGACGTCCTGCCGCCCATTTGGCCCCCAAATCAATGGACGCGCACACATGGACGAGTGTCGCCCAAAAACAACACGGGCGCTCATTTGAATTCCTGCTCGCCCTCCAACGACTCGCCCGGACGCAATCTGTCTGGACACTCGAGCGAGGCCAGCAGTCCCAGAGAGGCATGCGAGCGGCCGCCCTCCAGACGCCGAGCACGCTCCGACGAGCCTCCAGCCGCCGCCGCCGCTTCCGCCGCCCCATTTGCGCCCTCGAACCGGCGGGCGAAAAACAATTATCCACCGGGGGGCAGCCACACATGTTGGAGCCAGATTGCTTGCTCGCCGACCGCAATTTGCACACCAGCACACTTTGCCCTAGACATACAGAGAGAGAGAGAGAGAGAGAGAGAGAGAGACACTCACTCTCAAACTCACAGACAGACGCACACAGACAGACGCACAAGCGGGCAGCAGAGTAACAACGGCAGCTTGTTATTCTTCTGGTTCACTTGGCCACTTGGTCGTGACTTGTCGCCTGTTGTTGCGGTTGATGCAGTTGTTGTGGTTGTAGTTGGCCTTTCGCGGGCCTTTGGAGGGCGCTCTGGTGGGCAGTGGGCCGGAGCTTAGGGCCGGGCGGGCGGGCGGCACTTGCAGTTGGGGCCGGCTGCACTTGGGGCACTTGCGGGGCGCTTGGGCACGGCGCTGGCTCGTGTGAGCGCGTGCGTTCGGCTCCACTGGAGAGGCGGCCCTTGTTGTGCGCGGCTGCTCGCGCGCAGCACTGCATTTCGCCCCACTGCTGCACTGCACTATTCCTGCACTGCACTTCTGCACTGGCCTATTGCACTTTTCCTCCACTGCACTCTAATGCTGCAGCATTTCTGCACTGCTGCTGCACTGTTGGCGCGCCTCGACCGGCCGGCCAATTGGGCCACGCTGGCCCCACTCGAGCGCCCCAAGACGAGCCGCATTCCGTGGCGCTGGCGCTGGAGAGTGTTGGCCGCTTTCAGTCTCCAGCGTGTGGAGACGGCCCAACGAGCTTGTTGATGGGCAACAAAATTTGGGGGAGGGCGTCGTGGTGCTCGGAGGGACTGTTGCTGCTGCTGGCCGGCCGGTCGGGGCACACTTGCGCTCGGTTTGTTGGCTTTGGCGGGCCCAGCTTGGGCGCATGGCTTGAGCTTGTGCTTCAGCTTGGGCTTGGGCTTGAGCTTGGGCTTGGGCTTGGGCGCATTCCCCGGCGGGCAGAGGTTGGGGCTGTTGGCGCGCTGTGGGCCAATCGAGCGGGCCGAAGTGCTGGGCCCTGGCTGCCAGTTGTTGTTGTTGTTGCTGGTGTTGTTCTTGTTGGCCCTTCTGAGCGGGAGCGTGTTTCTGCTGGCCAGTGCTCGATGCTGAGCCTGAGCCTGAGCGTGTTGATGCCGGCGGGCCAATTGGAGGCCGGCCATGAATGTGTGCGGGGAAGAGCTGCCTGTTGCTTCGGAGGGCGCAGCTCGGCCAACAAGAACAACAACAGCAGCAGAAGCAGCAGCAGCAGCAGTGGAATCACTGCCTCCTCCTCCTCCTCCTCCTCCTCCTCCTCCTCCTGCTGCTGCTCTCCCACAAAGCTGCTCTCTCTCTCTCTCGCTCGGCCTCAGAATGGCCGCCGCACGAGAGCGCGCCCAACTGGCTCGGCTGGGCCCGGCCGCTCAGTTGGCGCAGGCACGGCGCAGGCTCGCCGCTCGGGCCAGGCCCATCCAGCAGAGGACCTCACCATGGCAGAGGCTGACCATTGCTCGGCCCCCGTCGGTCAGCGGCTCGCAAATTGCCTCTCGCTCAGGCACTCAAAAGAATCACGGACGGGCCTTTCAAAATAGGAAAAGTGTGCGCGGGAGTGCTGCCCATCCATTGCACCTACACTCTGGCACTTTCTCCCTCTTTCTCTCTTTCTCGTCCACTCTTCGACTGACTGTCTGTCTGTGTGTGCGTGTGTCTGGCTGGCTGGCAGCATCAGAAAGCAGCTCGCAGTCGTCGTGTCGCAGTCTGCCTCAGTCTGGCCGGCGAGCCACAGACAGAGAGAGACAGGCGTTCGCGCGCATTTGCCCTCGCCTCTGGCAAGAAGGAAGAAAAAAGCCTCACGAAAACCGCAGTCAGCCCGCAGAAGACGAATGCGCGCAAAGCCCACAAGTCACAAATACATACAGACACAAGCA
>Ga0268247_10000114_pt1 | contig 26180 bp, 22 predicted proteins | sample AgamicOrMae_FD_200245 | JGI IMG/M metagenome (GOLD analysis project Ga0268247, IMG submission 200245) | Agave microbial communities from Guanajuato, Mexico - Or.Ma.e (v2) (version 2) | ecosystem: Host-associated > Plants > Phyllosphere > Phylloplane/Leaf | place: Guanajuato, Mexico | collected...
AATGGACGAAGGTCTGCGCTTCGCAATCCGCGAAGGTGGCCGTACCGTTGGCGCGGGCGTTGTTGCCAAAGTTATCGCTTAATTACCGATAATATTTGACGCAATGCACATGGAAAGGGCATCATTTAATGCCCTTTTTGTACGCTGTTTTATAGAACCTGACTCATCAGTGATTTTGCACCATAATCATTGCTGAGACAGGCTCTGTTATGCGGCGCTGGATACCGAGTTACGCCCCAAAAGCTCATTCGGTTTGGATGCCTCGCGATGCGGGGCAGAATAGTTTCTGAATTATTGTGGCAGGTTGGTTTATGAGTGCGAATACCGAAGCTCAAGGGAGCGGGCGCGGCCTCGAAGCGCTGAAATGGGTAGTGGTAGTCTTATTACTGCTTGCGGCGATCGTAGGTAACTACCTCTATCGTGATGTGACGTTACCTCTGCGTGCGTTGGCTGTTGTTATTTTGATTGCAGCAGCAGGCGGCATTGCGCTTTTAACGACCAAAGGCAAAGCGACCGTAGCCTTTGCACGTGAAGCAAGAACCGAAATGCGCAAGGTTATCTGGCCAACCCGCCAGGAGACACTGCATACCACGTTAATCGTTGCCGCGGTCACTGCCGTGATGTCACTGATTTTGTGGGGGCTGGATGGCATTCTGGTCCGTCTGGTATCGTTTATCACTGGCCTGAGGTTCTGAGATGTCTGAAGCTCCAAAAAAACGCTGGTACGTCGTGCAGGCGTTTTCCGGTTTTGAAGGCCGCGTAGCACAGTCGCTGCGTGAGCACATCAAATTGCACAACATGGAAGAGCTGTTTGGCGACGTCATGGTGCCGACTGAGGAAGTGGTCGAGATCCGTGGTGGTCAACGCCGTAAAAGCGAACGTAAATTCTTCCCAGGCTACGTTCTGGTTCAGATGGTAATGAATGATGCCAGCTGGCACCTCGTTCGCAGCGTGCCACGCGTAATGGGTTTCATCGGTGGTACTTCTGACCGCCCTGCGCCAATCAGCGATAAAGAAGTTGATGCGATCATGAACCGCCTGCAGCAGGTAGGTGACAAGCCACGTCCGAAAACGCTGTTCGAACCGGGCGAAATGGTACGCGTCAACGATGGTCCGTTTGCCGACTTTAACGGCGTGGTCGAAGATGTCGATTATGAGAAGAGTCGTCTGACTGTTTCGGTCTCCATCTTTGGACGTGCAACACCTGTCGAACTCGATTTCGGTCAGGTGGAGAAAGGCTAACCTTTCTTTCACTATTTGGCTGTTGCAGCAGGCGCGAAATTAAACTATAATTTCGCGCCTTTTGTTTTTATGCGCTGGCAACAGCGTGTAAATCGTTACCACGGGGAGCCTTTTAAAGGCGCTATAACCCAATTGAGGAATTATCATGGCTAAGAAAGTACAAGCCTACGTCAAGCTGCAGGTTGCAGCTGGTATGGCGAACCCAAGTCCACCAGTTGGTCCAGCTCTGGGTCAGCAGGGTGTTAACATCATGGAATTCTGTAAAGCGTTTAACGCCAAAACAGAATCACTGGAAAAAGGCCTGCCTACTCCAGTTGTTATCACCGTATACAGCGACCGTTCTTTCACCTTCATTACCAAAACGCCTCCGGCTGCCGTTCTGCTGAAAAAAGCAGCGGGCATCAAGTCTGGTTCTGGTAAGCCGAACAAAGATAAAGTCGGTAAAGTGACTCGTGCTCAGGTACGTGAAATCGCAGAAACTAAAGCTGCGGACATGACTGGTTCTGACGTTGAAGCGATGACTCGCTCAATCGAAGGTACTGCTCGTTCCATGGGCCTGGTAGTAGAGGACTAAGAAATGGCAAAGCTGACCAAGCGCATGAGCGTTATTCGCGACAAAGTTGACGCGACTAAGCAGTACGATATTGCTGAAGCAATCGCATTACTGAAAGAGCTGGCTACCGCTAAGTTCGTTGAAAGCGTAGACGTTGCTGTTAACCTCGGCATCGACGCTCGTAAATCTGACCAGAACGTGCGCGGCGCGACCGTTCTGCCACACGGTACAGGTCGCTCTGTACGTGTAGCCGTCTTCACCCAGGGCGCAAACGCTGAAGCTGCTAAAGCAGCTGGCGCTGAGCTGGTAGGTATGGAAGATCTGGCTGAGCAGATCAAGAAAGGCGAAATGAACTTTGACGTTGTTATTGCATCTCCAGATGCAATGCGCGTTGTTGGCCAGTTAGGTCAGGTTCTGGGTCCACGTGGCCTGATGCCAAACCCGAAAGTCGGTACTGTAACCCCGAACGTTGCTGAAGCGGTTAAGAACGCTAAAGCAGGTCAGGTTCGTTATCGTAACGACAAAAACGGCATCATCCACACTACCATCGGTAAAGTGGACTTCGATGCTGACAAACTGAAAGAAAACCTGGAATCTCTGCTGGTTGCGCTGAAAAAAGCAAAACCTGCTCAGGCGAAAGGCGTGTACATCAAGAAAGTCAGCATCTCTACCACCATGGGCGCCGGCGTTGCCGTTGACCAGGCTGGTCTGAGCGCAGCGGCAAACTAATTGCTGCTTGAAACGGGCGAAAAATTCACCTAGAATCTTACGCCCGTTGTTCTGCATTCATGCAGATGTCATCGTGAGTAAGTCAGATTGTGCGAACGCAGCGACTGAGTCAGTCGCCTGAAACACAGTAAAGTGTTCAGCAGGCCTTATAAAGGCTGTCAGTGCAGGGCAATCTGGGCCACGATGTACAGCCGAATTTTAGGTTGGAGCCAGGCCTTATCCTGGCCTCCGTCCAAGACCGCAGGAGCTGCACATTTTCGGATGTAATGCTTAATACCCTGCGTAGACGGTGACAGAACCAAAAGAATTTTTCTTTACTGGATTCTGCTCACCGTGTAATAGCGCTTATTTTCCTTCGGGCGAATAAGTGAAGTGAGTTCCGGGGAAATCCATCCCCGGTCAAATCCAGGAGCTAAAGCTAATGGCATTAAATCTTCAAGACAAACAAGCGATTGTTGCTGAAGTCAGCGAAGTAGCCAAAGGTGCGCTTTCAGCGGTTGTTGCGGATTCTCGTGGCGTTACCGTTGATAAAATGACCGAACTGCGTAAAGCAGGCCGTGAAGCTGGCGTTTACATGCGTGTTGTTCGTAACACCCTGCTGCGCCGCGTCGTTGAAGGTACTCAGTTCGAGTGCCTGAAAGACACGTTTGTTGGTCCGACCCTGATTGCATATTCTATGGAACACCCGGGCGCTGCTGCTCGTCTGTTCAAAGATTTCGCGAAAGCGAATGCAAAATTTGAGGTCAAAGCTGCAGCCTTTGAAGGTGAGCTGATCACGGCGGCCAATATTGACCGTCTGGCAACGCTGCCGACCTACGAAGAAGCACTGGCACGTCTGATGTCGACCATGAAAGAAGCCGCTGCCGGCAAACTGGTTCGCACTCTGGCTGCTGTTCGCGATGCAAAAGAAGCGGCTTAAGACCTCTCTTTTCTTCGTACTTGCTAACCTATAAACTTTTTCTGATTCTTAGGAACAATTGTTATGTCTATCACTAAAGACCAAATTCTGGAAGCCGTTGCCGCTATGTCCGTAATGGAAGTAGTTGAGCTGGTTTCTGCTATGGAAGAAAAATTCGGCGTTTCTGCTGCTGCTGCTGTAGCTGTTGCTGCTGGCCCAGCTGAAGCTGTTGAAGAGAAAACTGAATTCGACGTTATCCTGAAAGCTGTTGGCGCGAACAAAGTTGCAGTAATCAAAGCCGTTCGTACCGCAACTGGTCTGGGCCTGAAAGAAGCCAAAGATCTGGTTGAAGCAACTGGCGTGATCAAAGAAGGCATCAGCAAAGATGACGCAGCTGCACTTGAAGCTGCTCTGAAAGAAGCTGGCGCTGAAGTTGAAGTTAAGTAAGACAACCCTCGGGTTGCAGTCTGAGTAATATCAGACTGATGGCTGGTGACTTTTTGGTCACCAGCCTTTTTGCGCTCCAGGGCCTCAATGGGGTTTCGCACTGTTTGTCCATTGTTGCTCTTCAATATCTTTCTCTATCGACGACTTAATATACTGCTTTCCTGTGCGGGTTCCCTGCCCACGCTGAAGCAATGAAATGATTTAAGCGTGATAGAAAGAGGTATTGCACACACTGCCGGGCAGTGCGTGAATCAAACAAAATCGTGTTGCATGAACTGTCCTGTCAGGACGGACAGCGTGGGTCGACTTGTCAGCTAGCTGAGGAACCCTATGGTTTACTCCTATACCGAGAAAAAACGTATTCGTAAGGATTTTGGTAAACGTCCACAAGTTTTGGACATACCTTATCTCCTTTCTATCCAGCTTGATTCGTTTCAGAAGTTTATCGAGCAAGATCCAGAAGGTCAGTACGGACTGGAAGCTGCCTTCCGCTCTGTATTCCCTATCGCGAGCTACAGCGGCAACTCTGAGTTGCAGTATGTCAGCTATCGCTTAGGTGAACCTGTCTTTGACGTGAAAGAATGTCAGATCCGTGGCGTGACCTACTCGGCACCGCTGCGCGTCAAACTGCGTCTGGTGATCTATGAGCGCGAAGCGCCAGAAGGCACAGTAAAAGACATTAAAGAACAAGAAGTCTACATGGGTGAAATTCCACTCATGACAGACAACGGTACCTTTGTTATCAACGGTACTGAGCGTGTTATCGTTTCTCAGCTGCATCGTAGTCCTGGCGTATTCTTTGACAGCGATAAGGGTAAAACCCACTCATCGGGTAAAGTGCTGTATAACGCACGTATCATTCCTTACCGTGGTTCATGGCTGGACTTCGAGTTTGACCCGAAAGACAACCTTTTCGTCCGTATTGACCGTCGTCGTAAGCTGCCGGCCAGTATCATCCTGCGCGCACTGCATTACACCACTGCTGAAATCCTCGATATCTTCTTCGAGAAAGTGGTGTATGAAATCCGTGACAACAAGCTGCAGATGGAACTGGTGCCAGAGCGCCTGCGTGGTGAAACCGCGACCTTCGATATCGAATCGAACGGCACGGTCTACGTTGAGAAAGGGCGTCGCATCACTGCGCGTCACATTCGTCAGCTCGAAAAAGACGGTATCCAGCACATTGAAGTGCCTGTTGAATATATTGCAGGCAAAGTGGTCTCTAAAGATTATATCGATGAGAACACCGGTGAACTGATTATCGCAGCGAACATGGAGCTGTCGCTGGATCTGCTGGCCAAGCTGAGCCAGGCGGGTCACAAGCGTATCGAAACGCTGTTCACCAACGATCTGGATCACGGCCCTTATATCTCCGAGACCCTGCGCGTCGACCCAACCAACGATCGCCTGAGCGCGCTGGTTGAGATTTACCGCATGATGCGTCCTGGTGAGCCACCTACGCGTGAAGCAGCAGAGAACCTGTTCGAGAACCTGTTCTTCTCTGAAGATCGTTACGATCTTTCTGCTGTCGGCCGCATGAAGTTCAACCGTTCATTGCTGCGTGATGAAATCGAAGGTTCAGGTATCCTGAGCAAAGAAGACATCATCGAAGTGATGAAAAAGCTGATCGACATCCGTAACGGTAAAGGCGAAGTGGACGATATCGACCACCTCGGTAACCGTCGTATTCGTTCAGTGGGTGAAATGGCGGAAAACCAGTTCCGCGTCGGCCTGGTCCGTGTTGAGCGTGCAGTGAAAGAGCGTCTTTCTCTGGGCGACCTCGACACATTGATGCCTCAGGACATGATCAACGCCAAGCCTATTTCGGCGGCGGTGAAAGAGTTCTTTGGTTCAAGCCAGCTGTCCCAGTTTATGGATCAGAACAACCCGTTGTCAGAGATTACGCACAAGCGTCGTATCTCTGCTCTCGGCCCGGGTGGTTTAACCCGTGAGCGTGCCGGCTTCGAAGTGCGTGACGTACACCCAACGCACTACGGTCGTGTCTGCCCAATCGAAACCCCTGAAGGTCCGAACATCGGTCTGATCAACTCCTTGTCTGTATATGCGCAGACCAACGAGTACGGTTTCCTGGAAACCCCTTATCGTCGCGTGATCGACGGTGTGGTTTCTGATGAAATTCATTACCTGTCTGCCATCGAAGAAGGTAACTATGTCATCGCTCAGGCGAACACCAATCTGTCAGAAGAAGGTGCGTTCGTTGATGACCTGGTGACCTGCCGTAGCAAAGGTGAATCGAGCCTGTTCAGCCGCGATCAGGTTGACTACATGGACGTTTCGACCCAACAGGTTGTTTCCGTCGGTGCATCACTGATCCCGTTCCTGGAACACGATGATGCTAACCGCGCCCTGATGGGTGCGAACATGCAACGTCAGGCCGTTCCTACACTGCGTGCCGATAAGCCGCTGGTAGGGACCGGTATGGAGCGCGCGGTTGCCGTTGACTCCGGTGTTACCGCTGTGGCGAAACGTGGCGGTACCGTTCAGTACGTTGATGCATCACGTATCGTTATCAAAGTTAACGAAGACGAAATGTATCCGGGCGAAGCGGGTATCGACATCTACAACCTGACCAAATACACCCGTTCTAACCAGAACACCTGTATCAACCAGATGCCATGTGTATCTCTGGGCGAGCCAGTTGAGCGTGGTGATGTGCTGGCTGATGGCCCGTCTACCGATCTCGGTGAACTGGCGCTGGGTCAGAACATGCGCGTCGCGTTCATGCCGTGGAACGGTTACAACTTCGAAGACTCCATCTTAGTCTCCGAGCGCGTGGTGCAGGAAGATCGCTTCACGACCATCCACATTCAGGAACTGGCCTGTGTGTCTCGCGACACCAAGCTGGGGCCAGAAGAGATTACCGCTGACATCCCGAACGTGGGTGAGGCTGCACTCTCTAAACTGGATGAATCCGGTATCGTTTACATCGGTGCGGAAGTGACCGGTGGCGACATTCTGGTTGGTAAAGTGACGCCAAAAGGCGAAACCCAGCTGACACCAGAAGAGAAACTGCTGCGTGCAATCTTCGGTGAGAAAGCGTCTGACGTGAAAGACTCTTCTCTGCGCGTGCCTAACGGTGTTTCGGGTACGGTTATCGACGTTCAGGTCTTCACCCGCGATGGCGTGGAAAAAGACAAACGTGCGCTGGAAATCGAAGAGATGCAGCTGAAGCAGGCGAAGAAAGACCTGTCTGAAGAGCTGCAGATTCTGGAAGCGGGCCTGTTCAGCCGTATCCAGTCTGTCCTGATTTCTGGTGGCGTTGAAGCAGACAAACTGGACAAGCTGCCGCGTGAGCGTTGGCTGGAACTGGGTCTGACTGACGAAGCCAAGCAAAACCAGTTGGAACAGCTGGCAGAGCAGTACGACGAACTGAAGCACGAGTTTGAGAAAAAACTCGAAGGCAAGCGTCGTAAAATCACACAAGGCGATGATTTGGCACCAGGCGTGCTGAAAATCGTTAAGGTTTATCTGGCCGTTAAACGTCAGATTCAGCCTGGTGATAAGATGGCAGGTCGTCACGGTAACAAAGGTGTTATCTCGAAGATCAACCCAATCGAAGACATGCCTTACGATGAGAACGGTACGCCGGTCGATATCGTACTGAACCCGCTGGGCGTACCTTCACGTATGAACATCGGTCAGATCCTTGAGACGCACTTAGGGATGGCAGCGAAAGGTATCGGCGAGAAAATCAACGCGATGCTGAAGAAGCAGGAAGAAGTCGCCAAACTGCGCGAATTCATCCAGCGTGCTTACGATCTGGGCACAGATGTGCGTCAGAAAGTTGACCTGAATACCTTTAGTGATGACGAAGTTCTGCGTCTGGCTGAAAACCTGAAAAAAGGTATGCCGATCGCCACGCCGGTGTTTGATGGTGCGAAAGAGAGCGAAATCAAAGAGCTGTTAGAGCTCGGCGGTCTGCCTTCTTCCGGTCAGATTACCCTGTTTGATGGTCGCACTGGTGAGCAGTTCGAACGTCAGGTAACCGTTGGTTATATGTACATGCTGAAACTCAACCACCTGGTTGATGACAAGATGCACGCACGTTCTACCGGTTCCTACAGCCTCGTTACTCAGCAGCCGCTGGGTGGTAAGGCACAGTTCGGTGGTCAGCGCTTCGGTGAGATGGAAGTATGGGCACTGGAAGCATACGGTGCGGCATATACCCTCCAGGAAATGCTTACCGTTAAGTCTGATGACGTTAACGGCCGTACCAAGATGTATAAGAACATCGTGGATGGCAACCATCAGATGGAACCTGGCATGCCAGAATCGTTCAACGTACTGTTGAAAGAGATTCGCTCGCTGGGTATCAACATCGAGCTGGAAGACGAGTAACCCTCAGTAGCAGGCTTCGGCCTGTAAGCGCAGGGTTAACGCGCTCGCATTTGTACTGGTTATGGGGCGTTCAATTTCGGTTGGACGCCCCTGAGTCTCACTCCGACGGGAGCTAATCCGTGAAAGACTTACTTAAGTTTCTGAAAGCGCAAACTAAGACCGAAGAGTTTGATGCGATCAAAATTGCGCTGGCTTCGCCAGACATGATCCGTTCATGGTCTTTTGGTGAAGTTAAAAAGCCGGAAACCATTAACTACCGTACCTTCAAGCCAGAGCGTGACGGTCTTTTCTGTGCCCGTATTTTTGGACCGGTAAAAGATTACGAATGCCTGTGCGGTAAGTACAAGCGTTTAAAACATCGTGGCGTAATCTGCGAGAAGTGTGGCGTAGAAGTTACACAGACCAAAGTACGTCGTGAGCGCATGGGCCACATTGAGCTGGCATCACCGACTGCGCACATTTGGTTCCTGAAATCACTGCCATCGCGTATCGGCTTGCTGCTGGATATGCCGCTGCGTGATATCGAGCGCGTGCTGTACTTCGAATCTTATGTTGTGATCGAAGGCGGCATGACTAACCTGGAAAAACGTCAGATTCTGACGGAAGAGCAGTACCTTGACGCGCTGGAAGAGTTCGGTGACGAATTCGACGCGAAGATGGGTGCAGAAGCTATCCAGGCGCTGCTGAAAAATATGGATCTGGAGCAAGAGTGCGAGCAGCTGCGTGAAGAGCTGAACGAAACCAACTCCGAGACCAAGCGTAAAAAACTGACCAAGCGTATCAAGCTGCTGGAAGCGTTCGTTCAGTCTGGTAATAAGCCAGAGTGGATGATCCTGACCGTTCTGCCGGTTCTGCCGCCTGATCTGCGTCCGCTGGTACCGCTGGATGGTGGTCGTTTCGCTACGTCGGATCTGAACGATCTGTATCGTCGCGTGATCAACCGTAACAACCGTCTGAAACGCCTGCTGGATCTGGCTGCGCCAGATATCATCGTACGTAACGAAAAACGTATGCTGCAGGAAGCGGTTGATGCCCTGCTGGATAACGGTCGTCGCGGTCGTGCGATCACCGGTTCTAACAAGCGTCCTCTGAAATCTTTGGCCGATATGATCAAAGGTAAGCAGGGTCGTTTCCGTCAGAACCTGCTCGGTAAGCGTGTCGACTACTCCGGTCGTTCTGTTATTACCGTTGGTCCATACCTGCGTCTGCATCAGTGCGGTCTGCCGAAGAAAATGGCACTGGAGCTGTTCAAACCGTTCATCTACGGCAAGCTGGAACTGCGTGGCCTGGCCACCACCATCAAAGCCGCGAAGAAGATGGTTGAGCGTGAAGAAGCTGTCGTTTGGGATATCCTGGACGAAGTCATCCGCGAACACCCGGTCCTGCTGAACCGTGCACCAACGCTGCACCGTTTAGGTATCCAGGCCTTTGAACCGGTTCTGATCGAAGGTAAAGCAATCCAGCTTCACCCGCTGGTTTGTGCGGCCTATAACGCCGACTTCGATGGTGACCAGATGGCTGTTCACGTACCGCTGACGCTGGAAGCCCAGCTGGAAGCGCGTGCGCTGATGATGTCGACCAACAACATTCTGTCACCGGCGAACGGCGAGCCAATCATCGTTCCTTCACAGGACGTTGTACTGGGTCTGTACTACATGACCCGCGACAAAGTGAATGCCAAAGGTGAAGGCATGGTGCTGACCGGCCCGAAAGAAGCTGAGCGTGTTTATCGCGCTGGCCTGGCCGAGCTGCATGCGCGCGTTAAAGTGCGTATCACTGAGTACAGCAAAAACGAGCAGGATGAGTTCGTTGCGAAAACCAGCTTGATCGACACCACCATTGGTCGTTCGATTCTGTGGATGATCGTACCGAAAGGTCTGCCTTTCTCCATCGTCAACCAGGCGCTGGGTAAAAAGGCTATCTCTAAAATGCTGAACACCTGTTATCGCATTTTGGGCCTGAAGCCGACCGTTATCTTTGCTGACCAGACCATGTACACCGGTTTCGCCTACGCCGCCCGTTCAGGTGCGTCTGTTGGTATCGACGACATGGTTATCCCGGCCAAGAAAGTGGAAATCATCTCTGAAGCCGAAGCCGAAGTGGCCGAAATTCAGGAACAGTTCCAGTCTGGTCTGGTTACCGCCGGCGAACGTTACAACAAAGTCATCGATATCTGGGCTGCCGCGAACGAGCGCGTAGCGAAGGCGATGATGGAAAACCTCTCAACCGAGACCGTGATTAACCGTGACGGCGAAGAAGAGAAACAGGTTTCCTTTAACAGCATCTTTATGATGGCCGACTCCGGTGCGCGTGGTTCTGCTGCACAGATTCGTCAGCTGGCCGGTATGCGTGGTCTGATGGCTAAGCCAGATGGCTCCATCATTGAAACGCCTATCACCGCGAACTTCCGTGAAGGTCTGAACGTACTTCAGTACTTCATCTCGACGCACGGTGCACGTAAAGGTCTGGCAGATACCGCACTGAAAACCGCGAACTCCGGTTATCTGACGCGTCGTCTGGTTGACGTTGCGCAAGATCTGGTTGTCACCGAAGACGACTGTGGTACACACGAAGGCATCATGATGACGCCAGTCATCGAAGGTGGCGACGTGAAAGAGCCACTGCGTGAGCGCGTTCTGGGCCGTGTAACGGCAGAAGACGTTCTGAAGCCTGGCACGGCTGACATTCTGGTTCCACGTAACACACTGCTCGATGAGCACTGGTGTGACGTGCTGGAACTGAACTCAGTCGACAGCGTGAAGGTGCGTTCGGTTGTAGGTTGTGAAACCGACTTTGGTGTGTGTGCGCATTGCTATGGTCGCGACCTGGCACGTGGTCACATCATCAACAAAGGCGAAGCAATCGGTGTTATCGCGGCACAGTCAATCGGTGAGCCGGGTACACAGCTGACGATGCGTACGTTCCACATCGGTGGTGCGGCATCTCGTGCGGCAGCTGAATCCAGCATTCAGGTGAAGAACAAAGGTACCATCAAGCTGACCAATGCTAAGTCGGTAACGAACTCAGCAGGCAAGCTGGTGATCACCTCGCGTAACGTTGAACTGAAAATGATCGACGAATTTGGCCGTACGAAAGAGAGCTATAAAGTTCCTTACGGTGCGACCATGGCGAAAGGTGATGGTGAGCAGGTTGCTGCGGGTGAAACCGTTGCAAACTGGGATCCGCATACCATGCCAGTTATCACAGAAGTGGGCGGTTTCATTCGCTTCACCGACATGATCGACGGTCAGACCATTACGCGTCAGACTGATGACTTAACAGGTCTGTCATCGCTGGTGGTTCTTGACTCTGCAGAACGTACCTCAGGTGGTAAAGATCTGCGTCCGGCACTGAAAATCGTTGATGCCAACGGCAATGATGTTCTGATCCCAGGTACCGATATGCCTGCTCAGTACTTCCTGCCAGGTAAAGCGATTGTACAGCTGGAAGATGGCGTGAAGATCAGCTCGGGTGATACCCTGGCGCGTGTTCCGCAGGAATCTGGCGGTACCAAGGATATTACCGGTGGTCTGCCACGCGTTGCTGACCTGTTCGAAGCGCGTCGTCCGAAAGAGCCAGCAATCCTGGCGGAGATCAGCGGCATCATCTCCTTCGGTAAAGAAACCAAAGGTAAGCGTCGTCTGGTGATTACACCGCTGGATGGTAGCGATCCGTACGAAGAGATGATTCCGAAATGGCGTCAGCTGAACGTGTTCGAAGGTGAACGTGTTGAGCGCGGTGACGTGGTTTCCGATGGTCCAGAGTCACCACATGACATCCTGCGTTTACGTGGCGTGCATGCGGTTACCCGTTACATCACTAACGAAGTGCAGGAAGTTTACCGTCTGCAAGGCGTTAAGATTAACGATAAGCACATCGAAGTCATCGTTCGTCAGATGCTGCGTAAAGCTACCATCATGAGCGCGGGCAGCACCGAGTTCCTGGAAGGTGAGCAGGCTGAATTCTCTCGCATCAAGATCTCTAACCGTGAACTTGAAGCGAACGGAAAAGTTGGCGCAACCTTCGTACGTGACCTGCTGGGTATCACTAAAGCGTCACTGGCAACCGAATCGTTCATCTCTGCAGCATCGTTCCAGGAAACTACACGTGTCCTGACCGAAGCGGCAGTAGCAGGCAAGCGCGACGAACTGCGCGGTCTGAAAGAGAACGTGATCGTGGGTCGTTTGATCCCGGCCGGTACCGGTTACGCTTATCACCAGGATCGTATGCGTCGTCGTGCGGCAGGCGAAGTGCCAGCTGCACCGCAGGTGACTGCTGACGAAGCATCCGCAAGCCTGGCGGAGTTACTGAACGCGGGTCTGGGCGGTAACAACGACGAGTAATCGTCAAACGCCTGATAAAAAACCCTGCTCCGGCAGGGTTTTTTTTTGCCTGCGAGATCAGGCTGTCTTATACAGGCGGCACCGGCATTCATAACGCGTGCTGTCGTGAAGAGTGTTTTTCGAAGTCCGTCCTGTTAACGAATTCGATTCACGCCTGTTTGCAGGCGAGCCGTAATTAAAAGCGTTTGTTGATATCGCTTCTCTTTAACCCGATATCTTTCAGCGCACTGTCGCTCAGTCTGCATAAAATCATGCGGGTTTCGCGCCGACACTGCCAGCGACGAAAATGATGCCAGATAAAGCGAAACAGGCTGAGTGAAACTGCAAAGGGTTTAGCGCTACGATTTTCCTCATATCCCATGATCCTGCCCTCAGTAAGTAACCTGAGAAATATTTTCATGCAGATACAATTTCCAATACAGATGCACCCGAAGCAATTATTTAACATACAGATTGCCGTCAGCGTGGACTGAATGGTAGAAATACAGGCTGTCTGTACTGTTTTGTCGGGTCATCAACCTGGCTGAGGTCAATCATGACGCGCTATCAACATTTAGCCACATTGCTGGAAAAACGTATTGAACAGGGGTTGTACCAAAGTGGCGAGCGCCTGCCCTCCGTTCGGAGTTTGAGCGTCGAACATGGTGTCAGCATCAGCACGGTACAGCAGGCCTATTATCTGCTGGAGCAGAAACAGCTGATTATTCCGCAGGCGCGTTCCGGGTATTTTGTGGCACCGCATAAGGCGATGCCACCCGTTCCGGCCTTAACGCGTCCGGCGCAATATCCGGTGGAAATTACCCAGTGGGATGCGGTGCTTGACCTGCTTAACAGCCGCCGGGAACAGGATGTACTCCAACTGGGCAGCGGTATGCCGGATTTAACGCAGTCCACACTGAAACCTCTGTGGAAGGCGTTTAGCCGTCAGGCGCAGCAGCAGGAAAGCACGCTGCTGAATTACGACAACCTTTACGGTGTCGCCCGGCTGAGAGAACAAATTGCCCGGTTGATGATCGACAGCGGCTGCCAGCTGACCTCAGAAGATATTGTGATTACCACAGGCTGCCACGAAGCGCTGTCAGTGTCCGTGCGCGCAGTATGCCAGCCCGGCGATATCATTGCGGTCGAATCGCCGTCATTTCACGGCATCATGCAGACATTACGTGGATTCGGCATTCGGGCCATTGAGATTCCGACCGATTCTGTAACGGGAATCAGCCTTGAAGCGCTGGAACTGGCCTTTGATCAGTGGCCGATCAAAGCGGTCGTCGTCGTCCCTAACTGCAACAATCCTCTTGGCTTTATCATGCCCGAAAAGCGCAAGCGCGCGCTGCTGAGTCTGGTACAGCGTTTTGATGCGGCGATCATTGAAGACGATGTTTATGGTGAGCTGGCCTGGGAGTACCCGCGGCCTTCATCCATTAAATCTCTGGATACAGAAGGACGCGTATTGCTGTGCAGCTCGTTTTCCAAAACGCTGGCACCGGGTTTACGTGTGGGCTGGGTGGCGCCCGGACGCTTCCGCGATCGTGTTTTGCATATGAAATACATTGTGACAGGTTCTACCGCCACTCAGCCTCAGCATGCCGTAGCTGACTTTATCCAGCAGGGCCATTACCAGACGCATCTTCGGCGGATGCGCCAGGTTTACCAGCGCAATTACGACACCTTTTCCTGCTGGGTACGGCATTACTTCCCTTGCGGTATCTGCGTCACGCGGCCTCAGGGCGGTTTTTTGATGTGGATTGAATTGCCTGAGGCATTTGATGCGGTGCAGCTCAACCACGAATTACGCAAATCAGGGATCCAGATTGCCGTAGGCTCGCTGTTTTCGGCCTCCGGAAAGTACCGTAACTGTCTGCGCCTGAATTACGCCTTGCCCGCAAGCGGTAAGATTGAACAGGCACTGGCCTTGACCGGTAAGGCTGTCGAGCGGGCGATGGCCGCCTGTGCGCATCAGCCGTCGGCTGACCTGTCCGCCGTTATCGATATCATCGCTTCAGGTGGTGAGAAGCAGGGCCAGAAAGAGGAGGGAACTGGCCCTGGTCAGGCCATCCCGGCCGGACGCCAGTGACTTTAAAGGACAGAAAAAAGCCGCGCCAGTCGCAATTTTCATTGCCGTGCGCGGCTTTCCAGTTTTTATCTGCCTGTTGCGCAAAGTGTGCGTTTATCTGCGCGACAGGGCGATTAATGCCCGGATTCGGGCTCAACAAGCCGTAACAGCTCGCGGGTGGCCGCCCGCCAGTCCTCTGCCTGCGTAATGGCGCTCACCACGGCGATACTGCCGACACCGGTTTCCAGTACCGCCGGAACGCGATCAATGCTGATGCCGCCAATCGCCACGGTAGAGATCCCCTGCAACCGACTCAGATGGCGTTTAAGTTCAGACAAACCCTGCGGAGAAGAGGGCATCACCTTCGTCTGAGTAGGAAAGATATGTCCCAGCGCAATGTAGGAAGGACGCAGCGCCAGCGCCCGATCCAGCTCAGCATCATCGTGCGTGGAAATGCCCAGGCGCAAGCCTGCGTCCAGAATGCGCTGCACATTGGCCACGGCCAGATCTTCCTGCCCCAGATGAACGCCATAAGCCTTATGCTTAATCGCCAGCTGCCAGTAGTCATTAATAAACAGGCGCGCCTGGTAACGCTGACCTGTTGCGATAGCCTGGATGATGGTGGGTTCAACGATCTCATCTGGCAGATCCTTAATCCGCAGCTGAATCGTGCGCACCCCGGCATCCAGTAAGCGTTCGATCCATTCAACGCTGTCGACCACCGGATACAGCCCTAATCGCGGCGCGGTAGCGGGAAAGGCGTTCATTTACTCCTCCTTAATCGCTGTGGCGGGATGGTAGAGTTCACCGCCCCGTTCACGGAAATGATCAGACATCTGCGCCATGCCAACCTCAATAGCCTGCGCTTCCGCTTCCTGTCTGGCTGCATAGTCACGCACTTCCTGCGTGATCTTCATTGAGCAAAACTTAGGGCCGCACATTGAACAGAAGTGGGCGACTTTACCCGATTCCTGTGGCAATGTTTCATCGTGATAGGCCCGGGCTGTATGAGGATCCAGCGCCAGATTGAACTGATCTTCCCAGCGAAATTCGAAGCGCGCTTTCGACATGGCGTTGTCGCGGATCTGCGCCCCCGGATGGCCTTTGGCCAGATCGGCAGCATGCGCGGCGATCTTGTAGGTGATTAATCCCTGTTTCACATCCTCTTTGTTTGGCAGGCCAAGATGCTCCTTCGGCGTGACGTAACACAACATCGCGCAGCCAAACCAGCCAATCATGGCGGCACCGATGCCAGAGGTAAAATGATCGTAGCCCGGCGCAATGTCGGTCGTCAGTGGGCCCAGAGTATAAAACGGCGCTTCATGGCAATGTTCCAGCTGCTCTGTCATGTTGCGACGGATCATCTGCATCGGGATATGGCCGGGGCCTTCGATCATCACCTGTACGTCATATTCCCGGGCTATTTTTGTCAGTTCACCCAGCGTGTGCAGCTCAGCGAACTGTGCTTCGTCGTTGGCGTCCTGAATCGATCCGGGGCGTAATCCGTCGCCCAGTGACAAAGCGATATCGTAGGCTGCGCAAATTTCACAGATGTCGCGGAAGTGTTCATAGAGAAAGCTCTCTTTGTGATGAGACAGGCACCACTTCGCCATAATGGAGCCACCACGGGACACAATACCGGTCAGGCGTTTTGCAGTCATGGGAACGTAGCGCAGCAGCACACCCGCATGGATAGTAAAATAATCCACGCCCTGTTCGGCCTGCTCCAGTAACGTATCGCGGAAAATGTCCCAGTTCAGGTTTTCAGCCACACCGTTGACCTTCTCCAGTGCCTGATAAATCGGAACAGTGCCGATGGGAACAGGACTGTTACGCAGAATCCATTCACGGGTTTCATGAATATAGCGTCCGGTCGACAGATCCATGACCGTATCCGCGCCCCAGCGTGTGGACCAGACCAGCTTTTCTACTTCTTCTTCAATAGACGAGGTCACCGCTGAGTTACCAATGTTGGCATTCACCTTCACCAGAAAGTTGCGTCCAATGATCATCGGTTCGGATTCGGGATGGTTGATATTGGCCGGAATAATGGCGCGGCCAGCGGCCACTTCCTGGCGTACAAACTCGGGGGTAATGTTTTCGGGGAGATGGGCACCAAAGCTGTGGCCCGGATGCTGTTGCAGAAGTACCTCACCACGAATGCGCTCACGGCCCATGTTCTCCCTGATGGCGATGAACTCCATCTCTGGCGTGATGATTCCCCGACGCGCGTAATGTAACTGGGTCACACAGCGGCCGGCTTTAGCACGGCGCTGCGTTGGCAGATGTTCAAAGCGCAGGTGATCCAGTCCGTCATCAGCCAGTCGCTGCTGCGTATACGCCGAGCTAATCTGCGTCAGTTTTTCGCTGTCGTCGCGCTCTTCAATCCAGCGAGCACGCAGTTTATCCAGTCCGCGATGCACGTCGATTTTTGCTGCCGGATCGCCATAGGCACCGGCGGTGTCATAAACCGGCACAGGCTCATTTTCCTGGTAAACGGGCTCATCTTTACTGCCGCCGGTCAATGTAGGGCTAAGCTGGATTTCGCGCATGGGAACACGAATGTCGTCACGACTGCCGGTCAGCCAGATACGTTTTGAGTTGGGAAAGGCACTGCCACCCTGCAGGGAATCAATGAATTCCTGTGCCTGAGCACGTTGTTCGCGACGGGTCGTTTTCGTAGTAGACATAGCAATATTCCAGTAAGTGGGAAGGTTGCTTGTCCGGAGTTCGGAAGGAGTAACGGCACAGCGGGCACCCTGAGTGCGGCGTACCGTAAAAATTTACTCTTGTTCCCTTCGCAGGTTCTAACCTGATCAGGTTCCGCGGATCCCGAATTAACGGTCTCAGCCCAATGGGCACTCCGACAAGATTTGGTTTAACGGTTAATCAGGTCCCGCAAGGACGTGCAACCGTCAAACCCTGACTAACATAAAACAGATGTTTTAAAGCCCACTCAGCATAAGGGGGCTTTTTATGAATCACAAGTTATTTACATTTGCGGCACTGTTAAGCAGGGCGGGCAATTTCACTATCGTTCGCCACGGGCGGAGTCAGGTGATTGTCCCATGCCATTTGGATAAGCTTATCTTCAAGGGTAAAACGCGCTTCAAGAGCTTCGCCGACTTCTGACAAGGCGTGCTGAAACGTCACATAGTTGTCGTCGTCGATGGCCTGTTGCAGGTGGCCGTCATACAGCTGCATCAACTGCTCGGTATTGGCTTCCAGCGACGGGTAAATCTGCGCGGCAGCCAATAGCGGACTGGTGCCGTCCATCTCTGCAATCAAACGCTGGTAAAGGCTAAAGTGACCGGATGAAAGATAATCGACCAGCGTGTGGCAAAAATTATCCAGTGCCTGCTCGTCCAGGCGAGTCAGCGCTTCTTTTTTCGGCTTGATGCCGACCAAATGGTAATAAGAAACCAACAGCTGGCGGCGAGCTGCCAGCCATGAATCTACCAGTTCATTACTGCCACCTACGCGTTGGGTCAGAACGTCTAACTGGTTAAGCATAGTTAACTCCGTATGCGTTATGCACCTTCATATTTCAGATTAGCGATGCGCCAATTGCGCTTGTTCTCCGCGAACCTGTCGGGATAAATAAGCGTGCTGTCGTCTTGCAACCAGAATTATTTGGGTATAGTTGTTCATCTACACACTTAACATCGGGACTTCAGCGTGCGGGTTGACGCTAAGGATGACGAAATAAATGCAATGCGAAATTTCAAGCGTAGACGCTGGATGGTGGATTGTCAGTAGTGAACAGAAAATTTGGTTACCGCAAGGCGATTTACCTCACGGAAACGCACAGCAGTTTGGCCTTACCGGGCACCAGGGGCGCGTGATTGGCGAATGGCAGGGAGAGAAGGTCTGGCTGATTTGTGAAACGCGTTCGTCAGATATGCTGTCGTTGCGCCAGTTACTCAACGAAGATCCGGGCCTGTTTCAGCTGGCCGGGCGCGGTGTGCAGTTAGCGGAGTTTTACCGATCTCATCGCTGGTGCGGCTATTGTGGTCATGAGATGCATGCCAGTAAACGCTAATTTGACTGCCTGTGTAGCCATTGCCGTGAACGTTATTACCCACAAATTGCGCCCTGTATTATCGTTGCTATCCGCCGTGGAGATGAGATTCTGCTGGCCAACCATGCGCGTCATCGTAATAACATTTACACTGTGCTGGCCGGGTTCGTTGAAGTGGGTGAGACCATTGAACAGGCGGTTGCACGCGAAGTGATGGAAGAGAGCAACGTGCGCGTGAAGAATGTCCGTTATGTCACTTCCCAGCCCTGGCCTTTCCCGCAGTCCTTAATGATGGCCTTTATGGCGGAGTATGACGGCGGCGACTTACAGCACGACGGTAAAGAGCTGTTGGATGCCGGATGGTTCCGTTTTGATGCGCTGCCTTTACTGCCTCCACCTGGCACCGTTGCCCGTCGATTAATTGAAGATACCGTTGCCCTCTGCCGCGCTGAGGCGTGAGAGTGCTACACTACTCGCTTGATACCGAGAGAGTCCTGACATGAGTGAACTGAAGAACGACCGTTATTTGCGCGCCCTGTTACGCCAGCCTGTCGATGTTACCCCCGTATGGATGATGCGCCAGGCCGGACGATATTTGCCGGAATATAAAGCCACGCGTGCCCAGGCGGGCGACTTTATGTCGCTGTGTAAGAATGCCGAGCTGGCCTGCGAAGTCACCCTGCAACCATTGCGTCGCTACAAGCTCGATGCGGCCATCCTCTTCAGTGATATCCTCACCATTCCTGATGCGATGGGATTAGGGCTGTACTTCGAAACGGGGGAAGGTCCATGCTTTTCAAACCCCGTAACCTGCCGTGCCGATGTCGATCGCCTGCCTGTTCCCGATCCTGAACAGGAACTGGGTTACGTGATGAATGCCGTACGGACCATCCGTAAGAACCTTAATGGTGAGGTGCCCTTAATTGGTTTTTCAGGCAGTCCGTGGACGCTGGCAACCTATATGGTAGAAGGCGGCAGTAGCAAGGCCTTCACCAAAATTAAAAAAATGATGTACGCCGAACCTGCCACATTGCATGCCATGCTGGATAAGCTGGCCGACAGCGTTATTCTCTATCTTAACGCTCAGATCCGCGCCGGGGCGCAGTCAGTCATGGTGTTTGACACCTGGGGCGGCGCATTGAGTGGCCGCGATTATCACGAGTTCTCGCTGTATTACATGCATAAAATCGTCGACAGCGTACTGCACGAAAACGAAGGCCGTCGTGTGCCGATCACGCTGTTTACTAAAGGCGGCGGTCAGTGGCTTGAGGCCATGGCTGAAACAGGCTGCGATGCACTGGGCCTGGACTGGACTATCGACATCAGTGAGGCCCGCCGTCGTGTCGGGCATAAAGTCGCCTTACAGGGCAATATGGATCCCTCCATGCTGTACGCACCACCGGCCCGTATCGAGCAGGAAGTGGCCAGTATTCTGGACGGTTTCGGCAAAGGTGAAGGCCACGTATTCAATCTGGGACATGGTATCCATCAGGATGTACCGCCAGAGCATGCCGGCGTCTTCGTTGAGGCGGTGCACCGCCTTTCCCGCCAGTATCATCAGGAGTCATAATGGATATTGCTGCACTTCGTGCGGAGCAACAACAGCGTGCCGCATACGTCGTGCGGCAGGACGATTTTGATGTGCTGCCGCCACGCTTTATTGGTGGCGCAGACGTCGGGTTTGAACAGGAAGGTGCGGTCACGCGCGCGGCGCTGGTTATTCTTGAATACCCGTCGCTGAAGCTGGTGGAGCATCGTATCGCGCGCATCGAGACGACTATGCCGTACATTCCTGGCTTTCTCTCTTTCCGGGAATATCCCGCCTTGCTGGCGGCATGGAATATGCTGGAGCAGAAGCCTGACCTGTTGTTTGTCGACGGTCACGGCATTTCGCATCCGCGTCGGCTCGGTGTGGCGTCACACTTTGGACTGATGGTCGATGTTCCCACCATCGGTGTCGCCAAAAAGCGTTTGTGCGGACGGTTTGAGCCGCTGGACGAGACTCCCGGCAGTCGCCAGCCGTTAATGGATAAAGGGGAGCAAATTGGCTGGGTATGGCGCAGCAAGGTACGCTGTAATCCGCTGTTTGTGGCCACCGGGCATCGCGTCAGCCTGGACAGTGCCCGCGATTGGGTTGAAAAGTGTACTCAGGGCTACCGTTTACCGGAACCGACGCGCTGGGCAGATGCTGTCGCATCACGCCGACCTGCATTTCTGCGCTGGCAAAACGCGCTTTAGCACTGTTTGTAGGGCGCTTTTGCGTTACACTGCGGCCAGCGAAACGAATAAGAGCTCTGTGTATGTTACAAAACCCTGTGCATTTGCGTCTGGCAAAGCTGGAAAGCTGGCAACATCTGACGTTTATGGCTTGCCTGTGCGAGCGCATGTATCCTAATTACATGGCCTTTTGCCAGCAAACTGCGTTTGCCGATCCTGCGCTTTACCGCCGAATTCTCGATCTGATTTGGGAAACGCTGACGGTGAAAGATGCAAAGATCAACTTCGACAGTCAACTGGAAAAGCTCGAAGCTGCGATTCCGGATGGCGATGATTTTGAGGTCTACGGCGTGTATCCGGCTATCGATGCCTGTGTGGCATTAAGTGAAGTGCTGCACGCCCTGTTAAGTGGCGAAACGCTTGAACATGCGATTGAAGTCAGCAAGACCTCCATCACCACCGTGGCCATTCTGGAAATGACTCAGGCAGGTCGTGAAATGACCGATGAAGAGCTGCGGGAAAACCCGGCTGTCATCGACGAATGGGACCTGCAATGGGAGATTTTTCGCCTGCTCGCAGACTGTGAAGAGCGAGACATTGAATTGATAAAAGGTCTGCGATCCGACCTGCGCGAGGCGGGAATTAGTAACATCGGTATAAAAATTCAGCAATAAGGCGAGAAAACGTGACTTCAGGCCTTAATTAGCGCGCCTGGAGGCTTCACATCAGCCCCCTGTCTGGTCTACATTTGGGGGGCTGAAAATTGTGGCTATCGGTGCGTGCAGGCTGAAGAGTGCCCGAAGTTGGCTTTTCCCTCGCACTCGTTGCTTAGCAAGCGATAAATACACTTTAAGGATAACTTATGAACAAGACTCAACTGATTGATGTGATCGCAGAAAAAGCTGACCTGTCTAAAACCCAGGCCAAGGCAGCGCTGGAATCTACTCTGGCTGCAATCACTGAGTCTCTGAAAGAGGGTGATGCTGTACAACTGGTTGGTTTTGGTACTTTTAAAGTGAACCACCGCGCTGAGCGTACCGGTCGTAACCCACAGACTGGCAAAGAAATCAAAATCGCTGCGGCAAACGTACCTGCATTCGTGTCTGGTAAAGCTCTGAAAGACGCCGTCAAGTAAGACGTCGCATAGCGGTAAAGTTTTAAACAGGGGCGATTTCGCCCCTTTTGTTTAAGGGCCAGCCACCATGACTACGCTGCTTCAGCGCTTTTCCGCCCTGCTTCTCTCCTCACTGATTATCGGGTGCAGTTCCACCCCCGACATTCCCGCCTTTTCCGCCAGTGGTTATCTGGCCGACCGTGGCAGTGTGCGTATCTGGCGTAAGAATACGGATCATCAGTCTGTGCATATTCGTACGCTGTACAACCCGTTTAACAGCGAAAAAAGCGAAACGACAGACTACCGCTGGCTGGGCGATCATCTGGTCAGCGTTGAGCGTCAGGTGAAAGGCGCGCCTCCCGACGATGTCACCCTGCGCTTTGACCAGAATGGCAGTCTTAACTTTATGCAGCGCCAGCTTGCTACTCAACGTGAAGCGGTCAGCCCTGATACGGTGGAACTTTATAAGTTTGACGCGCAACGTATGCGGGACGTCAGCGATGCGCTCTTAAGCGGTCGGGTGTTTCTGAAGCAGGGGCACTGGGCAGGGGGCAATGTCGTGGAGACCTGTGACGGCCAAAAGGTGACGCCAGCGTTTGACAGTGAGGCATGGCAGACGCTCACGCATTACCGCCGTCATTCCGCTGGTCCCTTGATGGTTTCATGGCTGGAAGCGCCAGAAGGCGTTCAACTGTTGCGGGTCAGCCACAAAGACGAATGTGCAGATGAGCCCAAAGAGGCGGATTTCTGAGACATGAAAAAGGGGCACAACGTGTGCCCCTGTCATCGTTACTGGCGACCAATGGCGCGATAGCCGATATCGCGGCGGCAGAAACTGCCTTGCCAGGAAATCGGCTGAGCAAGCGCATAAGCGCGCTTATGCGCAGCGGCAACGTCATCGCCTAACGCGGTGACGCACAACACACGTCCACCGTTAGTCAGTACGCGGTCGCCTTCCAGACGTGTACCGGCATGGAAAACTTTGCCGTCAGCCGCTTCTTCCTGCGGCAAACCGTGAATCAGTTCGCCGTTCGCGTAGGGGCCAGGGTAGCCACCTGCCGCCAGCACCACACCCAGCGAAGGGCGGGGATCCCATTGTGAGTCTTTTTGATCGAGCTTGCCTTCACAGGCAGCCAGACAGAGATCCACCAAATCCGATTGCAGGCGCAGCATAATGGGCTGCGTTTCCGGATCGCCGAAACGGCAGTTGAATTCGATCACTTTTGGCTGACCGGTCTTATCGATCATCAGCCCGGCGTATAAGAAGCCTGTGTAGACATTCCCTTCTGCTGCCATGCCACGTACGGTTGGCCAGATGACCTGGTCCATGACGCGCTGGTGGATTTCATCCGTCACCACTGGTGCAGGAGAGTAAGCGCCCATACCGCCGGTGTTTGGTCCTGTATCCCCATCGCCGACGCGTTTGTGATCCTGACTGGTGGCCATCGGCAGGACATTCTCGCCATCGACCATCACGATAAAACTGGCTTCTTCACCGTCCAGGAACTCTTCGATCACAATACGGTGCCCGGCGTCACCAAAGGCGTTGCCCGCCAGCATATCCTGCACCGCGTTTTCGGCTTCCTGCAACGTCATGGCCACAATGACACCTTTACCGGCAGCCAGGCCATCGGCTTTGATGACAATGGGCGCCCCTTTTTCACGCAGGTAGGCCAGCGCAGGGGCGACCTCGGTGAAATTATGGTATTCGGCAGTGGGGATGTTGTGACGTGCAAGGAAGTCTTTCGTGAACGCTTTCGAACCTTCCAGCTGTGCGGCAGCCTGAGTCGGACCAAAGATTTTTAAGCCAGCGGCACGGAATGCATCCACCACGCCAATCACCAGCGGCGCTTCGGGTCCAACGATAGTGAGATCGATCTGTTCACGTTGCGCAAAGGCAAGTAATGCCGGGATATCTGTTGGGGAAATATCGACGTTCTGTAAAGCCGGTTCCAGCGCCGTACCTGCATTACCAGGGGCGACAAAAACGGCCGTTGCCAGCGGCGACTGGGCGGCTTTCCAGGCCAGGGCATGTTCACGTCCGCCGTTACCGATGATTAAAATTTTCATAAAACGCTCCACAGAATTAATGACGGAAGTGACGCATATCAGTAAAGATCATGGCAATACCGTGTTCATCGGCAGCTGCAATCACTTCGTCGTCGCGGATAGAGCCGCCAGGCTGAATTACACAGCTCACGCCCACGGCTGCAGCGGCATCAATACCATCACGGAATGGTAAGAACGCATCGGAAGCCATCGCAGAACCTTCAACTTCGAGACCTTCATCACCCGCTTTGATGCCCGCAATTTTGGCAGAATAGACGCGGCTCATCTGGCCCGCACCTATGCCAATAGTCATATTGTCGCGTGCATAGACAATGGCGTTGGACTTAACGAATTTAGCCACTTTCCAGCAGAACAGAGCATCACGCAGTTCCTGTTCAGAAGGCTGACGCTTGCTGACGACACGCAACTGGCTGGCATCGACCATCCCGAGATCGCGATCCTGAACCAGCAGACCACCATTCACCCGTTTGAAATCCAGTGCGGCGACACGGCCCTGCCATTCACCACATACCAGTACACGAACGTTTTGTTTCGCCGCTGTGATTTTCAGGGCCGCTTCGGTCGCCGAAGGGGCGATGATCACTTCAACAAACTGCCGGCTGATAATGGCCTGTGCGGTCGCCTCGTCCAGTTCACGGTTAAACGCAATAATACCGCCAAATGCAGAGGTAGGATCGGTCTGGTAAGCGCGCTCGTAAGCCGCCAGAATGGACTCGCCGACGGCCACGCCGCAAGGATTAGCATGCTTTACAATGACGCAGGCGGGCTCAGCGAATTCTTTTACGCACTCCAGTGCTGCATCGGTATCCGCAATGTTGTTATAAGACAGTGCTTTGCCCTGCACCTGCTCGGCGGTAGCGACAGAGGCCTCCTGTACATTTTCTTCTATATAGAAGGCGGCCTCCTGATGGCTGTTCTCGCCATAACGCATATCCTGCTTTTTAACGAAGTTAAGATTGAGGGTACGTGGGAAGCGTCCTGCCGGCTGCTCAGTTTCACCATGGTAGGCGGGAACCATGCTACCGAAGTAGTTGGCAATCATGCTGTCGTACGCAGCGGTGTGTTCAAACGCTTTGATAGCCAGGTCAAAACGGGTTTCCAGCGTCAGTGAGTTTTGGTTGGCGTCCAGCTCGGCGATGATGGCCGGGTAGTCGCTGCTCTTTACCACAATCGCCACATCTTTGTGGTTCTTGGCCGCCGAGCGCACCATGGTTGGGCCACCAATATCAATGTTCTCTACGGCATCTTCCAGTGAGCAGTCTGGCTTCGCAACGGTTTGTGCAAAGGGATAAAGATTAACGACCACCATATCGATAGGGTTGATAGCGTGCTGCGCCATTACCGCATCATCTTGTCCGCGACGTCCCAGAATGCCGCCATGGACCTTCGGGTGCAGCGTTTTAACGCGTCCATCCATCATTTCCGGGAAACCGGTATAGTCAGACACTTCGATGACGGGGAGCCCTGCCTCTGCCAGCAGACGTGCGGTGCCGCCTGTAGAGAGCAGCTCAACACCACGTTGGGAGAGTGCCTGAGCAAATTCGAGGATGCCGGCTTTATCAGAAACACTGAGCAGGGCGCGGCGTAAAGGACGAGGTTGTTGCATGGTGGTTTTATCCCTTGGCTTTGATTCGCGTAAATAAGAGCGTTACATCAAGTTTGCGAGCTTTCTTCCCCTTTATAGAGAAGTGAAAACGCGAAAACTTCAGGTAACGCCCCGAAAAGGGGCATCCATAGCGTTGCGGGGGCATTGTAGCGAAAACGTTTGCGTGATGCTCGTCTAAATTTGTACGTAACAGGAATGTGGATAACTTTGTGTGTAACTGCGTATAAGGCGGGCTTTTGCTGTGGAATGCAGCGAACAGTCATTTTTATTGAATTTAGCCCTTGTCAGCCCGCGAGAACTCCCTATAATGCGCCTCCATCGACACGGCACAACGGCTTACGGAATGCGGTGTTGAGAGGGTCAGGCAACTGAGCCGCCGGAGAAAAACTTCTGAAAAAGAAGTTGACTCTGAAGGAGGAAAGCGTAATATACGCCACCTCGCAACAGACGGTTAACCCGCTGGTTGCACTGCTCTTTAACAATTTATCAGACAATCTGTGTGGGCACTCGCAGGATTGATATCCGCGT
>Ga0268247_10000115_pt1 | contig 26108 bp, 9 predicted proteins | sample AgamicOrMae_FD_200245 | JGI IMG/M metagenome (GOLD analysis project Ga0268247, IMG submission 200245) | Agave microbial communities from Guanajuato, Mexico - Or.Ma.e (v2) (version 2) | ecosystem: Host-associated > Plants > Phyllosphere > Phylloplane/Leaf | place: Guanajuato, Mexico | collected...
TCGATTTGGTTGATTGAACCTTGGCCGTTGGTGAACTACTACTGTTTGGTTGATTGGATCTTGGAAGATAATGCAACTGGTGACTGGAGAGTGTCGGTGGATGTCTCTTGATTGTTACGTGTTGAGTGCATAAGAATTTCTCTCTCCTCACCGGCTGGACATGGATAAGTCGACGGCAGACTCAAGAGGGGCAGACTTTTGCAGAGAAAATCTGTGTGTGTGTGTTTGTGTAACTTGAACAACAGGTGCTTGGATTGGCTTGAGATCGTAGCTTGGAGAGATGATATTTGGCGATAGTTATTCTTCTCTCTAGAGTTTCTGGATGTTGGATGTTGGTTGGTGTTCATGAGGGGAAAAAAGGCACTGACACGGGCATGTGGTGAGAGTGTGTGGAGGCGAACGAATGGAGCTTGTTTACACGGCAAAGCGAATGGACAGGAGCGAAAAGTTCGCCATTCGTTGGGCAGCGCGTGCGTTTGAGTCGCGCAATTGGAGCGTGCAGTCCACTGGCATTGGGCATTGGGCATTGGGCTGCCATTTGGGCCAGCTTGTTGCTTGTTGCTTGCTCTAAGGGGCGAGGAAAAAACTGGCCGCGCATCCCAAAGGCGCGCAGGATGCACAGCGGCGAGCGAGAGTGAAACTGGTGTGCAGGCGCTGCTCTGTGCCTGTTTGCTCTGCGCCGGCGGCCCTTAGGGGGAGGAGAATCTGTGCGCAAAAAAGTGAGATTCGCGCACAGAAAGAGACTGTTGATTGTGCACAGTGCACAGTGCACAACTGGCCCAAACAGAACAGGCGAACTGGCGAACAGGCAGCCCCAACCAAGTGGAGAGAAAATTGGTCGGCACAGACTTTTGTAAAATGGCACATAAACCTTTTTGTTGTTGCCTGGCCTAATGTTGTTTGCCTGCCAAGTTTGTCTGTTTGCTCTTCCCTCTTTGTGTTGTTCTTATTATCATTGTCCAGCACTTTTCGCCCTCTCCCCAAATGCTACAATGGAATTTCATTATTCCCTGGCCGCCGCTTGGCCTAAGTGCCAGTGCACGAGAAGGAGAAGGAGCAGGAGCAGGAGAGCGCCACAGAGGAGAGAGAATCTTCCCCAAGGAGGAGGAATAATGATAAAAAAATAATAATAATAATAAAAAATACTATTTCACGGCCAGTCTCTCAGACAGGCAGTCTCCGGGGGAGGAGCGCTCTTCGCTGCACTCTCTTTGATCATTTTGGCCCTCCCAAAGTTCACCAACTCAAGCCAGAGACTGTCTGCCTCTCGAGAGCAGAGCCTTATGGATATGCACACTGAGGAGCTGCTCTTGTGCACATTGAGAAGATTTTTTCCAGCGTTTTTTTATTAGATATGACACTTTTGTCCACGTTTAAACGTTTTCGGCTCATTTACCATTGGGTGCCCGCGTTCCTGCCGGTCGCCTGTGGGCAGCGCGTCGTCCTTCTGTGCCTCTGTGCTGCCTCAAGTGTCGTGATCTACTGGCGCTTTTCTCAATTGGCCGCAACTTTGTGCCCCCACAAGCGAGGGCATCTAATTAAAAGAGCGAGCCAGCCGAGCGGCGCAGCTCCGGCCGATCTGGCTGGCCGCTAATTGGCCGCTCGTGGTCCACTGGCCGAGTGGCGGCCGCGCCGAGCTGAATGAACGAGCTTGGCCGCCGGACAGTGTGCGGCAGGGCGGCCAGACCTGAGGGTCGGCCGGCGGGAGCTGGACTGGCGCGCGAGACTGCCAGAGATAAGCTCCTCAGGCTCAGGGCTCGATGGGCGAGGCGATAAAACGGTGAATAGGCGGCGGGAAATGAATAAAACGCTGCATAGTCTGGGGCACTCGCTCCTTAGGGCTGCCCTAAGAGCAGAATGCCCTAAGCGGCGAGAAGCAGAGCCAGAGAGACGTCTCAATTTGAGGGCGTCTGCGGCACTTGCTGCTCGCTGAGCTCCGTATGTGCGCCAGCGAACTGTAGTCTGGCGCACAGATTGCGACCAGATTCGCCGCCCGTTTCGCCGCAGCTCCACTCTGGCCCGCCGATTGCACTTTGGCAACGAGCGGCCAATCTGGCCCAGCGGCGCCACCAAAGCAAAGCCCACCGACAGCCAGCGGCGCGCTCAACAGGAGAGCCAAACCGAGCCAGTCCTAAGGAGAGCCAGCTCAGAGGAGAGGCAGTTCAGTGGAGGGCGGCCCACTGGAGGCGGCGCGCAAACAACAGGCACCCCAATGGTCACTGGCTCGCTTTATTATCGCCTCGCCCCCTCGCCAGTGGGACGCAATCCGGCCGGCGCAGACGGGGGGCGGCCAGCCGCAGAGGGAGATGCGGCGCCAGGCCGGCCGCTCTGCAATTTGGCCTCTGCTCGCGCTGAGCTGGGCCCGGATGAGCGCCGGCGGAGGAAGCGCTGGTGCTGCGGCGCCCACTCGAAAACACACATCGTTTGACGAGGCCCACTCGGCGCCAGAGCCACTCGAAGGCACACACGAGGGCCCATTGGAAAGTACAGACTCAGAGGCACAAAGGCGGAGACGAAGGCGCCTTCAAAGGCACGGGCGGCTGCAGCCGGAGCGCCCAATTGTTGTGTCTGCGGTGTGTTAAGTGAGTGCCGAGTGGGACGGTCGTGTGGCGGCCGATCAGGCGGATTTGGGCGCCCCTCAGCTGCACTCAGCCCTCAGCTGAAGCTCCTCGGCTTGTCCTACGCCCAAGGAGAGCCCATTGCACGCCTCTGGGGCACTTGTTGCGCATGCTCGCGTCTCAGACGCGGGAACAGGTGTGCGGGACGGACCGGCGGGCGGCCTGTGAGCGGCGGGCCGTCCGAACGTCTGTCTGCGGTCGCCGAGGGGCCGGGCACGAGCGGAGGCGCGAACGAGCCCGAAGGGAGCCGAGGCTGAGGCGGCGGGCCGGCCGCTCGAGCGAACTTGTGGCGGCGAACTTGCAGCGGCGAACTTGCGCAGCCTCAAACCTGAGGGCGAGCGAACTTGCAGCTCTAAAGCTGAAGGCGAGCGAACTTGCGGCAGCGAACTTGGAGAGGCAAAGATGAGCGAGCGAAAGTGAGCCACAGACGAGTGCGCGGCCGGAATGCGTTGCGCTCGGACGGCCAGCGTGTTATTAGGCGGGCGCCCATTTGGCAGCCTGTTGGCGCGGCGCCGACGCGCATGCCAAGCGAATTGTTCTCGCCTTGTCTCCTCTTTGTCCGCCCGGCTGGCTGCCAAATGCTGCCAAAAGCTGCCAAATGCTGGCTGAGAGGCGCGCCGGTGGAGCTGGAGCGAACTGTGGGGATTTGCGGCGAACTGTGGCGAATTGGGCGCGAATTGCAGGTTGCAGCGCCCGCTGGTTGCGTGAATTGGCCGGAGGCGCGCCCGCAGCCTCGGGAGAGAGGCGGCCCCATTGGGCGCTGGTGCGGAGCGGGAATGCGAGCGGCGGCGGGCCGAAAGCTGGCCCTGCTCGCAAGTCAGTCCCGCTCGTCTGCGGCCGGGCCGGCCCCAGGCGGCCGTACACGTGCACGGCCCGAAGCGGCTTCGGGCGCACACACTCGGGCACCATTACGCCATCTCGTTGGTGTGCCCGCGAGCAATTTGGGCGCAACTGGTAGCAGCCTCAGTAGTAAGTAGTGAGTAGTAGTAGTAGTAAGTGGTGCTGGTTGCAAGCTGAAAGGGGCCTATTATATTCTCTTTATTATTATAATTTCGCTATTATTTTGCCTAAGTTCCAATTTGTTCTCCTGCTACTGCTCACTTTTTGTCTCTCTTCTTTGGGCGGCGACTGCCTCGAGTGTAATCTATTTCCATCTGGTGCTCGCCGGCCGGCCGGCCGAGGTGGCAAACTAAACAAAACGGGGGGAGAACAAAAACAATCACCAATCGCTCCAGAGGCGCTCCAGTGGCCGCCCATTATTAGCTGGCCCGGTGGGACTGGGGCGGGCGGAAAGTGGCGAGCAAACAACAGGTTGCTGCGCACAGTGAGCGGTGGGCGTGCGAGTCTGGCTACTGTGCTTCTGTTCTATTGGTTGGCTGCCAATTGTGCGTCGGGCGAGCACGATTCTTGCAGCTCAGAGAGCCACAAGAATGGCCGGCGAGCGTGCGAACCTCGAGGACACGCGAACGGCCGAGGAGAAGTCGTTCTCACACTTTGCTGGCCACACCAATCGATGGGCGCCCATCCCGTCGGCTCGCTGGCCCGTCACGCGCAGACAGTCTCTGGCCGGCGGACAGTCTCTAGCCCACAGACAGTCTCCTAACTGCAGACACTTGCCGGCCGACAGACAGTCACAGCCAGAGCGCCTGTTGCTTCTGGTGGTGCGGCGGGCCCGCCGGGGGCAAGGGCGGCTGGCCGTAGGTCTGCGGCTGGTAGGCGGCGGCCAGTTGGTGGGGCTGGGGGCCGGTGGTGCTCATGGTTGGGCCGGCGAGACTGTTGCTCGCGTAGTGCGGCTGGCCGGCGGGCAGGTGGCTGTTGGCCAGCGGCTGACTGTTGTGGGCGGCGTTCTGGGGGTGCTGAGGGTGCTGCTGGTGCTGAAGTTGCTGGGCCGGCTGGGCTTGGGACTGGGCTTGGGACTGGGACTGCGAGTGGATGGAGCGCACGATGGGGATCTTGCGCTCGCTGCAGATGCACCGATTGCACGCCCACTCGGCCGACTGTTCGCGCAGCAGCAGGTCGCAGGCGAGCTCGGTGAGCCCGGAGCAGTGCCGGTGGTAGTAGGACTCGCAGCCGGCTCGGCAGGCGATCTTGGGCTCGGCCGCGTACACTGGCTGGCGGCACTCGGCGCAGTAGGCCACAATGGGCTGCTGCTGGGGCGGCGCTTGTTGCTGGTGCTGCTGCTGCGGCTGCGGCTGAGGCTGAGGGGGCGGCCCCTGCAGGGCTTGGCTCTGGTTGGGCTGCTGCGGGCCGGCGGGCGGCGGCGACATGTACGCGGGAGGGGGCGGGGCGGGCGCGAAGTAGCGCTGGTTCGGGTGCGGCTGCGGCGGGGGCGGGGCCTGCGCGGGCGAGTGGGGCAGCGAATGTTGGTGCGCGTGTGAGTGCGAGTGCGAATGCGAGTGTGAATGCGGGTGCGCGTGCGACTGGGCCAGCGAATTTGGATGCGGGTGCGCGGCCGCGTGCGCGTTGTGGTGCGGCGGGCCGGGGGGCGGCATGGGGGACATGCGGGCGGACTGCAGTGCGTGCGGGGGCGGCGTCGCCGTGTAGGGGCCGTGCAGCATGGGGCCCGACTGCTGCACGGGCGAGTGCCCGCCCCCCGCGCCGTAGGGGGGCGGGCCGGGCAGGTGCTGCGGCTGGCCGTGCATGGCGTGCTGCTGCGGGCTCTGGCCGTGCGGCGCGCCCATCATGGCCGGCGAGTGGGCGTGCGGCGGCGGGCCCGCACTGGAGCCGATGGGGCCCATGGGCGAGCTAGCGGGCATCAGGTGCATGGGCGGCGGGTGCTGGTTGATCTGGTGCTGGTTGCTCACCGGAATGGGCTGGTCGTCGTCGAAGGGGTTGGAGGCGACGATGGTGCGCGCGCCCATCGTCTCCAGACTGTCGAGGGGGCCCCCCCTTGGCACTCCTGCCCCTGCTCCTGTTGCTCGGCGCTTCTTGGCCCGGCCGGCCGAGCCAGCGCCGCGGACACTTGTTGGCAGCGTCTGGTTGTTGGCCGCCGCCACAATGGCCGCGCTGGAGTCCTCCTTGCGTGTGTACTTCCTCGTCGCTTTCTTCACCTTGGCCTCCATTGGGCGAGCGCGGAGGCTGCTGTCTCGCTGCCGCTTCTGCTTTGGCTGCTGCCTGTGACTAGAGCTTGTGTGTGAGTGTGAGTGGCAATTTTCTCCCCCTCGTCTCTCTTCTATCTTGTTGTTTTCTTTTCCTTTTTATATCTTCCGAGCAACCTATCTCTCTCGCTGGAGGAGCTCCCTTTGCTCTAGTATTTTGCTCTCAATTTGCGCCTTCTCTCTGTGGGCCCGCTTGGCTTTGGCTAATTTTTCTCTCTCTCTCTCTCTAATAACACATCAACTTGCTGGCCGCCTACTCGCGGCGCTGGCAAACCAATGGCCAAAGCGGCGGGCCCCTGGCCGCCGAGGAGCGTCTCTGGCGGCGGTGCGGTGAGCCCGCGCGCGTCCACTGCTGGTGTGCAGTTGGCGGGTTGTGCGCGCGCCGCCTGCGAGTTGGGGCCGCGCGAACGGCCGCGCACGAGAGACTGGGGCCGCTGCAGGCAGGCGAAAGCTAGCAGGCAGCGCACAGAACCAAGCAGGCAGCGCGCAGAAGCAGGCAGGCAGCAGGCAGAGTGTGGCAGCGTTGCGCGGCCTGCAGGCAGGGCAGTGCGCGCGAGCCAGCGCCTCAGAGGCGGCCAACAACAACAAGGAGCGAGGAAAACAACAACAAAGCCGCACTCTCGGCGGCCCCAAACTGCGCCGCCACAGCCACGGTTGTTGGCGGCGCGAGGCTGTGCGCCCAAAGGGCCGCCCCACTGGCCAGCCCACAGCACAGGACGTGGCCGCGGCCGGGGGGCCGCCCGAAGGGCCAGCCGCGACCCAGCGCAGCCAGTCGGCGGCGACCGTGGTCGCCCCTTGTGGAGGCGCCGCCGCCGCAGCTGGAGCTGGAGCTGAGCGCCGGCCTGTGGCGGGGCCGCGCTGCGCAGAGCAGCCGCCGGCCGCCCACCGGGCCCGAGCTGGCGCACAAAGAGCCACGGGCCGCCCTCGGCGGCACAGCAGCACCGCGCTGGCCCCAGGCTGCCGGAACGTCGGCGCCGGGCCGGCCACCGCGGGGGCCAGATGGACATTTTGTGCTCGAGGTGGCGGGGCGCCCGCGGGCCGGGAAGTGGCCGGGAGGCGGCGGGCAGTCCTCCCGCGACGGTGGACGCCATTGTGCGGCCTCGCTCGCAGGCCCTCCCCCTGCACTGAGGCGGGACTGTCTTGCGCACTGGGCCGCTCGCACACCCGCCGCTGGTTCGCCCACGAGCGCGCGCGTCTTAATTTGCGCAAATCTGTACGCAGTTCAAGGCCATATTTCGGCAATTAGTGTGCCTCCGGCTGGCACGCGCACCGCTGCCTCCCCCCTGCCGCCCCCTCGCTGAAAGTAAACAAACGCGGCCAGCCTGCAACTGTGGCCCGTCCGTCCTGGTCTCTGCTCGATTTCGGTGCCCGATGGTCGATTGTCCGCCTTCAAGCTTCTAGCTTCGAGCCTCGAAGTTCGAAGTTCGAAGTTCGAACACCCATCGCTCGGCCGAGCCGTCGGAGTGGGCGCCGGGCGGTCGGGGAGCAGCGGATTAAAAGGCTGGCCAGCTAAGAGGTGGAAAGTCAATAAGAGAAACTCGCTTAATAAGACACACTTGGCTAGACTCTCAAGCCAAGACTCACAAGCTGAGACTTTTGAGTTGACACAGACGAGCTGAATTGGAAAAAGGTGGCCCTCGTCTGGAGGGCATTGAGTTGGATTTATTTATCTCTCGCGCGAGAAGAGAAAACTCTCCTCTTCTCGCCTCCATCTGCTTGCGGGCGCCAATCTCGCCTCCTGGCCGACTTTGTACATGGCATAATTTATCCTAATCTCTAATCTGAGCGAGTTTGCGGGGATTAGCGCGCAAGTGTGGCCACTTGCACTCATCTGGCGCTCATCTAGCTCGAGAGAGCAGCCTCACAGCTCGGTTGTCTCTAAATTTAAAATGCTCAACTTGCTGAGACTGGTCTCGAATTGGCTAACTTGGTGTTGTTGTTGTTGTTGTTGTTGTGGCACTGAAACTTTGGCTTGTCTCTCGTGATTGGGCGCCTGTTGCTGTCTAAGGTTGGCGCCCACGATGATTCCCTCGTTCACGTCGGCCCCGTTCGAGTGGATGAGCACCTTGTGCTGCTTGGCTTGTTGTGTGGCCGTTGTCGAGCTTCCGTTCGGCGGCTGCACAAACACGCACTTCTGGCCCAGCTGGCCAGCAGACTTGCTCTGCCCGCCCGCCTGATACTGTGTCTGGTGGGCACCAGTTGCCAGGTTTCCGGCCAGATTTCCGGCCAGATTTCCGGCCAAATTTCCCGCTCCACTGGGGCCTCGCTTGCCCATAAAGCTGGTCGCTGTGTTCAGGATCACTGGCAAATTTGTCTGGCGCACTTCCGGCCGGTCTGTGTAAATGGTGACCTCCTTGAAGGCGGCCTTGGTGCTGCCGAAGGTGGAGGAGCAGTCCTGTTTGGCGGCCAGCCTGCCAAGCGACTTCTGTCTGGCCAGCTGGGCGGCCTGCTCGGCGGCTGCCATGCGGCTGCGCGACAGTGTGCGCTGTCCGCCCGCACACAGACCCTGCCGCTCGTTCGTAGTGGAGGCCGAGCCCGAATTGGAGCCCGAATTTGAGCCCGAGCCCAAACCGGAAGCCGAAGCGGAGCCGGAAGTGGAGGAGCGCGACACTTGGCCCTGCGAGGAGCTGGAGAGCGAGTCGCGCGGCGTGGCCGTGCTGGCCGCATTGTAGTTGGCCATCCTAGTGGTCGACGGCGAGCTCGCTTGGTGCTGCTGCTGCTGCTGCTGCTGGCCCTTCCGGTTGGGGCTGAGCTCAAGCCGGTTGTGGGCGTGGCCCTGGTGGGGCAGCATGCCGGCGAGCGAGTGGGCGAGCTCGCTGGCGGCGCTGGGCGAGCTCGGCGAGCTTGACTCCGAGCGGCTGGAGAGCTCGAGCTCGTGGTCGGGCGGGCGCCGCTGGCCACTGGCCGCGCTCTTGGGCTGCTTGGGGCCCGAGCTGGCCTGCTGCTCGGCCCCACAGACTCCCCTCGGCTGGCCCAGCTGGCTCGCCTGCTGGCCAGACAGGCGCGACGAGGGCCTCTGGTAGTGCGGCTGCTGCTTGGCCGGCGAGCCTCTGCCTCCGTAGGCTATCCGGTTGCAGTCCTTGTCTGGCTGTGCGGGCTCGCGACTTCCGCCCAGCCAGTCGATGGGCTGGCCGCCGGAAGCCACCCTCTGGTGGACCCAAATGGGATTGGGGTCCTGCGAGTGGCGGTTTGTGTTTGGCAGGTGGCTGACGTGCGCGTCCAAGTCCACGGGCTCCAGCGTGCACAGCGAGCCTGGTCCCGCGCGCGCGGGCGACCCGAACGCGTTCACTGCGACCGCCTTCAGCTGGCGCTCGTACCGCGTCCGCTGGTTCACGCACAACGCTATGACGAGCACCAGAATGAGGGCCAAAAAGGAGGACACGCCCAGCAGGCCTGTGCGGACCTGGTCGATTGGGTCAACCAGCGCCCCGCCCACTCCCGCGCCCAACGGCAACTGGGCGGCCTCGCTGGAGAGCACGTGGAACTCCTTGTAGAGTTCGTCCAAGTACTCGATGTTGTTGTCAATCATCGTCAGCACCTTGTCCACCTCGATGATGGTGTTGTCCTCGGGCCTGACGAAATGGAGAAACAAACTGGTCTTCTTCTTGTCCACCGTTCCGTCGTGGTTCTCGAAATACTTGTAGCTGTCTATGTTGACGATTGCGCCCGTGATGTTGCCAAAGACACTCCTGAACTTGTTGAACCTCTGGCGCAACTCCTGAGGCGTCAGCCGCAGCACAAACTTCACCCGCTGGTCCTGCCGCAACAGGTAGATGAGCACTCGCGCCCGGTCACTCAGCCCCTCCGGGTCTCTGGCGGCCACCTCGAACTCGAAGTAGCCCTTCATGTGTTTCTGGGGGTCGAAGTTGAGCGAAATCTCGCCCGTCTGCTCGTTTATCACGAACAAATCCTCCCCACTGCCACCCAGCGGGCCCAACTCTTCCACTGGTCCCTCCAGCTCGTTTGCTGGGCCCGCTTGGCTGTCGGAGGTTTGCGCGCCCGCCGAGCCCAAGCTGCTCGAGATGAGGCCACTTTTGGGCCCGGCAACTGTGTCTGGGCCTTGCTGGTGGCCACCCACACTGCTGAGCTGCTCGTCCGACCCTAAGGTCTGCCTCTTTCGGAGTCTCGCGGGCGCCTCTTGGGCTCGCCCGTCCACGCTGTTCGTCTGCAACCACTGCTCAGAGGGAAGGACCAGATTTCTCTTGATCGGCTTCACGATGCTGTAGCTCACCTGGCCGTTCAGGTCGGCGTCCGAGTCGAGCGCCTGGACGATCATGAACACGGTTCCAAAGTCCGCCTCTGTTGTTATGCCGCCCGTGTAGATCCGTTGGGTGAATTTGGGCGCATTGTCGTTCACATCCTTGATCCTGATGTTCACCCTCAACAAACTGCGATCCGAGGCGAGCAACGAGCTGAAATGGGCCTCCTGCAACTGGTACATGTCGAGCTGGGCCGGCCGGCTCACTGGCAGCTGTTCGGGCTGCTCGGTGGGCGGGGCAGATTTCGGGCCCGCGAGGTTAGCCGGCGGGCCTTTGCGGGCGTTCGATGAGTTTGTGCGCGCGTTTGCGCTCGGGAACTCGCCCGCCAGCGGCGCCGCCCCCTGCGACTCGGGCTGGGCGTGGCGGTCGCGAGCGTGCGCGCCCGCCCTTTGTTTATCTTGTTTATCCTGCATTTGTTGTTGTTGGCAATTGTTGCTCGCTTGTACTATTAAAGTGTAGTTGGCCTTTTTCTCCCTATCTATTTGCTTCTGGTTGGTCAAACGGTGCGTATATTTATCCAGAGCGAACGCCTGCTCGTGATCGTCGCCGTCGACGATGTAGTAACAAGGACTGGTGGCAGCCAGCCGGTATCCCGTGCCAGCACTAGAGGCGCCCATCTCCTGGCCATTGATCAGGGCCGGATCATCGTCAAGATTGCTCGTCTGAGTCAGCGTGAACCACTCGTTTCCGGGGGCCTGATTCTCAGTGAACTGTAGTGCCTGTTCCCGTTGGTTGTCGGCGAACTCTGGCTGGTAGGAACCCGAGTTGACGATCATGATGTTGATATCAATATCGCTGGCCAAGCTGGTTGGTCTACCCGAGTCTTGAGCTTGAACCCTCAGCGTGTAATACCTCTTCAATTGTCTGTTGAACTGTCTGGCCGTGCTGATGACTCCCGTGAACTTGTCGATCTTGAAGGACTGCCAATCGTGTTGTTGTTGTCCTTGGGGGTTGTGTTTCATCGAGTGTGGCTGCTGGTTGGGCAAGAGGAAGGAGCCAGGCCCATTGATTGGCGTCTGCTTGAGCGAGTAGTGCACCTCGCCGTTGGGTCCATGATCCAGGTCGGTGGCCTCCACCTGAGTGACGAAGGAGCCCAGGGTGGCGTTCTCCATGATTCTGATGGTGTGGTTGAGGGCCGGCCGGACGAATTGGGGCGCGTGGTTGTTGACGTCCTGGACGCAAACGTTGACCAGCTTCACCGAGGACAGAGACACGGGCTGGCCCCTGTCTGTGGCCCTGATCAAGATCGAGTAATTGCCCACCTTCTCTCTCAGCGACTGAACCACCATCAGGTGCCACTGTTGCGCCCTTCGAGGCTCGCCACTGCCACTCTCTAGGGCGCCCCCTTGACTGCCCCCAATGGGACTGCTCGAGTCCGTGGTGGCAAGCTCGGCCGCGGCCGGCAAGGCGCTGGTGGCCGCCGTCGAGTCGCCCAGATGGTAGGCCCCGCTCAGCGACCACTCGGTGGACGAGCCCAGAACGGAGGGGGAGCTTGGGTGCTGCTGCTTGGCTTCGGGCGGACTCAGGGGGCTGAGGCCGAAGAGCTCGTTGTGGGGCAGGTTGTTGATGATGGCCAGGTCCACCTGGCCGTTCAGCGTGTCCGGGTCGTCTGCGTCTGTGGCTGTGAGGGTGAGCACTGGCTCGTGGGGCTGCTGGAACTCGGTGATGAAGAGACACTCGGCGAGCGGCAACTCGAGCGGGCCCTGCGAGGCCATGGCCTCGTCGTAGCTCGGGTAGCTCGGCTGCGGCGCCGCCAGCGCCTGGAACAGGTGGCGCGCCGTCGAGGCGGCTGAGGTGGCAAGACTCGAGGCGCCGCCGCCGCCGCTTAGCTCCGGAGGGCCAGCCGAGCTACTGGCCGTCAGCTGGTGCACGTTGGTGGTCACCAGGGGGGCGTTGTCGTTCACGTCGGTGACCAGGATGGTCACTTGGGTGAAGGCGCGGCGCGACTCGCCGGTGGAGTAGCCCAGGTCGAAGTTGTCGCAGGCCTCGATGATGAGGTTGTACTGTTTCTGGTGCTCGCGATCGAGCGGCCCAGCCACCGAGATGACGCCCGAGTCGCGCTCGATGCGGAACTTGCCCGCCGAGGTGCTGCCGTCCAGCAGGTAGGTGACGCGGCCGTTGTTGCCCAAGTCGGCGTCCTCGGCGCGCACGAAGGCGATCGGGTGGCCGATGGGCGAGTCCTCGCGGACGCGCGCACTCGCCCCCGGGCCCAGCAGGGGCAGCTCGTCGGGCGCCACGCCCACGTGCGGGCTCGAGCCCGCGCCCGCAAGTGCTTCGCCCGGCTGGTCCGAGCCGGTGAGCAGCCGCAGTCTGTAGCTGCTCGGCGTGGTGGCCGAGCCAGCCGTGCCCGCTGGGGCGCCTCCCGCGCCCAACAACTCGGCCGCACTGGCCGGCAGGTGGTTGGCGGGCGGCCCCGCCCCCTCGCTGGCGGCGCGCGCGTCCGCCGGCCCGCCCAGCAGGTGGCGCTGTCTGTTGTGCGCGTGGCCCGTCGGGTGGAGCTGCTGGCCGCCCAAGCTAGTAGCTGGCAAGAACGAGGAGCCGTTCAGGAAGATTGGGTTGTTGTCGTTCTCGTCGCGGACCGTTATCAGCAGCTGGGCGGTGCCGCTAAGCGAGGGGGCGTGGCCCGGGCCCGGCTGGTCCTCGGCCCTGAGGGTGACGTTGATCATTGGGAAGAGCTCGCGGTCGATCTTGTCGTTGACGGTGACCTCGCCCGAGCGCGGATTGATGCGAATGAGGCGAGCCAGTTCGCCGGAAGTCGCCTCGAGACTGTAGCGGAGGCTCTTGTTGAGGTCTCGGTCGTCGGCCTGCACAGTGATGACCGAGGTGCCGCTGATTGAGTTCTCGTTCACCACCGCCTTGTAGACTGGCCGCCTGAAGGTGGGCCTGTTGTCGTTGACGTCGGTGATCCTGATGATGAGCTGCGTGCTGGCCACCTGGTCGCCCGTCTGCGCGGCCAAGTCCTCCACTTGGAGCCGAAGTTTCACCTGGTCAAACAGTTCCCTGTCCAGCGGCTTGCTCACCCGCACACTGCCCTCCTGTGGGTCGATGGCGAAAGCTTCCCGGAAGAGACTGGGCTCCAGCAGGGCGAGCTCCTCGTTGCGCGCCTCCGAGCGGGCCCAGTTGATCGAGAAGCGCAGCTGGGCGCTCGAGTCGAGGTCGTGCGCCTGGACGCGCGCCACCAGCTGGCCAAAGGGCGCGTCCTCGCTCACATAGACTGGCCCCAGCGCCTGGAAGCTGGCAAGGCCGCCGGAAGCAGAGGCCGAAGCTGAGCTTGAAGCCGAGTTCGAGCTCGAGGCTGAGCCGGAAGTGGCGCGCGCCTGCTGACTTGTGGGCGTGCCCCCGAGACTTAGAAGACCCACGAACTCAGGCGGCTTGTTGTTCACGTCCAGCAGGCTGATGTTGACCAGCGCCGAGGCCGAGCGCTGGCTCGGCCCGAAGTATCCGTCTGAGGCGAGCACCGTGAGCAGGTAGTTGGTGCGCCGCTGACTAGCCGCCGGCCAAGTCCAGCCCAAAGGAGCGCCCAAAGTCGAGCCGGAAGCGTTGGCGCTCTGGCTCGCCACCGCAGACACTTGGCCCGTAGCCAGCTGGCCCGCAGACGACACTTGCTGCTGCTGCTGCACTTGCACCATGCTCAATCCCGCAGCCACGCCCCCTCCACTGCTCAAAGCCACACCCCCGCCCGATCCTGCCCTGTCGATGTCAAGGCTGGCGCCGCTTGCCACTGAGATTAGGCCCGTTTCCGAGTCGATGACGAACTTGTCGCCGGCGCCGGAAGCGATGCGGTAGGTGACCCGCGAGTGGGTGGGCGAGTGGTCGTCGTCGTGGGCCTGCACCTGGAGGACGGGGCTGCCCTCGCGCGCGTCCTCGCGCAACACCTTAGAGTAGATTGGGCGCGAGAACACTGGCGCGTGGTCATTGCGGTCGTACACCTGCACGAGCACCTGGGCAGTGTCCCAGAGTGGCTCAGGCTGGCCCGCGTCTGTGGCCCTGACGGTCAGGTTGAAGAGTCTGGAGTCGGCGCGCCTTTGGGCGATCTTCTCAAAGTCCAGCCCCACCTGCTCCGCCTTATCCCTCTGGTCCTTTTGGTCCTTCTGGTCCTGCGGCTGGCCCTCATCTTTGGCCGCTTCTCTGCCCAGACCGTCTGGCTGGTCTTCCTGAGAATGCTCCGGCGAGCTTGGCGCGGAATTGGGCAAGCTTGGCGTCGGACCGGAAGGCGAGCTTGAGAGCGAGCTTGATGGGCGAGGCGCCCTGATGCGGATGCGGCCCGTTTGCGGGTCGATGGTGAAGTTGGCCTGCGGGTCGCCGGCCACGATGGAGTAGGTGATGCGGGCGTTCTCGCTGCCCGGCGCGTCCTTGTCCACGGCCTGCACTTGGAGGGGCGACTGGAAATCGGGCTCGTTCTCGTACACGAACGCCTCGTACTTGTCCAGCAGGAAGCTGGGTCGCTGGTCGTTCACGTCGGCGAGCACAATCAGCAGCTGGGTGGTGTTCCTGTTGCCCAGACCGTTGTTGTCGCGCGCCTCCACAATGAGGTGATGTTGGGCGCCCGTTTCGCGGTCAAATCCATGCTCGTTGGTCCTCAGGGTGATCACGCCAGTTTGCGGGTCCAGCCGGAACTTGTTCGCCCGCTCGCCCCTAATCTCAGTGTACCTGATGCCCTGCGAGCCGAACGGGCCCGAGTCCAAGTCTGTGGCTCGGACGGCGCAAATGTGCATCCCCCGCTGGGCGTTCTCGGGAATCTCAACGCGGTAGAGCTCGCTCTCGAACTGCGGATAGTTGTCGTTCGCGTCCTTCAGGTACACAGTCACCAGCGCCCTCTGCTGCTTGCCTTTAGATGCAACTGTTGCCGATTTAGCCGCCCCCAAGCTCTGGCCCTCATTGTCAACTGTTGGGGCGTACTTCTCGCGCGCCACTATCACCACGCTCAGCTCCTTGGTGCGCTCAAAGTCGAGCAGGCGCGCCTGCTGCGCGCCCAACGCGCCGCTCACCTTCAGCATCACGTTCGCCTCGTTGGTGGCCTCGCGCGGCCACACCTCAAACAGGTGCCCATGTTCGCCCTCCAAGTGCAGCGTGAACGTCCCGTTCGTGCCCTGGTCCCCGTCAAAGACCCTGATCGCCGCCGGCGAGCTGCTGAGCGAGCTGCCCAGCGAGCCGCCAAGCGAGCTGCTGCCACTTCCGGCCAGATTTCCAGGACTTCCGGCCGCACTTCCGGCCCCAGAGGGAGCCACTGGGAGCAGCTGGACGAGCGACTCGCCGGGGCTGTTCTCTGGCAGCTCGGCGAAGTAGTGCGCCTGGCTGAAGGTGGGCAGCTGGTCGTTCACGTCGGTCAGAATCACCGTCAGCTCGGTGCTCACGCTCGCCTCACTTCCGGCCGCAGAGGAGCTTCCGCTTGCAGACGAGCTTCCGGTTGCGCCAACTTCGCTGGCGCGCACCTGCAACACGTAGGCGCCCGCGCCAGCCCGCGACCACTGTCTCTCGGGGCCCTCCGAGTGGCCGGCGGTTGGCGCTGAGCCGGCGCCTGAGCCGGAAGCGGAAGTGGCCTCGCGGTCGAGTGGGCGGGCCACGCTGATCTCGCCCGAGTCGCTGCCGATGGAGAAGAGGTTGCGCTCGGGGCCAGACTCGTGCCCATTCACCGAGACGAGCGCGTACTTGATGGCCCTGTTCAGGCCTCGGTCGCCGTCGATTGCGGCCACACGAACGATCGGCGAGCCCACCGGAAGGTCCTCGGGGATGCGCGTGATCGAGGGCGCAAAGGTGAACAGCGGCGGCTGGTCCTCGCAGTCCTCAACGCTGACCATGATCGAGGTGCTGCTCGAGAGCCGCTCGTGCTCGGCCGCCCGGTCGATGGCGAGCACGCGCAACTGGTACAACTGGCGCTGCTCGTAGTCCAGCCGGCCGACCAGTGTGATCACACCGCGACCCTCAACCGTCTCGATGGCGAACATGCCGCCCACAGACTGCTGCTGCTGCTGCTGACCGGAAGTTGCCAGTCCAGCCTCCTCTGAGCCAGCAGCCCCAAGCTCGTCCAGCTTGTAGATCACCTGGCCGAAGCGACCCTCGTCCGCGTCGCTCGCCTCAACCGTCTCGATGATTAGGGGCGCCTGGGCGTCCTCGCGCACACTTATGGCCGTCCTGTGCGGGTGGAACAGTGGATAGTTGTCGTTCACATCCTCCACCTGTTTGGTTGACCATTTTATTTGGGTTTCGTCACATTTTCCAGTTCGATTTTTGCAATTTGGACATTAATTTGGACATCAAATTTGGACGCAACGAGAGATGGTTAGTGGGAGTGCTCTTTTTCTCTAATTTCCTGCTTTTCCACCTTCTCTTTGCAAGAAAAAGCAGCCCAGTGATGAACTCTCGATAAGTCACTGTGTGTTTTTGGAATTTTTCGAGTTTTAGAGTTTTATACCCAAGATCTCGAGCATGAATAGAGATTGAGGCAAGTTTAGAGCAAGTTTGCATGATTTCTCCTCAAGAAAAAGGGCATTTTTCCAGTTTTTCCAGTTTAAACTGGCCCAGACACACCCCAGCGGCTCAATTTAGAGAGGAAGTCGCCGAGAAAAGAGAGTAAAAGGGGGGAAAAGAGTAAAATTTCATATCTCGTGGCGACATCTCGAAACGCAGCCAGTCCTTGTCTGCGGCGCGCCTCAAGCTCCCTTTTCTTTTTATGCCTGAAAATGCACACAACTTTCGCCACAGTACAACCCTTGGCCCCATTCTACACTGTAGACACTCCTCCCAGCTGCTGCTCGTCTTGAGGGGCAGTCTCTGCAGCCCAGGCCGCTGTTTATCTAGACGGCCGGAAGGTTCACACGGCCGCCGTTTGGTAAGCTCGAGCGCTGGCCAACGATGGCGCTCCTTGGTCGCCGGTTGAGTTAGCTAGCAGCTCCTCAGCTCGTTGTGGCTCTCCTGCGGAAACAAGTGGAAGAGGAGCCACTTTCAGCCGCCACCTTAGCCTCCAGGCGACTGGGACGGACGGCTACTTGTTGGTAGTCTGTTGGAATCTTCTGGCTTAGCCTTACCAAAGCTCAGCCTTGCTCAGCTTGGCACAGTCACACAAGTGGTCGAGCCATAATTTATGGCCACACCAAGCGAGCAGTATCAACAAGTGTTTAGTTTGCAGGAATTATCTTCTGCTTGGCGGCTCTTTGGAGGCTTCTTGGGCGCTTCTTCTCGCCGAGCTGGTCCACTGGCCAATGTTGTGTTCTCACACAAGCTGGCAACTAGCTAGTTTGCGCTCGTCTGATTGCCGCAAAATGGGCGCAAAGCTTTGGGCGGAGAAGCTAAGCTTGGACGAAACTCGATGGGGAAGCCAAATGATAAAGTGGGAGAGAAATTCACGGCAACTAATGAGCGGCGGCTGCAAAGAGGCGGCCAATTCTCGATGGTCTGAAATAGAAAGTAGAAAGTGGAAAGTGGAAAGTAGAAAGAATTCGGAAAGTAAAATGTGGAAAGTGGCATCTTTGGGCAGCGTCATTTGGCGGACGGAAAGCGGAGACTGGACACTGGAGACTGGAGACTGTCTTGGAGTAGAAGTTGAGTGCCGAGGAGAGTGTCTGGTGCCACTTAATGTCTTGGCATTGCCTATTTGTGTGGCCTGGCCGGCGGAGTTTGCCCAGCTGAGCACTGGCACACACAGACAAAGACCACCGGCCGACTTGTGACTGTCGGCGGACGCTCGAGGCGAGTCCAGATTGGTCGTCGGCGGCCAAATGATGATAACAATCGAATTGTTTGCCTATTGCGTCGGCCCATTGCAAGTGTTTGGCTCGACCGGCGTGGATTTGAGGCTGAGTTCGGCGAGCCAGAAGGAGTTGGCCAAACAATTTCATCTCCTCATGAAATCATCTTTCTCTCTCTCTTGGACTAGCCTCCAAGTGGAACTCTGGCGAGCTGCTGGCCACTTTTGCGCCCTTTCTGTTTGCCTCCGAGTTGCGGCCAGCCAGCAGTTGGAAAGGAGCACTTGGAGGTTGGCCGTTTGGAGAGGAGGGAAAATAACAACAAGGAGGAGAAGGAGAAGGAGGAAAATGGGACCAGCCGGAGCAGAGCTGGCGAGCTGGACGAGGAGCACTAGAACAATTGGGCAGTTTCCATTGTGCTTGGGCTTAGGGCGAATTGAATGAGAATCGGCCTTCATCATGTTGCACGAGTTTGCAGGGAAAACAAAAGGCAAACTTCCATCTTTTCTAATGATAAATTGTTGGCCGCATTCTCGCGCTTTTCTCACTCTCCAAACGGGCAGAGAAAAAAGGGGAAAACTTATGAGCAAAACTTGGCCAGCCAGCCAGCTTGCCGTGAGCTTAGTAGTGGTAGTAGTGGGCTCACTCTAAAGAGAGTTGCAGACATATTGAAAGAGAGAACTGGAATGGGCTCTACCATTGCAGTTCATTGCAGCGAGCGGCACGCCAGCTGAATGGATTCTGGATCTTCGAGTGCCAGTCTCTGGCCGCCCTTCCATCTCGGGCCCTTTCACTTGGTAAGCCGGCCAGCTAGTAATGCAATTTTCGGCCCGCTTGGTGGCAGGTGGCGAGTGAGAAAGTGGCCACAGGTTGTCGTTGGGCCGCCCGGTTAGCCCTTAGGAGCCTTAGGAGCAGCACTCTCTCTCTCTCAATCTCAATCTCTGCCCGTTGCTGCAGCTCCAGTAGCAGTTGGGAGGGTGCTCGATTGGCACTCTTTGGGCAATGAGCTGATTATGATGAGCCGAAAGTGAAAAGGAGCAGCTTGAGGACGGGAAATTGGATATTGCTCGCCTCAACAGGTGCTCCTTTCGAGTGGCAGTGAACCAAGTCAGTCGCTCACCTGAAGCCTAACGAGCTTTTCACGTTCAATAAGCGGCTGCCAAAGAGTGGCACTTCCGACAAACGAGCCTGGCCGGCCGGAAAACAACAGACAAAGCCGCCTGTCAGTGTGAAGCTGCAATTGTCCGACAACAGTCTGCAACACCCAAACGGTCTGCTGCTCATGCGGACTCATGGCCCAGCTCGACACGAGCCCGCCGGTTCCTCTTCGTGCCCGGCGGATCAGTGGCTCTGATTGTTGGCCCAGCGGCCAGCTGGTGGCCTTCCGGCTGGCCAGCTCGAGTTTCAGTCACACTCGAGCTGGACAAAAATCGGGCAGACTGTCTTTGGTACCCGCGAAGCAAAGAAGAGAACAGTGATGAGTGACAGGCCAGCGGGGGGCGAGATTAGCTCGAAGGGATGAAGCAGTTGGAGCAGCTCGAGAGAGTTGGGCGCAGGAGTACTTACAATTATGAGCATTGATTTCGTGATCTAAGCGTTTCGGGTGGCAGGCGAGTTCGGATTTGGTTTGTGTGTGGCAAAAAGGAGATTGTTATTATATTGTCCAATTAGAGTTCGGCTGGCAATTTCGCGTCAGCTCAATGGACAGAGATCCTTCGAGCGCGTGTCAGACAATAACACATGGACAATAATGGGATTTGCGAGAGAAAAAGAAAATTTCTCTCAAATTTCTCTTCAATTTCTCCCAAATTTCCTCATAACTCACCCAATTTCCGCGCCCCAACTTGCCGTCCGTCAGCGTGATGACGATCTGGTGCGACTCGGTGGTCTCTCTGTCGAGCTCTTTGCGCAAATAAACGTTTGCCTGATTTCCGGGCACGTTCTCGATGCGCAACAACTCGCTCGCCATCGAGCCCAAAACCCCAAACGTCAATGGATCATCGTCCGGATCTTCGCCCCGCAAAGTGTAGATGAGCTTCCCAATGGACTGGGGTCCCTCCTTGACTCTGACAACTATTTCCGAGTTTGCCGAACTGGAATGGTGGCCAGCCAGCTGGGAGGCTGAGCTGAATTTTGGCGGCAAATTGTTTGCAATTAAATTGTTTGTCAATTGGTAGGCTCCCAAACTGCTCAGAAAGCTCAGGAGACAGATGATAGTTGTTGTTACAATGATGACTAATGACGACTGCTCACTTGGCCAGCAACCAAATGGCTGACCAGGCCAAACAATTCCATTCCTCCTTCCAAGCCGCCTTCTGGTGGGCCATCTACGTGGACACTTGGCGCTCCTGGTCAAGTGTGGCGTTGCATTAGTGGTAGTATGGCATTCGGTTGCTAGTCTCTCCTGCTGTTGCCGCTGCTGCCTCTGCGGCCGCTTATAAATATTATTTAACTTAATTTCCCCATCGTCATTATTATGCTTATTTCTCTCTGGTGGCAATAAGTGTCGGCCCGCCGCCACATGCGTGTCATGATAATAAATTTGCGACAAATCTGCCTCCTCGTGACCACTCTTCCAGCCGCTCGACAACCTGGAGCCCGAGTGGGTCTCTGCACTGGACTGGCAAGTCTCGTTGATGCGGCTCGAGCTCTTTTCATTGTGGCGAGCTCGTCTCATTTGGCATAGTTGCAACCATGTTGGCCGGCTGCTTTTGCGTGCTGCTTCGGGAAAATTCCCGACCCGCAAACGCACATTTTCGGCCCGCGGGCTCGAGTCCGCGCGCTGATTGTGCGGCGACCAGAGGGGCGGGTCGGGCGCGCGCGCCATCCTTCCTCTTGGGCCCGAACGAGTGGCCAGCCGAACTGGTTTGTTGTTGTTCTGCTCTCCCTTTTGTAAGGCTTCCTCCAGCAAATGGCCAAACTCTTCAATGATTATTTAACTGTTTCTGTTTTGTTGTTGTTTTTTATTCGTCGGTTTGCGTGTTCGTTGGTTAGGGACATGACATAAAATTTAGGGCCGAAAGTTAGTCTCGAATAGTGGCTTTATGCAAATGAAAGAACGCCCTAATCAGCTCGAGGTCATCAGGCCGGCGACTGGTTGTGGCCACAAAGTGAACTCTGCAAGTTGCCTCTTCCCCCAGAGATCTGGCCAGCTTCGAATGGCGTCGGCCCATGATAATGGCGATCGGCGAGCCTGCACTCAGCTCGACAGAGTGTCCTTTTGCTTGCAGAGAGACCCTTTGCTTGCAGAAGAGCGAGAGAGAGAGGGGCAAATTTTTGCAAAAGCCGTTGATTTTATCTCGGCCACTAAGGAGCAGCTAGAAGCGAAAGGGAAAACGGGCTTCCCTCATTGGAGCACAAGAGTGGAAAGGAGCAGATCTAAGCGTTGGGCAAGAGAAAACGACAGAAATTCATGCCGGCGGATTGGCAAACTTCCTAGTTGAAATTGAGATTAGTTTAACACGAACTCCTCTCCATGTTCGTCTGTCCTCTGGTGGCACTTCTTCTCCTTCTTCTTGGCGCTCAACTCGAGCCCGCACTTCACTGGCTAGATTGGCCTCCAGATCAGCAAGCCAAACGGCTGATCTCAGCCCATCACCTAAGCCCATTGAAGTGGGCCAGCAACAAGTGGCCGTAAGTGTCTCGGCACATCGGCGGCTTTGAGTGCGCGTTGTTTGTCTCTTTGGTCGCGTGCGATGTCCAGCGGAAAAAGTGTACACCACGATTGCCCTTAGCTCTCTGGCGGGAGGAAATCTTAGCTTTGGTACTTTCAGAGTTTTGTCGAAAACAAGACGATCTAGTCAAGGCTCTTCGCCTTGGCGCTTTCAGCTATGCGCTTTGGTCTCGAGACAAAGTGAACCCTTAGGGCCGCTCGTCGAGGGGGCGGAAGCGGCGCCAAGATCTCGAAATGTGCTCGTCTTTTTGCAAAGTTAAAAGGGTTTTGGCGAGACAAAAGAGCAACTCTGCGGCCAAACACTTGCAGCTAGTTCCAGCAACACTCTCTGGCCAGTGTTTGGGCTAATCAACTTTGCACTGCAGAGACACATGCGGCCAAATCTTAGCTCCCCTTTGGAGTAGCCTTTTTCCCCAGTCTCAGTCTCAAATCTAGTCTAATCTAATCTGATCCGCTGGGAGCCGCGACCGTTTGAATGCTCGATCCATTGGGACGATAAGTGAGCGGTGCATTTGTGCATTTGGTTGGAAAAAAAGGTCGCAAACGAATGCGAAAAGGAGCTAAAAATTGGCCTCTTTTTTTACCTCTCCCTTTTCCTCCCTTTTTGCCTCCTTCTCATCGCCGCTCCTAAGCTGTTCCGTCGGCCAAGCTTTGAAGGGGCGGCCAAATTTGTCGGCGCTTGTGTCTGACACAAACGCCGACTGGCAGCCCAACGAAGCGCCCAATTGATTATCAGAACTCTCCTGAAGCGCGTCGCAAACACTCGGCCGCAACAAAGCTGCCAGACGAACACTTTGGCGCAAACAGTTGGCGCAAACAGTTGGCGCAAACAGTTGCCCACCGCCACACACTGTTGCTAGTCGACGCAAATGGACCATCCAAAGCGGACCGGAAGCCGCAAAATTGCACTTGTTTTGTTCGCCTTTTTTCCCTCCAAATTTCCATCTTCCGACGCACAGTCGCCGGAGCTTAGGTCAATTCCGGTCAGTTTCGGGCCCGCACGGAAGAGACTCGCTCTGAGCTCTGTGTGTGTCCTCGACAAAGAGCAAAAAAGGCCTCCAGCTCGAGAGACAGTCCTCCATTTGTGCGGGCCCGCGCGGCTCTTTCGCGGCGGAAGTGGCGCTTGTGCGCGCTTCTTCCGCCGCGAGTGGGCGGCCAGTTTGTTGTGTGGCGACACTTGCGGGCCTTCAAAGCACTTGGGCCTAATTGAACGCTTTGCAGTCCGTCTGGCTCGCTTCTTTGCTCGCCTTTCGATAGCGGAGGACAAGCTGCGGGCCGAGGAGGAAAAGCTGCACTGCTGCAACTGCTGAGGGCATCCTAAGCTCTGGCGCTGTGGGAAGAGGAGCGCAGGAAGAGGAGCCCAACGAGCCACAGGTCGTCCACCGGCAGGCCTCTGGGAACTCGAGCAGAGCGAACGAGTTGAGAGTGCGGCCGGCGAGCTCTGGCCGCTCGCCTTTGGCTGGCGAGCTATGGCCACTTGCTGCTTGAGGGGCAGCCGTGCAGAAATGGGAAGATTTGCGCCAACCAAGCGAGAGAGAAAGAGAGAGACAAGCTCCGGCGGCTAAGCTCGAGTTTGAGCTCGAGATTGAGCTTGAGCTTGAGAATCGAAGCGCGACGAGCCGGCCATTTTGGCGCTGGATCGGCGCGCCATTGGCCATCTCTTGCTCTTCATCTCGAGCGCGAAAGAGACGTCCAGCCGGCGATCTGGCAGATGTGCCTCTGCAATCGATCCCAAGCAATTGGAGGAGCGCATGTTGCACGAGTGAAACGATGCGATAAAACAAGCGGCCCTTGTCTCTCGAGCAAAGCGTTGCCCGAAAAGAACTCTGCCCGAAAGGCAACCTTCGGCTTGCTCGAAAGGCGCCTAAGCAGAGCTCAGCTGGGCCGAGTTCAATGCGCCTTCGCAGACCATTTTCCGCCGCCCAGACGACGCCTTGTCTCTTGCGGCCGGCCGACCATAGTCTCTGGAGCAGCGGCCGACTCTTCTCCACAGACACACTCTGCTGGCAAGCTCTTCTGGCCAGCTCTGTGGGGAGATATTTTCTCTCAACTGAAACTGAAACTGAAACTGAAAAAGGAAAAGAAAAAGAGAAAGATAAAGGCGAACACCAATGAGAATACTGTCGTCTTACACGCGAGTGAACAGGCCCACTCGGCAACAAGTGGCCGCAATAAACAAATTATCCTTTTAGATCACGCAGCTGCCCGCTCAAAGTGCGCTCGGCTGCAACTGGCAAGCTTGGCTTCCACTGGCAAGCTTGGCTCCCGCTGCCAAGCTCGCTCTTGGAAGGCTTGCTTCGCGCGGCTCGCCGGCCGCTCGTCCTCTCGGCTGACTGGCGGCCCTTAGCTCGTCTGCAAATGGAGCTCCCTCGGCCACTTGGAGGCGCCCACGCGCGAACGGAGAGAAAATCAATCAATGTTGAACGGCGGAGCTAAGCTCGGCCCGCAGCTCCACTGGCTCGGCGCGCCCCACGCAACACGAGACGAGGCTGAGCAGCAGCAGCAGAAGAAGAAGAAGAAGCAGAAGAAGCAGAAGAAGCAGAAGAGGAGCACAAGGAGAGCGTTTTATTGGCCGCCTTGCAGCCAGTTGCTAGTTGCTAGTGGCCAGTTGCCAGTTGCTAGTGGCCAGTTGCCAGTTGGCAGTCCGTAGCTTAGGCGCCGCGCTCGCTCGCCAGGCCGCCTCCCAGTTGGCCTGGCGCATGTTTGTGTCCATCTCTAGCTCTGGTCCAGCCGAGAAACAAATTTACATGTCCACTGCGGCTCGTCTAATGTAATAAATTAATGTTACAAAAGCCCATTGTTCGCGAGAAGGCCGCTTGGAGGAGGTGGAATGAGCGGCAGAGGAAGAGAAAGAGAAAGGGGAAATGGAGATGAGCTGTTTGTGGAGCAACAACAAACTGCCCACAACAAACTGGCCCCAACTGCTGGCAGCCAATTGGCCAATTCGCTCTTTTGCTCTTCCTCCACTTGGCCGCTTTCCCTTCTCTTCGGCTCTTTGGCTCTCTGTCTCTGTGGCCGAAATGGTCAACCTTAGACCATTTCAACCTTAGACTAGACGCCATTTCGCACGGGAACCATTTTCGATTTGCATTCGCAATGAATCTGTTTGCAGTGGCTCTGTGGGCCAATGCAAACAAGCTGCAGCCCAACACTCTCGCCGCTCGTTGTCAACGCCGCCAGCTGGCCGCCAGTGCTTTGCTGCGGGCCGGAAGCGCAACAGTTGGCCTGCCAACAGTTGGCCACTTGATGGGTGCGGACGGAGCCACTTTGACGCTTTGCATTTAGCATAAAGTTTTGCTTGCGCGCCGGCCAACTATGCAAAAACACTCACACTCTTCCGCCGGCCCGCAACACAATCGTCGGCGCAAAAATGGCCCGCGACGAAGAGGAGCCAGCCGGCCGGAGAGCACTTGTTGCGCTCTTGATGCTCGGCCAATTGGTCCACGCCCAGAGAGAGAGAGAGACGGAGAAAGAGGAGGCAATTGGGCTGGACGAGGAGGCGGCGCTGGTCGTGACTGTGTGCGGCCAGTCTGTGGCGGCCTTGCACACGAATGGAGGCAGAGCGGCCGCATCGGAGCGCATCATTTGCATGCGGCCAGTGCGCGCCCTAAACACTGCACAGTTTCCCATTGGGCCGCAGGATAGCCCAACCGACTCCAACTTGTTGCCGCCCGCCCAACTGGAGCCCAATCTGTTTGTCCAGCCAGCCAGCCAGCCAGCCAGAAAGACACTCCTCCGCCATCTGTCTCCGGCCGCATCTCTGTCGCTCACTCACTTTCACTGCTGCCCAACCGGCCGGCACACGACCCACAAGGAGCCGCGAGGAGCCGCGAGGAGCAGCGCGCGGACCACACGGCTTTCATTAGGCGCCAAACGATTAGCGCGCTCGGGATAATAATAACACCGCTCCGGGATAATAATGCATCACAGGTCGTGACTGGCGCCTCCACCACGCCCTTCTGCCCTAATCTCGGCCACTGGCGCACTCTGCAACACTGGCCAGCTCCAGCCGGCAAGCCAGAGGGAAACGGGCTTGATTCTCGAAGGGACAATTGAAATCCTCCACTCACACGGCCCGCTAGAACACCCTCGGCTCTGGTGTCTGGCCAATTTCGTGCCGCAGCTAAGCCGGAGTTGCAATCTAAGTGGAACACTTCCAGCCGGCCAGTTGGACAAACATTCTAGGCAGGACAATGAGCGGAAATGCGAGCCCGATTTCATGCTTCTGGGCCGAGCTTTGCGGCCTAATAAAGCGCCAATATCGTTTCCTTGGCCGCCAGAGAGGAGCTCTTTTGCGGCAATAATTGTTCTCCTCTGCCTGTGGCTCGTTCGTGCACTTTGGCCGACCAGCCAAAGTTGCAGAATGCGAGCAAAACAAACCGGCAAAACGGGCGCAGTTCTCAGTGAAGCAAACTTGCCGTATTTTTGGCGTCTTCTTGGCGTCTTTTTGTGGAGTTTTCGGCCTTCTCTGCAACTATTACGACCTTTTCTCGGCCGGCAAAAGTCAAATCGGTACTCCAGCGGCCAAATCGGGCGGCGTTGGCGAGCAGAAAGTGATACTAATAGCCGATAATGTGCCCGATGTTGCATTGCAAAGTGGCCGCCTTTCCCACGTTCTTCGACTCCTCTCTTGGGCTCGTTTGGCGGCGCGCAACAGGCGAGGGTGGCCCATTTTGCTCGGGCCAACTGTGGCTCGCAAGGCTGCCCCTGTTCTCGATCTCTCGTGTCTTGCGAGGGGCAGCCATCCACTGGCAAAGGACGCGAGTTGGTCCCTTTTA
>Ga0268247_10000117_pt1 | contig 26062 bp, 16 predicted proteins | sample AgamicOrMae_FD_200245 | JGI IMG/M metagenome (GOLD analysis project Ga0268247, IMG submission 200245) | Agave microbial communities from Guanajuato, Mexico - Or.Ma.e (v2) (version 2) | ecosystem: Host-associated > Plants > Phyllosphere > Phylloplane/Leaf | place: Guanajuato, Mexico | collected...
GAATGAGCGCCACACACAGACAGACACAAATGGGCAGCTCTAAAGGCGCAAAGTTGGCCTAAGAGGCGGCAACAGTTTGGCCTAAGTGTCGGGCGGCCAATCGTTGGCTGAGGAAGAGCTGAGGAAGCAGCTCGTTTGGTGGTCGAGCTGTTTGCGCGCAGAATTGTTTGCGCAACTCGCCCTTGCGGCTCAAAGCTTGCAGCTCGAAACTGAAAACTCTGAACTGGAAAAGCTCTAAACTTGCAACTAGCAAGCTGCCAAACACGCACTCCCGCGGACAGTCTCTCGCTGGGCCGCAATTAGCCGCAAGAAGAGCGCCTCTCTGCAGCTTGGCAGTGCACAACTTCCTTCGGCCGCACATCCCGCAGACTGTCTCTGGCAGTTCAACGCACACAGTCTCCTGCAGACAGTCTGCGGCACACAGTCTGCCGCACACAGTCTCTGGCGGCCAATTGTGTGCGCTTTTGGATGAGTGCGCCTCATCCAAAAGCAAAGCAAAGCAAATTCCCCAAACGACCAGCTCGACACAGAGCAACAACAAGTGGCCGCAAATGAACCAATAAGAAGCCGAAGCTCAATCGTGCCGCTCACATCCGGCCCAAGCTTAGCCCACAAGCCGCCGAGTGCAAGGAACTCGCTCGGCCTAAGTGGGGCGCACGCAAAGATTAAAATGCCATTGCTTCTTTTCTCTCTCTCTCTTCTGCTGCTCCTTGTCTCTGTTTGCGGCTTCTTCTTCAATTTCTTATTATTTTTCTCCATCCATCTCTGTTCTTTGCACGCCAAGACTCGCGCCGAAAGTCCCTTGTTTGCACTTGGCGCTTTCCGCAGCTTGTGTATAGTTTGTGTGTGCAGTTTGTGTGCAGTTTGTGTGCGGCTTGTGTGCAGTTTGTGTGCAGCTAGTCTGCCGCAGCAACACGCACGCTCAAGACTCGCCCCAAGCTGCAAGTCTCAGTCTCAGTCTTTCAGACAGTCTTTCGGACAGTCTTTCGGACAGTCAAACGATGACTTTTGAGCTCCGAAAAAAGCCCAGTTGGAAGCATTTCAGCTCAGTTTCAACGCCACACACTAGCTCTCCACACCATTCGGCTGCTAATTCTCCTCTCGCCCAATTCGCACCTTTTCACTCGCCTCAAACTGCTGCCTTTTGCCGCCTTTCCGTCTTCTCACTTGGCCATTAATCATGCTCAAATTTCATCAACTCTCCTCTGCGTGTTGGCGCTCCATTTGGGCGCATCATTTGGGCAACTTGGAGAGCAAATAGCGAGCAAAAAAGAGAGAAAAAGAAGAGAAAAAGAGAAAAAGAAGAAGAAAAAAGAGAAAAAATTAAGCTCATCCTTCTCAGTCTCGCTCACTAAGACTGAGAACTGAGAACTGAGAAGACTTCTTCTTCTTCTTCTCTGCTTGCTCATTTGGGAGCTTAGTCCAGCCGGAAGTTAGCGAAACCAAAAGTCGTAAAAGGGCAGCTTTTTTTCTGTTCGAGATTCAATCTGTTCAATTGGATTGTGCTGGAGCTTAGGTGAAATGCAGAGTGAGGCAGGCAAATTAGCGGCCAATTTATCATCTTCATTAAATTTGCTCTTTTCTGAACTTTTTCTTTCGGAAATTCATTTTTTTCCGAAAAACTTTTGCGGCTTCCAATTCGATTTTGGCCAGACAAAAAGCAGACGAAAAGAGAGAGAGAGAGACTTGTGTGTCTGTGCAAGCTGGCCACTTCATTTGCATTTGCATTTGCCTTTGGGTCTAGCTTAGCTTTGCTTTTGCTTTGGCGTCTGGATTGCATTTGCATTTGGCTGGCGATAAAAAATCTTGCAAAATCGAAGAAGAATTTGGACTTTTGGAGGAACAAGAAGAATTAACAGAACAACAAAACCATCTTCGAAAAGATGGCCCAAAGAGGCAGCCAAATCCATCGGGAAAATATAAAAATAATCCATTTGGAGCGCCAAGAAGCAAGTGGGACTAGCTTGACACTGGTTCTAGTTGGCGTGCAGCAGTGCTTAGCTGCAGTGCTTAGCTTTAGAGCTCAAGGTCGTTGAACTGAGTCTGAATGACTGAGAAAACGGAAACCATTTCTCTCTTTTGGCCTCTCTTCTGGTCTTCTCTTCTCGCTTAGAAGTTGCCGAGTTTAATTCAATTGGAGTTTAATTAGACACAATCTGCGGCCAAAGAGTGTCCTTGTCTCTGCGGCATAGAAAACGGAAGCTCCTCTGCCGATTTTAAATGAAATGAGCCGCAAAAAATCTGAGCAAAATCTGAGAAAAATCTTGACAAAATCTGGACAAAAATCGCACCTAAGCTCTGCAGTGTGGCCCAATGAATGAAAGCTCAGCTAAATGAATGAAAGTCTCAACTGAGGAAGCTGAACTTGCGAGCGAGAAAAGTGGCGCGCTGGCCACTTGTCGACTCGCTTGGGGCTCATTAGGGCAAATTTTTCAGCTGGAATTTGTGGACGAAAAAAGGAAAAAAAAGAGAATCTTGCTTCTGATTTGAGGCCAATCAGTTGGCGCTTGTTTGCGCTCTTCTTCTGCACGCACTTTTCTAGTTGGCCGCCACACACTAGCTCTAAAGTGGTGGACGCTTGAGAAAGTTGCCCAAAACTAATTGACGGAATTCTTTCTCCTCTTTTATCAGCCACTTTTTTGCGCCGCTCAGGAATTCCATTCACACAACTGGCCAGCGCCAAGCAAAGAAGAAGAAGAAGAGGAAAAAGAACCTCAAATTGGGCTCCTCAATCGTTCGGAGCAACACGGGCGGAACAAGACACTTCCGGTGGAGAAAAAACGCCAAAAATGGCCCCAAAATGGCCTCAAAATGGCCACAAAATGCCACCAAAATTGGCCCAAGAGGACGAATTTGGTGGCGGAAATCCGTGAGAAAATATGGATTAGCTTTGGGCTGATTTTTTCGTGAAAATTGGCCAATTTTTGAGCTGATTTCTCGAACTGATTTTTCGAATTGATTTTCGAGCCTCATTTTTCAGTTTCGGCAAAGCAGTTTTTGCTCTGATCTTGCAGGAGAGAAAGAGGAACAGTTCAACTAGAGACTGTCCCCCAAAGAGAAAGATTCAGCCACCCAATCGGCTGTGCAAATGAGCAAATGAGCACACTTGCAGAGCGGCGCCAATTTGCTGTTCCATGAAGAAAGCGAGAAGAAGAAGAGGCAACAGTTGATTGTGTTTGTTGTCCGCAAGTTTGCCGCAAATGAGCTCAGGTGTGGCCAGTTGGAAGTGCATTTGAAGAAGAAGAGGCGCTTCTTTCTCGATTTGCTGCTCTTTTTCGAAGATTTCCAAGATTTGAACACTTGAGGCGCCTCCTCGACTGGGCTGAGCTCGTTTGTGTGTTTGTTCGTGAGCTCGTTTGGGCTGCCAGCCAGAGAGTGTCTCCGGCGGACGAGGAGTAGCTAAGGTGGAAAAAGGTGGAAAAAGGCAGAAAAAGGTGGAAAAAGAGAGAAAAAGGTGCAATAAAAGAGGCACTTTTGCTGCTTGTTGTTGCGCGCCGGCGAGCAATTGTGGTGCGAGAGGAGCAGATTGGCGGAACGAGTGGACGTGTTGGCGAAAGAGAAATGGAAATGGAATCAGAAATGGAATTAAAATTAGAAATTCAAATTAAACAAATTGGCTGCGAGAAGACGCCTTTGGGGCTTCCCTTTTTTCACTGAAAGCGCTGGAAAGGTTCTTTTGTTGCTCGGCAGCCAAGGAGAAGAAAGAAGAGACGGCGTTAAATTGGCAATTTGGCCAATTGGCAATTTGTTCTTGGCAGCAAAAGTTTCTCTCTCTTTTTGCTGGCCATTTGTTGTTGTTGTTGCTTCTTATAAGCAAGCAAGAAGATGAGAAGAAGTCGCCATCTTTTAGTGCCAGACTGGCGGAGGCAAATTAACAAGCTGCCAGCTAATCAGTCGCGTTCAATTTGGGCATTTTAATTCGCCCATTTTGCCAATTTGAATCAGAATTGGCCGCCCATTTCAAGTGAACAACTGAAAACTGAGAGGCGCACAAGTGGAGACTGTCTTCAGTGCTCAGCTCTCAGCTCTTTGCTCTTTTGCACTGACGCGGCTCAGCTTCTCTCGTTCGGCCAAGAAGCTTTTCCTTCTTGCAAAAAACTGCAACGCTCTTTTCAGGTGCACGCCAAGCTGGCCGCAAAGCAAAGGAGGAACACACACAAACAGCAGTTCCTCTTCAATTGTAAATATCATCAAACGAGCGGCGCACAAAACGAGACAGACTGAGAAGAGAGAAAAACACAAAAGAAGCACTCTGGCGAGCCATTAAAATGGCGCCGTTTTCTTCCTTCGTTTAGCTTTTCCTGCAAAACGATTAAATTTTTAACCATTTTTCAACAAAAGACCACTTGAAGTAGACGCAGCTCAACTGGCCAATCCTTAGGTCTGGAACTATTCTCTTCTTCTGGCTCAATCTGAGCGCCTCTCTTTCAGCCGCCAAGCTCACTGTGCTCTTTGCCACTGGTCTGCATTGGCAAGTCTCCTTAGGACTGGCCACTCCTTAAGATTTGTGCCTCGTGGTGCCACTTGACTGCTCAATTTGGAAGCTCGCAGCTTGATTGGTTTTATTGTTTCTGGAAAAGAAATTTGAGTGAATTTGTTGCGCGATTTTGTTGAGCAACTTTGCGCCACACACTTGCTCAACAAATTCGACAAATTCCTCCTGAACATCAAACAGAAAGTGCAGAGAAAAAGGCGCAAAATTGCCCCAAAATGCAGCCTCCAAATGCAGCAGAAACAAATCAAACAGAAGCAAGGCCAACTTGTTGCCAGAGACAGTCTGCGGCGACCACCAAGGCAGTGTGAGCGTCGCGCAGGCGCACTCGCGCGCGCAAACTCGAGCGCCCAAAATGCACCTGTGAAGCAGCTCAGCTAAGCTTAGCTTAGCTAACCTAAGCTCGGCCGCCCTATAGCAGCCCTAAGCGCCCAAGTGGGCCAGTAATTAGCCCCCTGCTCTTATAGGCGGCTCATTTGACGAGCTGGAGTGTGGCAAATTGGCCTATTCGTGCACTTTTCGCTCCTTTTTGGCCTCTCCAGTGGCCCAGTGGCTTGCTGCTGGGGGGCGTTGGTCGAGCTTGGCGGCCAGAGCTAAGGATTCGGCCAGAGCTAAGGAGTGGCAGCTAGACACTGGGAGGAGTGGCCTTTTCTCGGGCAGTTTGGGCGAAACTGAGCGGAAAGCGAAAGGAAAGAGAAGAAGAAGAAGAAGGCGAAATTGGCAAAGAGAATTGGGCTAAAACTCGGAGCTTAGCCGCAGTCTTTGGGCTTGACTAGAACTAAACTTTGGCAAAACTTTGGCAAAATGCGGCAAAATTTGGCAAAAAAAAAGGAGAGCAGTTGAGTGAGAGGAAAATGAATTGCGCCTTAGGAGGAGTGTGCGAAAAGTGGAAAGAGAAGAGAGAAGTGGAAACAACAATCAGAAGTGGAAATTCTTTTTTCTTTGATGACTTTTGATGCGAAAAGTTCGCCCAATTCCAAATGAATCGGCGGCCAAACTTCTACAGACAGTCTCTGGCTGGCAACTGGCAGCTTTTGCGAGCAGAAGTCTGAATGGCGCTCTTTGCTCATTGGAGCCAGCAGAGAGCAAACTGCGATCTGCAAGCTGCCAACTACAAACTGCCAACGCCAAAGTTTGGCTCAGGTGCCCAAAGCTCAACTGTTCAACTGTTCAACTGGTGAACTGTCCAACTTCTGAACTGGCCAACTTCTGAATGCTGAAATGCTGAGACGCCGAAATGCAGAGTGCAGAATGGCCAATGGAGAATGCTGAATGCTGAATGCAGAATTCGCAATGCACAATTCCGAAATGCCCAATTCTCAGCTCTCAGTCCTTAGATCTTAGCTCTCAGCTCTTAGTCCACTTGGCTCGATTCCCAAGAAGAAGGCGCCCAAGAAGAAACTCTGCAGAAGTGGCCACTCTTCAGCCGCACTCAGTCCCAAGTTGCCGCTCACTGTCTCTCTGCGCTTTGCTTGCGGCCCAAAAGCTGGCCCAAAAGGCGGCCCAAGCGAGACGAAAGGCGAGCAAAAAGGCGAGCAAGAAGGCGGCTGAAAAAAAGAAGATGAAAAGTCTAATTTCTGGCCCGAATTTCTCTCTCAATCTCAATCTCATTCATCCATTCACTCATTTGCCCAACACACTGCCTTCTTCTTCTTTTTAGACTGTCTTTCTTAACAGACTGTCTTTCTTAACAGACTGTCTTTGCAGACTGTCTGTGGGCCAAAAGACGAGCAACAAGTGCTCACACAGTCGAGCTGTTTGTCTCTGGGCCAAGCAGTTGGGCAAGTGTTTGGCGTGAACATTTTTCCTCAGCTCGCAGTTCGCGTCCAAAACCAAAAGAGCAGCAAGTGAAGCTCGCCAGTTGAATTGAATCTAAGCTTAGGTTAGCTAAGCAGAGCCAAGTTCAGACTTCTCAGCTTGGAAAGGGCGGCCCATTTTGCATTGTGTTTCCTCGACCAAAGCTCATTTTGTGCCGCAAAATGCCGGCCCACAAACAAGCGCCGGCAAACAATTGCTTCTCGCTTCTCGCCAGCTCAAACTGGACTCTTTTCCGACGCATCACAAGAACCAGAAACTCTCTCCAATGCTTCAGGAGGCGCCAGTCTCGCCCTTCGATTGCACACTCTGCACACTGGCCACTTGGCGCACCCTAAGCTGCAACTCAGTAAGACTAAACTCTACTCTCAGTCTTTATTTTCGGTCTATTTTCCCAATTTTATCCTCGAATTTCAGTCCCAAATTCAGTCGCAATCTCAGTCCAAATTTTAGTCTAAATTTTAGTCTCAAGCTCAAGACGAGCTCCTCCCGCAAAAAGTGTCTCCGTCAGTCTCTCGAAACTGCACGAGCGACTGTCTCGCGCAACTCAGTCTCTGGAATTATCTCAAAAATGGCCAACAACTCGTGTCCAGCAAAGCGAGACGCGCCAAGAGGCAAACTCGACGACAGTTCCGCGTGCACTTTGCACTGGCGAGAAGGCAAAGAAAAGGGCAAAGAAAGAGGCAAAGAAAGAGGCTCTCTGCAAAGCGAAAGGCAATCTTGCTCTTCCTTTGGGCTCCTTCTGGATCCTAAGCCGAAGGAGAAAAAAGCAAAAAGGTCCCAAAAGTGGTTGGATGTCGCCAGAAGTACCTTTGTGTTTCAATTTGGCGGCCCAGTTTGCACAATGGAGCCCAAAAAGAGAGACGAGCGCCGCCTTAGCTTCGGCTTCTCAAGCGCCTTTGAGCTGACTGTGTGCCGCTCACTGTGTGCCGCAGACTGTGTGTTGCTGGCTGAGTGTTGCTCGCAGTCTGCCGCTCGCAGTCTCTGGCCAACAGTCTTCCACTGACAGTCTGCCGCTCGCACGCCCAACCAGCTCACCTGGCGCATTGTTTCCCCAACGCATAAACACACACTCGAAGCTCAGCTCTCGGCGCACTGCCAGAAACTCGAGTGGCAACTGGACACTGGCCGCTCGGCACTCAGTTCCAAGTGGTCACTCACTGCTGACCGCTGACCACTGGCCAGTGGCACGCAATTTTTGGCAAAAATCTCGTGCTGCTGGCCAAGCAGAAAATAAACAAGGACAAACTGGACTGCGTTGGGCGGCGGCTCATTGGGCGCCGCTTTTCGCTTTGTTGTTGTTCTTCTTCTTCTTCGTGTTCTTGTCGCCACAGTTGAGCTTTGTTGTCGCTTTGTGGCCGCACCTAAGCTGCGGCCTTCGAGCTTGGAGACTCTCTCTCTCTCTCTCACGCAGTGCGAGCTGGCCACTGAGAGCCGCCGATCAATAAAGAGGAAAAAATCGGGCCTAATTGCGGGCGTAATTGTTTACATTTGTCCAAACAGAATTTTTTTCCAAGCGGCGACTTTTCGGCGCCGATTTTTCCAAAATCATTTCCCCGAAAATGATTTCCCATTTCTTTTCCTCCCAAAATCAACCAAAAGGCCGAAATTCCACCAAGCTGAAGGACATTTCGATGGACAATCTTGCGCAAAACAAATGGACGAGCCGCAAAAATGGCCACCAAAAGAAAGGCAGAAAAAAGGGGAAAACTCAAACTGCCTTTTGGTTTCCCCCTTTTTGACTGACTCTTTTTTGGCTGCTTCCTGGCGCCGAATTGAGCTTAGAATTGGCAGACAAGCCGAAGACTGGGAGCAGCCCAAGAGCAGCCTAAGAGCAGCCGACCCTAAGCTGCAGAGAGAGACACAGAAAGGAAAGAAAAAGCAGAGAAAAAGCGGAAAGCTGAGAGCAAAAACGGCCACGGTGGCCCATTGGTGCAAGTTGTTTGTTTGCACTTCGCAATGAGGCGCCAGCTCGCCAAGTGGCCAAGTGGCCAAGTGGCAGCTCTCGGCCACTGATTCCATTTGCGAAGTGGACGAGTGTTGTCGGCTTGAGTTGATTGTGCTTTTGATTGTTATTCTGCTTTTGATTGGCGACTGTGATTGGTGACTGTGCTTGTGCTTTTGGTTGTGACTGTGCTTCAGACTGTGCCTCAAGTTGTGCTTGTGATTGGGGCAGGTGAGAAAATCTAATTGCCTGTCTGTGTGTGTGTGCGGCCACTTGTTGTTGTCGCCGACACAAAGGCGCTGGGAGAGAAGAAGTTTGCACGACTTTTCTCTTCTCGTGCAGCTCGAAAAGGCGGCCAAATGCCAAATGCATCATCAGGCACACAGAAAGCGGATTGTAATTACCAAAATAGATTCTCTTTTTGTGCCGCCAACAGTCTGCAGTGGCGCCACCGCAGACTGTCCAGCGGCCCAATGTCCAGCGGCCCAATGACAACGAGCGGCGACCAACGAGAAGCCACTCGAACGGCCGGCGACAACAATTGGCCCACAATCCAATGCGAGTGGCGCCCATTCAGCCGCCCATTTGGCGCCGTGCTCCTCCTCTGGCCCAAATGGCAGCAGCCCCAAGAGGTAATTACAAAATGAGCGCCGCCATCGAGCGTCCGAGCGGCGCCCCCGAGCTTAGCTGGGCCAGTGGTCGATCGAGTGGACAGTGGAAAGCAGAAGAGCAGCAAAAGCAGAAAAGTGGAAAAGTTGAGAGCAAAAGGCAGAAGGTTGAGGCCCCAGAGGAAGCGGAGATAATTGCAGAAGAATGGGGCCGCTTTTTGGGCTAAGGTGCGGCTTTGGCGCAGTGCAGACTGGGCCAAGTGGGCGCAGCACTGCGGCAGACTGTGTGCGGGAGACTGTGTGCGGCAGACTGTCTGCGGAGGACAGTCTGCACTGTGCTGCTCGTTTCCATGTTTCCATGCGGCGCCTCAACGCGCACTCGAAGGTTGCTCTTTTGGCTCTCCTCTGCCTTCTTTTGGGGCCCAATTTGGCGCCAACTCATCGCGCGCAACAGTCCAGCTCTCGTCTGGCCCCAAACCACACTGGTCGGCCCTCAAACTGGACCAAACGAGGCCTCCTTTTCGAATTTAGGCCCAATTTCTGGCCTCTTTCTGGCCACTTTCTGGCCACTTCCTCGCCCGGCCGGCAATTAACACAAGCCCATTCAGCTGTCCCGCTCTCTGCTGGACACTGCCCACTAGATCTGCACTGGACACAACAGTTAGACACAGTCAGATACAGTCAGATACAGTCTCTAGAACAGACAAGCCGCTGACCCTCCCCCATTTTCACTGGCCGAGCGTGGCCAATCAAACAGGTGACTCAAACGGGCGGCCCCAAACTGGCCGCGTGGCTTAATTAGAAGGCGGCCCAGTTCAGTTCAGTTTGCGGCAAGTGGGCGCTGCTTCGCCTTGAGACTGGCCTCTTCTTTCTTGCCGGCGCACCTCAAATGCTCAATGTCAAACGACGAGCGGCCGTCACTCAGCGTTTGCGCCCTCCACTTGAGGCGAGCAAAAGGCGGCTGCTTCTAAGCTGCAGTCTTCCAAAGACAGTCCTCTGCTTCTGCTTCTTCTGCCCAGTCTCAAAAGGCGGCCAATCTGGCCCACTAATTAAAGCCTGTCGACTTCAAGCTCAACTTTTCCAAAGCTCCACTGCCCAAATGCCCAAATGCTCATCTGCCAGCGCCAATCCTCCGCAAGAGACCCACACACAAGGGCCCTCCTCTGACAGTGACGAGCTGGCTGTCAGATTTTTAATTGGCGCGTTCGAACTTCGAGTTTCGATCTGGCCGCCTTTTGTTTATTTTTCATTACACACCAGCTCTCCTTTGGGGCAAATCTTTGCAGTTTGCAGTTTGCAGTTTGCAGTTATAACAATCAAGTTCGCAGTTATAACTTTTCAGTTTGCAGTTTGCCGCCGCTGACAGTTGCCCGCGCGGCTTCCTCAGTGCAGTCTCGCCGCAGACTGTCTTTGGCCCTCTTCTGTGCACTCAAGTCTGCACTTTTTGCCCACTTTTTGCAGGCCACAGTGCGCGCTCCTCAAGGCAAATGTTGCTGCAAATGTTGCCGCAAAAGTTGCTCCTAAGGCCAGCTGCTGGAAAACAGGTTGCCGCCTCTCGCAAACAAGCGCCACACGAGCACCACCAACTGGCCGGCTAACTAACTGACTGGCTAACTAACCAGAGGCGGCGCCTAAGGAGCACCGAATGGAGCGTCCACTAACGAGCCATCTGAGTGCACTAACCAGTCTGCCAGTGGTTAGCTTTCGTGTGTGTGTAGAGTGTGTGCAGAATGGGCGAGAATTGGAAGAGTTGCCGAAGACTAGGCTCAATGCGGCCGAATGGAAATGGATCCGAAGTTGCCAGTTGGCGCAGAGCAAACAAGTGGCCGCCCAAAAGTGGTCAGTGTGCGTCTGAGCTTAGGGCAGCTAAGCTCAAAGCTAAAGAGAAATGCGCGCAATGAGCATTCTTGGCCAGAGGGCGTGGAGGGCGCACAAAGAGAGCCACAGACAAGGCTAAGCTGCGGCCGCAAAGGCTTGCTCGTCGCTTAACTTTTGGGCTCTTTTTATTATTATTATTTTCCTGCCGACCGGCCGAGGCAAAAGAGCAGCGGCGGTCGAAGTTTTGCTCATGATGGAAAGCCAATCAATCAGCGAAGAAGAAGAAGAAGAAGAAAAACGACAGTGAATGAATGCAACTTGGCAAATTTAATTTATTTCATTTCTCAAACTTGGCTTAGGATGCCCTTTGAGGCCACTTCGATGGCTCTCAAAGTGCAGTGTTTCTCGTTGCTTTCTGTTTGCTGTTTGCCCTCGTCTTGCGTGTGTGCCTTTTTCTGGTGCTCTTTTTGCCGCTTTAACTGCTTTTCGGCGCCACCTTTGCGGCCCCCGAGCTTTAATTGGGCAAAGGATTGCTGGAGAAAAGATTGCTCAGCTCGAGAGACTGACTGACCAACTGACCAAGTGACTGGCCAACTGACCAAGCACTTGGCCCGCAGGAAACAGGCAAACGAGTGGCCCCAAACTCGCAAAGACCAACAACAAACTGAAACCGGCGGGCCCCAAGCTCTGCCAGAGGTCCACTCAGAGTTGGGAATTTGTTGCGCGCACGCGAAGGGCCAGCCAAAAGGGGCGCTCGTTGTCTGCTCGCCGAGTCTTAATCTTTCTCTCTTTTAGGAACTTCTTCTAGGAACTTCGTTTCGCTCTTCGTTCGCGCGGCCCGGAAGTGGCGCCCACAGTCCACAGTCTCGTCCTGTTGCTCAGCTTTGCAAGCTTTGCAAGCTTGGGACGCTTAGGATGCTTAGGAGCATTGGGGCGCCACTTCCGGGCTGGCAGCAAGACGCTCAGTGGACGCTCAATTGCCAGAGACAGTCTCTCGATTGTGCGCCCACTCAGTCGACCTGCTGCTCAGCTCGACTGGCCGCGCGCAACGAACTGAACCGCCGAAATTATCACTCGGCGACTCCTTTCTTCTTCTCTTCTCTTCTTTCTCTTTCGGCCACTTCCGGCGCACTTTTTTCAACTTTTCTGAACTTTCTTCCAGTTGAAAAGAGTGCCAAAAGTGGCCACTTGAGCTGGTTGCTAGGAACTTTCGTTAGCACGTTTCTATATAACTACAACTATAATTTCTCTTCCTGTTCGCCTAACCAAACGAGGCTTCTCTTCTTCCGCTTGAATTTCTCCAATTTGGCGCCTCCTTGAGTGAAACAATCCAGAGGCAAAGGTGTGCTGCATTTCGAGGCTCATCTTTGGCCACCTTTGCCGCTCGGTTGGAATGGAATGGAGAACAACTGAACGCGAGCTCGAAACTGGAGCTCCGTTCAATTATTTTGAAATTATTCTCTCAAATTATTCTCTCTCGCCGGCCAGTCCTCAAACTGCGCCGCTCATTATAGGAACTTGCGTTGCTTCTCTTCTTCTTCTTCTTCTGCTTCCTCTTCTTCTTTGGCCTTTTTTGGCCACTCCTAAGCTGAAGCAGCACCACAGAGCTCAGTCTTCGTGGTCTTGCCTGCAACCACGAAGAAATGGCCAACAAATGGCCCAATATAGAGCCATTTGTTTGTTTGCTCTCAATCATCATTACTTCTTCTCTGGCCAGCAAGTTTCTCTGCGGCCTCTCTCTTTCTCTTTCTCGTTAGGCACGAGAGAGGCGCGCGTGCAGAAACCTGTCCAATTTATCCAACAAAAAGCCGCACTGCTTCAGCCTCGAACGCCACTCTCTCGCCGCGCCTCAGCTCTAACCAATGCTCGCCTGCCGGATCTCTTGGCCTCTTAATCGAATTTAGGAACTCTCAGTTTCGTTCGATCATCATCATCATCTTCTTCTTCTTCTTCTCAATGATCATCTTCTTCTTCTTTTCACTCAATCCAATGTGCCTGTCTGTCCGTCTGTCTGTGTCTGTCTGTCTGTCTGTGTCTGTGTTTGTGTTTGTGTGTGTCTGTGTGCAATGAGTGCGCCTTTATGCAAACTCTTGTATAGATTTCTTCGCTTTTATGAACGTCTTCTTGTCTGTCCTCGTTGTGTGTCTCTTCAAGTGTACACAAGTGTATCTCTTGAGTAAGCATCTCTTTTGGCCAGAGATAAATCGGTGAAAAAGTGGGTTTCTTGCTGGAAATTAGCAGCCGATTGGTCACTCCACAATAGAGACCAATCGAACTGGCGCAAATCACAGTCTCTAATGTGCAAGAATGCAAAATCCACGCTCAGCAGCAGTCTGCTGGCAGCAAAAAGGTGCAACCAGCTCGCAACTAGAGCAAACGCAGCTCGACAAAAAGCACCAAAACAACTATTCCAAAGTGAAGCTTAGGGCAACAAAACATGGAGGACAATTTCAATTTCATTGGGTAACTCAAAAATTGGACAAAAATGTGACCAAAATCACGGGGAAATCAACAAATGATTGGCGATAATAAGATCAAGTAATTAAAGGAATAAAAGGGGGCGGGTGTGGCAAACTAAAATCTGGTCTATCAAGGTTTAACTTAAATATTTAATAATAGTAATAATAATAATCATCGGGATGGATAGGCGATCAGTAGTTAGGGCACTGATCAGTTGCGCTGATGTATCAAGGCAATCTGTGGTCCTCGTGGAGGACCGTCTCGAGAGCGAGAAACTTCCGCTCTTTTCATGGTGGGCGGAAGTGGTGCATGCGCTATATATGTATACATTTTTCGTCTGTATATATATATATACGTGTGTGTGTGTGTATATAGATTAGCCGTACATTGGTGTAGGGGCGGAAAGTGCGCGGGGAAAGGACGATGAGTGTGTTCTCGCTGTGTTGGCGCCGAATGGTCGTGGTGTGTGACGCAGCAAGCGGACACGCAACAACTAGAACAACAATTACTCATCGGGGTGAACTCTTGGCTTGTGGTGGTGGTGTCTGTCAGTCACTGTGTCTGTCTGTGCTCGTTCATCTAGATGGATGCTCGCTCGCACACAGGCCAGCGCTGACAGGGGCAAACATAATCAGTGTTGGATAAAGCAGTTGTGTTGTGTTGTGTGGATGTTTGTGTGCAAGTGGTGGCGGTGGTGGTGGTGAGGGGGCAGAATGGGAAGATAAGGAGGAGGAGGAGGAGGTCAAGATGGAATTAGTCGCGTGCTTTGCCGGCGGCAACTGCGGGCACCTGTTGTTGCGGTTGGCTTGCTGCTGCTGCTGCCGCCGCCGCTGCAGCAGCGGCCGCAGCCACAACCTGATTGGCCTGGTGGTGGTTGCCTGCAGCCGCGGCAGCCGCAGCAAATTGGCCCAAAAGAGGCAACGTCAGATTCAACGGCCTCGCCTGATTGGTGGCTGTTGCTCCCTGTTGCTGATTTTGTTGCTGCTGTTGTTGTTGCTGTTGTTGCTGTTGTTGTTGTTGGGCAACAACATGAGACATTCGCAGTTGTCCGCGCCGTTCGCGTGCCCTTGTGTTCTGGAACCAAACCTGGACAACCCGTTTGCTTAGGCCCACATCCTGGGCTATCGATTCCAGCGTTTTGCGTGACGGATTCGATTCAACTTGGTACTTTTGGTACAAATAATCCAGCTGCTCGGGCGAGATCTGCGTCCTTAATCGTTTGTCGCGCTGCGACGAGGAGGGCGCATGCGAGGAGGAGTTGTTACTGTTGCCGTTGTTGTTGCTATTACTGTTGCTGTTGTTGTTGTTCCCTTGGCCACTTTGCGAAGTGCTGTTGCTGTTGCTGTTGTGGTGCACCGGCGTGCTTGAGATCCGGTGATGGTGGTCGCCGGCGGCCAAGTGGGCGCCCTTTCCGGGCGTGTGAACGCGCGCCTGATGCATCAGCTGGCCCGTCGCCTGTGCGCCTGTGGGCGAGCTCAAGTGGGCCCCAAATGGGTCGGGCGAAAAGTTGGCACTCGCAGTCCCATTGGTGCTGGCCCCTCCTCCTGCTGCAGCTCCCACGACGCCGCCCAAAGCTGAACCATTTTGGGCGGCCGCAAGTCGCATCGCCTGACTGAGCGCCTCCATGATTTGCTGGCGCTGGAAATCGAAACTTTGATTGGCAGCCGCGCCTCCAAGTGGTGGTGCTGGTGGCTGCTGAGCTGGTTGCTGCTGCTGCTGCTGAGTCGAGGCTGCCGCGGCCATGAACTGTTGCAACAGAGCTGCGTCCAGGCCGGCGCCAAAGAGACCCGCTGCGGCCCCTCCCAAAGCGCCGCCGCCGCCCAACTGTGGCCCGCCGCTCGAGAGTGGCTGTTGCGACTGCTGATGGTGGTGGTTGTTGTGGTTGAGATGCAAACGATGCTGCTGAGACTGCTGCTGGCCTGTAACGTGCTGCTGTTGTTGCTGTTGACGTTGGCGACGCATCATTTGGGCGGCGGACATGAACTCGTCCTCCTCGTCGTCGTCGGCGTCGTTCTCCTGCTCGTCTTCGTCCTCCTCCCCAAGCTCGTCTCGCTGATCACAGACTCCACCACCACCAACTCGACTATTCTCCTCATGCTCGTCGTCAACCTCGCGCCTAATTATCATCTCGTCGCCCACAACCATCTCGCGCTGCTTCTCCTCGCCCAGCTCATCCTCTGGACCACCACCACCACTGCCCTCCTCTGGGCCCTCCTGCTCCTCGTCCTCATCGTTTCCATCCAGACCCAAACCTCCTCTGGCCGAGCCCATTTGGGAACCATAACCGTCAGTCTCCAGGTCGCCCTCCTGCTCGCCGCTCGACCTCCCGCGACCACCACCATTCAAGTGGCCCATGAAAAAGTCCTCCAAGTTGCTGCTGTGCCTCTGGCTCAGCCTGGAGGTCGCATCGTTGCTCTGCTGCAAGGGAGAAATGGGCGCGTTCTGGTAACTGGCCGAGCCGCCATTGTTGCTGCCGTAGAGTGGCGACTCGCTGGGCGAATAGCAACCATCCAGGAGGTTTCCTGCTCTCTGTTGCTGGTGTCTACCATCTTGCTGCTGGCTAAGATAGTTCCCTCCAGACGAGGAGTTTCCTGAACAGTTTTGGAACATTGAGCTCAGATGGTGCTGCTGCTGGTCGTCGTCTGTTTCGCTCATCGAGGCCGAATTGGGCCTGTTTTCGTACACTTTTCTCGCCTTTTGCCGGGCATTTTGAAACCAGACAACAATCACACGAGGCGACAGGCCCAACTGCTTCGACAGACACTCCAGATCGTCCTCCTTTGGGTAGGCATTTTGTTCGAAAAACTCTTGCAACACTTTCACTTGTTGGTCGGAGAATCTGGTCCTATTGGCTCGCTTGGATTTGCTCGACTGATCCGATTGGATGGAATGAGCTGACGAGTCGCTTGTTTTAGAGCTCAGTGGTTGCTGCTGAGAGGATTGTTGATTAGACTGCTGTTGACTTAGATGGTTGTTCACAGTGGCCCAAGTTTGGTCAAACAATTGCTGCTGCAACTGCAACGGAGACCAAGTGGACGAGGGCCCAATTCCCGCATTATCATCACTAACTGGCGACAGTTTCCTCCCTTGTTGCTGCTGATGCTGCTCTACACTGGTCCCCACGGAGCCAGTTCCGCCCAAAGCGGAAAGAGGCGCGCCCGCCGCAGTTGTTCTCTTGGTTCTTCTCAACTGTCTGCTGGGCCGCAATTCATCATCGCAATTCATCTGCTGCTGCTGCAAGTTGCGCTTGTTACTGGAGTTGTTGTTGTTTAAATTGAAACCAAAAGTTGCCTTAGTTTGGCTTCTTAATCGCGCTGAAAGAGAGGAAATCGACGAAGACCTGGACGAGGAAGCACTGTCTTGGTCTATCTGTTCGTCATTGTTATCACACTGTTGGACCGTTGTTGGCAGGGAACTCTGATGATGATGGGAGACTGGATGGAGCTTGGCGGCTGCTGCGGCGGCTAACATCTGCTGCTGCAGTTGCTGGTTTAACATGTTCATCATCATGACCATTTGATTGCTTTGTTGTTGCTGTTGCTGCTCATTATGAATGCGCTGCTGCTGCTCCTCAGCCTCAGCTTCGAGATCATTAGCACCCTGTTCCATTTTCACCACAGTCTCGCCCGACGACCTCAGACGCTTCTCCGACACGCCTCTCTTGCTCGCTGCATCCTCTAGGCCTGCCACTCCTTGCTCGTCGCAGTGTGGTCGCTTCAGACTGCCACCAGGGGGCGCGTCGTTCGCTTCACACAAGAGTGGCTTCACAGTGCCACTCTTGGAATCAGTGTTGTTGTTGTTGTTAGTCTTGCTAGAGGCGCTTAGAGGCGGCGATGACACTGAGGCCACCACCTCGCGAACAACTGCCGCTGCTGAGGCCTCGATGGATTCGTTGGGCGAAGGTGTTTGCTGCACTGAACTGGCACTGGCGGCACCCACTTTCTGTTTGCCCTCCTCAACCAGTGGAGCCAGTGGATTGCTGGCGCTCTGACTTGAGGGCAGGTCTGAGTCTTGTGTTGGAGATAGTTGTTGTTGTTGTTGCTCTTGCTGCTCTGTGGAACTGACTAACAAATTGCAACTTGCCCCCTTTGAGATGTCTTCAATCTTGGAACTTTCCACGTGAACCGTTTCAACAATCGTCTTTCCATCTTCCTGTCTGACACTCAATCTGGCCGAACTACTTTGGACTAAATCACTAATTGGCGTCACTTTGGCCTCGCCAGTGCGCTCATATTCCTCTAGATTCAGTGCCAACATTGGCGGATTGTTAAAGTTATAGGGCGAGTCTTTGTTCTTTTGGCGCTCCTTAAACAGAGTGTTCCTAAACCAGTGCTTGATCACCTTCAAGGGCAGCTCTGATTTCACTGACATCTCTTGCAGTTGCTCTTCGGTGGGCGAATTGTTGATGTCGAAATATTGGCGCAGTATCCTAAGCTGGTCCTCACTAATTCTCGTTCTGGCCCTCTTCTGTTGTTGCTGCTGCTGCTGTTGTTGCTGTTGCTGTTGCTGTTGCTGTTGTTGCTGGGCACTTAGAGCTGCAGCGGCGGCGGCGGCGACAGACGCTTGGTGGTCCATTGCTGGACCACTCGAGTGGTGGTTAGCTGCTGAGGACAACTGCTGCTGCTGGTGTTGCTGGTTTCTGGTTGTGTGGTTGAGAGTGTCCAAAGTGGAGCTGACCAGATTGGCGTCGGAGGAGGCGGCCGCGGCAACAGTGAGCGGCGGGGTGGCAATGGAGGAGGCTTGTTGCTGACTACTAGCTTGCTGCGAGTGGCTGGCCAACGACATGGGCGAGTGCTGACTGGTTGGTCTGCCAGCGGCGTTCATCAGAGCAGCCTGGTTGCCGCCAAGCACGCCCATCGACTGCTGCAACAGCTCGGCCATCGAGCTGGCAGACGAGGAGGCCGCCAGCAGGTTGCCCAAGGAGAAGGCGCCGGCGCCCACCAGAGGCAGTTGTTGTTGTTGTTGCTGTTGCTGCTGCTGGGCCGAGGAGACCACTGCGGCGGCGATCTGGTTGGTCGCCTGCTGCATCAGATGCTGCTGCTGCTGGAACGAGCCCCCAGAGTCCAGCCCAAAGCCGGAAAGGGCCGAGAGCGAGGCAGGTCCTGCGGAGGCGCTCGAGCTCACAGGAGCGCAGTGGGCGGCCGTCTGGGCGAAGAGGGCGGACAGGTCGGAGCCGAGCGGGTTGGGAGGCTGGGCGCTGGTGGGTGGTGGCCCCTGAGCGTCGCCCATGAGAGCGCGCGACGTCTGGGTGGCCGCCAGTGCGGCGGCAGCCATCAACTGGGGATTCATCATGAAGGGCATCATCAGGTGCGCAGTGGCCGCACTCGGACCCAGACCGGCGCCCATCAGAAGAGCCGCCATGGCCGAGGGGTTGGCGGCGGAAGCGGAAGCGCCGCTGGCCGCCAGCAACGCGCTCATTGGGTCGCTGGCCTGCAGGGCGGCCGCCAGAGGGTTGCTGTGCTGCTGTTGCTGCTGCTGTTGGCTGGCCATCAGCAGATTGAGCTGACTTAGGGCAGCTGCGGCGGCGGCTCCCTGACTGCCGCCGGCCAGTAGTTGCTGGCTGAGCAGTTGGCTGGTTGTCGTCTGGCCGCCCACTAGCGAGGCGTTGGACACACTGTTGGCCAGTTGCATTTGCGACAACTGGGGACTTGGAACTTGGGGCCCAGACGATGATTCGTTGTTTGTGTTCAAACTGGTCGTCTGGCCTAAAGCTGCCGCAGACTGTTGCTGGCAGCCCAGGTTGCTCGTTGCCGAAACTTGTCCACCACCAAGAGAGCCTAGTGGACTGTTGTTGTTGTTTCCTGATGCTGCAGCTTGGGATGAGGCGGCCGCCGCTTCGGCTTTCTTGTTCTGTCTCAGTTTGTTCAGGTGGGACACTGAGTTGTTGTGAACTAGGAGAATGGACTTCTGTGTGAACGATTCCTTACAAGTATCACATTTAAATGGCCTATTTGGGTCCAAATATTTCTCCATTGGATAGGCCAACTTTTCCCCCTTCCTATGGAACAGTGTCTTATTGTGTGCAGTCAAATAGGATTGCCTAGTGAAGGCCACCTTGCAACGGTGGCATTTGTATTTCCTATTTGGATCCTCATAGGAGTCTTTGGCTATCTCTTGAGAGTTTATATAATCCTCCAGGGCGTTTGGATTCTGCTGCTGGGCAAACAAGATGGCTGCCACGGCGGCTGCAGCTGCCTGCTGCTGTTGGCCGCCAGACTGTTGCTGCTGATCGTTCAAGTTTGTCCCCGCCGATGAGCTCGCATTTGGTGTCAAAGTAGACTGAAGTGTGCTACTGTTGATGGTTGTTGTCCCTGCACTGGTTGGCACTAGAGAATTGTTGTTGTTGTTGCTTGAAATTAACTGACCATCTGAAGCCAGCGAGATAGAATTGTTGACCAGACTTGAGGGCGGCGTTGATTGTTGCCTGTGTTGTTCAAAGAGTAGGTGATGGTGATTTGTGCTAGTTGTTTTGGGGCCAACATTGTTCATGTTCACCTGCTGCTGGCTCGTTGAAATGGGCGACGAGCTTGCCGAGGAGGCCGAGCCAGAGGAAGAGGAGGAGGCGGCTGCAGCGGCCGCAAGTGCCAGCGCATTGGACAAACTTGTTGCTAATTGCTGTTGACTTTGCTGAGACTCATCGTCTAATAGTGACCCGTTTAAGCCATTACTAGTAGTATTATTGTTATTATTACTGAATTGCGAATGATTCGAATTTGAGTTCAAGCCGGGAATAATATTGCTATTATTGTTATTGTTGTTGTTGTTATTACTAGCGCCAGAGTTGTTATTATTATTGTTACCACCTGTGCTTAGGCTAGTTCCATCATTTGGACTTGCCGGCTGATCTCTGGCCATTTGTTGCTGCTGTTGCTGTTGTTGATGGTGGGCAACTGCTGAGGCGGCCGCAACCACACCAGCGGCTTGCTGTATGTTTGTCATGTGCTTATCACTTGTCATATGAATGCTTAGATTGCCCTTGGTTGTTGTTGAATAATTGCACACATCGCACCTATATGGCTTGTAGCCGCAAGTGTAGGTTTCGCCACGCGCCAATCTGGGATGAGTTTGGTTCGTTAGACAATAGAGACAATTGAGCTCATTTTCGGGATGTTTCTCTTTCATGTGAATCTCCAATGTTTCCTGATATTTATAGTGCCAATTGCATCTGGGACACTTGAGCGTCTTGCAAGAGTTTCTCGAATGCATATTTAAGCCTCTTTCTCTTTCTTTCTTCAACCTTCTGGCAAAGTCCACTAAATGAACCGACGTCTCTCCTTCTTTCCTCTGCTCATAAATGTATATAGATTTACAATTGGATTCTTAGATTATTATTTCTAAATCTTCTGCTTGCTTCACTGAGGCGACTGAGAAGGTCGACTGAAACGACCAAGACACGATACTCTATATTCTGTCTAGCTTGATTCACTTGAATATTTCTCAATCTCGGTCTCAATCTTAATTCAATTCTATATTGGGGAATGTCGAGAATGGAAATCTATCAATTGACAGTTGGTGGCCGACAGTCTTGGTTCACATGAGGGAATGTAGATGGAATGCTTGTTGTTGGATAATTGGCTTCTTGTAGCTGGTTAGCTTTCTTCTTTATATAGTTGCCTACTAATCACTAATCATTTGAGTGTGTTGGTGAACGCACATTAATTGGATGATGTTGATGTTATGATATTGAAGTTGATGATGATGATGATCGAAGTATTTGTATTTGTGTGTGTGACAAATGGAGCTGTGAGTTAGTATGTGAGATGTGGATGTGTTATAATAATGGTGATGAAGATGATGATGAAGTTGATGAGAAAGCTTGATAATTGAGTGAGTGGTCATAAATTAGTGGGCAAGTGGCGAGGCTGAATCAGTGCACAGGCATAGATTTGAGAGACAGTTGGACACACTGGCCTAGCATAAAACAGACAGACAGTCAGACAGACAGACATGCAGACAGGGACGCTTTACGAGAGCGCCGGCACACAACTTGCTGGTTGCGAGATGATGATATCGATTAAGATTATGATATGATGAGAAGATCTTGAGCGTGATGAGCTTTGCACGCATGAAACTGGCCCGCCTCTCTAGAAGCCACTCTCTCTCACAGAAGCCGCAAATGCACCATTTCTCTCTCCGCGTGTGTGTGTGTGTGTGTGAGTGCGTGAGTGCCCTGATCTGCGTACACAATAATAATAACTAACTATACTCGAGTGTGTATATGAATAAAGGTGCGAGATATAAATATGTATATATTATTATGTATAAATGCTTGTCTCTCTCTGTGACTTTGGTGCACACACTCGCCAGTGACACACACACTCTGGGGGCTGGCTCGGGCGGTGCTTCTGATCGGTCGGCGGTCGCGAATGCAACTGAGGAGAAAACTTGTCGTCTGTGTTTTTGGCGCCGGCCGATGCGAGCGAACAAACCGACGAGCGAGCGAACTTTGGGGAGCGAACAAACTTGAATGTTCGCTGCCAGTCGTCACTGTGTCTGGCTCTGCTCTGTGGCGTGCTTGCAAATGTTCGCTCACTGCTCTGTGCTCTGTGTGCTCTGTGTGCTCTGTGTGCTCTGTGTGCTGTGTGTGTGCGCGCTGTGTGTGTGTACGAGAGACTGCCACCAGTGGCAGTCAGTCGCAGTCAGTGTGCAGCAGCAGAGGCAGAGGCAGAGGCAGAGGCAGAGGCAGAGGCAGAAAAGCAGAAGAAGAAGCACGCCGAATAACAAACTGCGCGCGCTCTCAATTTTTCAATTATTTTTTGCTCGCGGTACTTCGCTGCTCTAGCTTTGAGCTGGCATCGCGCGCCGCTCAAAACTCTTGCCCAAAGCGCATTGGCACTGTGAAGTGGGGGCGCCAGCTAAAAACTCTTGCCTCCTCCGCTCTTGCCATGCGCTTTCGTGTCTCCCTTGCAGAGCCTTACTGGTCTGGCTGGGCCGCGCACGAGCAGGAGCGGCCAACCAGCAGCATCGGGGGGAAAGGAGCAGAGTGGGGGCCGCTTTGAGGAGGAAAAAACGAGTGAGAGCGCAGCCAGCCTGACACACGAACAGACGCACAAGCAGACGCACAGACGCACAAGAGGAGGAAAGAATTTAAACTAATTTCAGTCTAGGTCGAGGTTCGTTTGAAATTTTTCCGCCCCCAACTCGCTCATTTGGGGTGGGCGCAATCTGCGTGTGGGGGAAAAAGTTTGAAAAATGCCCCCGGCGAGGCTGCACTAACGACGCTGCGGTTCCCCCCGGCGCTGTGCTGTGGCGCTGTGCTCTCGGGCTGGTGCTCAGCGCAAGAGCGAGATGAGAAGCCAATTTAATTTCAACTCTTGCGCGGCTCCTCAGCGCACTCTGAGGCTGTGCTGCCGCCGGCCCATTGGCTTGGAGCTGCTGCGCGGAGCATGCGCAGTGCGTCCCGGCCGACGCTAAGGCTGCGCGCGCAGCCTCCTGCACTGCCTCCCATTGGCCACTGGGCGCGCCCTAAGGTCTGGGGCGCATCCTAAGGTGTGGGGGCCGCGCGAGGGCAGCCCACACTGCAGCGGCCGGCATTCCTGCGCGCCGGCGAGACGGCGCCAAGACCTCATTAGCCGACGAGAAGCGGGCGAGAATCTCACCAGCCAGCCAGCCAGCCTGCCCAAGAGCTCAAATCGAATCAGGCTCGATTGGATCAGGCCGGATTGGGCCCGATTGGATCAGCTGGCGCCCAATGGGATCAGGTGCAATCGAGTTGAGTTGTTTCCCAGTTCATTGAGCCGACCGGAAGTGGCTCCTAGTCGTCCAGTTGGGCCAATGGGGCGCTGCAAATGGCGGCAACAGTGGCAGCTTGGGGCAGCTAATTGATGCGGCCGGACGCCTATAAGTGGCGGCGAGTAATTAGCGCGCGCAAGACTGGCTTCCGGCGCGCGCAAATGACCAAAAATGGGGCAAAGGAGCGCCACTTTTGGCATTTTGGAGAGACAGCATGTCTCCAAAAGAAGAGGGCGACTTTGAGTTGGTTGCGGACTGTCCCTGAAAGCTGAGCTCTGCGGCTTTTAGGGACACTCTGCGGGCGCTAATAAGGAATAGGCTGCGAGTGGCGGCCCATTGCCGATCGACAAAGAGGCGCCTCTTGCTCTGTGCCCGATCGGCCATCTGGCAGCCGATCAAGCGAAATGGGCCCAAGATCGGCGATTGGAAATTGGAAATTGGAAATTAGAAATTAGGAGCGGCGAGTGGAGCTAAGGGAAGTTGGTAGAGAAGCTGGAGAAGCTGGAGAATTGGGCAAATGGGCAGTTGGCCATTGGGCGCAGGAAAAGGAGAAGAAGAAGAAGAAGAAGAAGAAGAAGAAGAGGAGAAGGAGGGGAAGGCGCGGGGGAAGGAGGAGAGTGTGCGGGAAGGAAGAAGGTTGGAATTTTGTGGCAAGAAGAAAAAAAAAGTCTAATCATTATTTTGTGCGTGCTTTTTTGCGCCGCTCACTTTTGCGCACACTCTTAGGGCGAATTTCAGTGTGTGCGATTGGGCGGCTTTTTCGCACTGGAATTGCAAGAGCGAATTGTGGCGAATTGTGCCGAATCGTGTGCTCAATGTCGCCCCGCAGACAGTCTGTGGCGCGTTTCGATGCGCTTCTCTCGAGTTTTTCCCTCTTGCTTTGCTCTCAGTTCTTAGCTCTTAGCTCTCTCAACTCTCAACTCTCAACTGGCTTCATTCACTGCCATTGAGCTCAGCGCCTCACTGTGTCACTGTTCACTGTGTGAAATGAAAATGATTTTGCACGTTTTTTAACCGTTCCACTGGAAGAGTGGCGCTCATTGTTGTGGGTTGAGGAGAATGTCTGAGCGTAGAGCACGCGCTCATTCTGCACTGAGCATTCTGGATTGACCATTCTTCTTTGGGCCTCGTTTGGGGCTCGCGTCTCGTGCACCAGCGCCCCACTTGGACGCCAGAAGGAGAGCAGCCAGTTGCCAGTGGCCAGTGGCCAATGGCCAATGGCTAGTCGCTAGTGGAACAAAAGGAGCAGACGAGGGAGAAAAATAAAAAGCGCTCTTTATTTTAAACACAACAGCAGCAGCACACAGGAGAAGAGCTGCTCTCTTTGGGGGGCAGAGCTGGTCTTTGGGAGTTAGAGCTAGTCTCTGGCAACCAGAGCTCCTCTTTGGGAGGAAAAAGAAAACAAAACAAAGAAAGAGAAAGAGAAATGATTCTCCGGCTCATTGGAGGCTCCTCCCAAAGCATCTCGGCCTGACTGAGATTGGCTCCTGCTCGCTGGCTTCTCAGATGGGCCCGCTGATTGTGCTCGCCTTTGTTCTCCGGCTCGTCTGGCCCGCTTTGACCGCTGCTCGAGGTTGTCTCTGAGCGTCCAGCGCAGACTGAGAGGGGCCACTGAGGAGCCTCAATTCAACTCGGGCGGACAGTCTCCCGCAAGGCACGCTCAGCTCTGAGGTGCGATACTCTGGCAGGCCAATGGAAGACTAGGTTGCACACCTTCAGAGTGCAGTCTCAGTTGCAGCATGGGGGCGGCCCTAAGGAGCAGCACAGTGCAGGAGTGCAGAAGACAGCGAGCGAACTGCGCACAGTTCGCTGGCTGGCCGCGCGCACAGTCTGCGCGGCGCCGCGGCCGAGCGCCATCTGGTGGCGCGCGCGCAAACTACTCGCGACCCCAGTTATTTTCCTTTTTTGGGCGAGACTGTGCTATAATATTGGGGTTTTTTCGCCCAGAGACAGTCTCTGGAGGGGGAGAGGCCGCCCCTCGCTCGCTGAAAGTCCACCCACAAGACACCAGAAGACACGAGGAGGCACGAGAAGGAGCAGAGACAGTCGCGCAGACAGTCCAGCTCGGCGGCTTCCTTTGAGCGGGCGCCTGTTGAATGTCGCCGAGTGGCCCGCTGGACAGACTGCAGCAACAGGCCGCCGAGCTGGACTGCTTTCTGCTTTGGGCGAGCAGCGAGCAGTCCAGTTGGGTCCAGTTGGGGCCCAATTGGGCCCAGTTGAGCGTGCTAGTCTTGCTTGTGGGCCGGTGCTAATCCCCAGCAGTGGCAGACAGTTGCCGGCAGACAGTTGCCAGCAGCGAGGGACAACAATGAGCGGGCAAACAAAGCGGCAGCTCATTAGTGCGCGGGATCGAGATGGATTTTGCGCCTTGCGCCCGCGCGGAGCATTTGGCATTTGGCAACAGTCTGCGTTGAACTGCGCCTCTTTGGCCCAACTCTGCAGGGTTGCTGCTCGGCCGGCCGGCCCTAAGATAAGGTAGAAGTGAGGCCAAGAGTTTGAGGGCGAGTGGCCCAGGTTGGGATTTAAATAACGAGCCGGCCAAATGGGAAATGGGAAATGGGAAATGGGAGCCACTTTTTAATGAGCCAAATGGGCACACAATGCGCGCCGGTGATCTATGGAGAGTGCGTCTGGGCTCTCTTGGGCTCCAGCTAGTTGTCGGCTTTTGGACTACAGTTAGTGGGCCCAAAGAGAAAGGTGGCCACTGGCGCGCGGGAGCTAAGCGTCGTGTTGAGAGCTGATGAGCGCGCGCAGAAGGCCGCCCGTTTAATTTAGTTTGGGCCCAGCTCGAGCTCACGCAAACGGCGCCTCCTCAGCCTAGACGAGGGCCAGTCTCTCACTGGCTGGCCCAAAACTGGCCGCTCGTCAACAGGAAGCAATTCGGAAGCCTGCAAATTAAACGCACCTTTTGGGCCCGCTCCACTCGCTCTCTTCGGGGAGGAAATCCCACAGAATTAAGGTAAACAGAGGCGAGAGTTGAGAGAGCTGGCAGATAATGAGCAGCGGCCCGAGCTCAGCGCAGGCTAAGGGGCGGCCCCAATTTGCGCTAGTGGAGCCTTGCAGAAGGCGGCGAACTTTGGCCAGTGGGCCCATTTTCTGCGGGCGCGCATTCTGTGCGGCAAAAGTGAACTGAATTGAGCCCAAACTGAACTGAACTGAACTGAACTGAAGCGCTGGAATTAAACCTTGTGC